>Ga0307510_10000527_pt1 | contig 38208 bp, 34 predicted proteins | sample 12_EM_MG_FD_207224 | JGI IMG/M metagenome (GOLD analysis project Ga0307510, IMG submission 207224) | Populus trichocarpa ectomycorrhiza microbial communities from riparian zone in the Pacific Northwest, United States - 12_EM | ecosystem: Host-associated > Plants > Roots > Unclassified | place...
ACCTTGATCGTCTGACCGTTGTCCGCATCGACCCAAGCGCCATCAATGAAGGCTTGCTGGCGGAACAACAGGGTGTCTTTAAGCTGCATGTCGGCTTTCCTTAACAGCACCGCGGCCTGCGCGGAGCAAATTATGATTGTAGAAAGGCGCCTCGCAAGGCTGCCGTCAGGGAAATCAGTGACCGGGTGTGGCGCATCGACAGTGCACGATTCGAAACACCGGCGCCTCAACGCCCGGTCAACGAGCGTTTGAAATCTCAAACGGATCGTAGGATCAAAGGGGTTAAAGGACAATAGGTCGTTCGAAAAAAAGAACAAAAACGCCGCGTTTGTGGAATTTTTCAGATCAACGAGCCAAAAGCCCTCGCGGCAACAGAACCATAGATCAGTCCCGTGAAAGCGCCAAGCGAGGGTTTTGCAGGACGTTACCGCTTTATGGAATGCAGCGATTTGCGCCGACACGCGCACTGACAATCCGTGCCAAAACCCAGCATGGACGCCCCGAGCCGACCTAGGTATGATGTCGCCCGCTGCACCAGTAGCTCAGCTGGATAGAGTACTGCCCTCCGAAGGCAGGGGTCGTGGGTTCGAATCCCGCCTGGTGCACCATTGATTTAAACGAGAAAGCCCCGGACTGTGATGGTCCGGGGCTTTTTTGTGGGCGACGCCAAGGGGTTGGAACGACGTCACTCCGTCGTCCAGTCAAACTCATCGTAATCCTCATCGTCGTCGTCTTCCTCCTCAACCTCCTCAAAAACGTCGTCTTCATCAACGACATCTTCTTGCGACTGGTTAAGCAGAAATTCCTTACGTGCCTCAGTAATCGCGCGCCGCATCTCTTCACCCTTGTCCGGGCAGTTGAGGAGTTGGGCGATGCGGTCAATTTTTGCTGCCACGTTGTCCTCCAGCGCATTGGCAATAGCCCGATAGTGCGCGTTTTTGCAGGGTAATGCCAAATGGCTGGGGGATCAGGCGGTCATTTTTTCTGCAACTGTTCGAGTCGGGCGTCGAGATCGGCGTTCGGGTAGCGTTTGTGCAGGTTGTTGAACAGGCTGTCGGCGGCTTGTGACTGGCCGGCTTCGCGCAGGCGCAGGACTTCGCGCAGTTGTGCGTCGAGGCCATTGGCCGGGGCGGTGGCGCGTTTGCTGAGTTTGGTTTCATCGGCGCTGATCGCTTGATCTTGCATCGGCGCGGCCATTTCCATCATCGGCACAGGTGTCGGCATGGCGCCGGCCGGGGCGGACAATCGGTGCAACTGCGCTGAGTCCGTTTCGGTCATGGGTACAGCAAGCCTAGGGGCGGGGGCGAAGTCGAATTGCGCTTGCGGCTCGGGGGCGCGCTGGACCAGTGACAACATCAGGGCGACGCCAACAAGACTGGCGAATGCGACTTGCCAACGTGGTTTGCGGCAGACATCCAGCCAGCGTTGCCACACGGTTGGTTTCGGCGCCGGGGTTTGACGCTGCGCAGCGTTGAGGATCAACGCATCAATGTGCGCTGGCGGTTCGGCATTGTGCTGTTCGCGTACATGCTTGATCAGCGGATCTTCGGGTGTCTGGCGGGCGTCAGTCATGTCAGTACCTCCTCGGCCAGCAGCCGACGCAGTTTTTGCTGGGCGTAGCGCAAACGGCTTTTAACGGTTTCCAGCGGTGCTTCGGTGAGGCTGGCGATTTGTGCCAGGTCGAGGTCGCCGTGGGCGCGCAGCAGGAACACTTCGCGCTGGTCGGCGGGCAGGGTTTGCAGGGCGCTGTCCAGGCGTTGGCTGTCGCGGCTGAGAGTGAACAGTTGTTCGGGATCATTCGCCTCATCGCTGACCGCGTGATTTTGCTCGTCATAGCTGTCGTGCAGCGGTTGTCGGGCGCCGTGTTTACGCCAGTGATCGATCAAGCGATTGCGGGCAATCTGGAACAGCCATGTACGAAATGTCGCCCGGCCTTGTGGCTGACTATTGCTGCGGATCAGGCTCAACCAGGTTTCCTGAAATACCTCGTCGGCCAGCTCCGGTTTGCTGCTCAATCCAAGCAGAAACCGGTACAAGCCTTGGCGATGGCGCGCGTACAAGATCTCGAACGCCGCGCCGTCGCCCTCGCGATAACGCGCCAGCAGCGATTCATCGCTGCTGGCGGTTGAGCTGTCTGCCGAGGCAAACAGCTGGCTGATGAAGCCTTTCAGACGACTCACTTATTCAATCCGTCGTTCAGTGGCCAGCGCGTTCGAAGCGCTCGAGGTGCGCAGACTTTGCGCCAATTCGACCAGTTGCACGAACTCGTTGCGCAGACCGAAGCGATCATCGCCGCGAGCGCCACGGGCCAATGCCTCGGTGTCCTTCAGGCTGAAGTCGCCGGTATAACGGCCGTCCTTGAGTTGCTGGGAGAACGCGGCCACGGCGGCGGCAAAACGCAGATCCTCGCTGGCAGTTGCAACCTGATTGGCGATGGGCCGTTCGATCAGCAGACTTTTCCCACCTTCGGCACGCTGATAACGCACACGCAGCATTGCTAATTCTCCGCTCTTTGCCGAAACAACAGCGTCGGATTTGCCGTAACGCAGCGGCTCCAGCCAGCCCTGCTCGCCCGCCGGAACAATTTCGTACAGCGCGGTCACCGTGTGTCCTGCGCCGATTTCGCCGGCATCGACTTTGTCATTGCTGAAATCCTCACGCTTCAACGCACGGTTTTCGTAGCCGAGCAGTCGATATTCACTGACCTGTGCCGGGTTGAATTCCACCTGCAGTTTGACGTTTTGCGCCACCACGGCGAGGGTCGAACTCAACTGATCCACCAGCACTTTGCGCGCCTCGCGCAGATTATCAATGTAGGCGTAGTTACCGTCGCCGGCGTCGGCCAGTTGTTCCATCAAGTGCTCATTGTAGTTATCCACACCAAAACCCAGGGTCGTCAGCGAAATTCCGCTTTGGCGTTTATCCACAGCCATTTGCTTGAGGCTGTCGAAGTCGCTGACGCCGACATTGAAGTCGCCATCGGTGGCCAAGAGGATGCGGTTGATGCCTTTGGGGATGAAAGCTTGCTGTGCCATTTGGTAGGCCAATTCGATACCGGAAGCACCAGCGGTCGAACCGCCGGCAGTCAATTGTTCAATGGCTGTACGAATTTTCGCTTTCTCCCGTCCGGAAGTAGGCTCCAGCACCACTCTCGATTCGCCGGCATACACCACCAAAGACACGCGATCTTGATCGCGCAACTGATCGACCAACAATTTCAGCGTGCTTTTGACCATCGGCAGGCCTTCGCGGCGATCCATCGAGCCGGACACGTCGACCAGAAATACCAGATTGGCCGGGGCCAGTTCCGCCACGGCTCGGTCGGAGGCCTTGATGCCGATGCGCAGCAAGCGGGTGTGCGGGTTCCACGGTGAAGCGGCCAGTTCGGTGGTCACGCCGAAGGGCGAGCCATCACTGGGCAGCGCGTAGTCGTAGGGGAAGTAATTGACCAGTTCCTCCAGCCTCACCGCGCCTTCCGGCGGCAGTCGGCCCTGATTGAGCAAGCGGCGGACGTTGGCATAAGCGCCCGTATCGACGTCGGCACTGAAAGTCGAAACCGGCGTCTCGGCGACGCTGTGGATCGGGTTATCAGCCAACGTCTGATACTGCTCGCGCTGCTCGTCGCGATAGCTCTGTGGATAACTTTCACTCAACGGCATCGGCGCGCTGCCCGCATTGGGCATCCTGTACAGCGCGCGTTTGGCCATTGAGCTGTCAGCCATCACGGCTTCCTGTTGAACCAGAACTTCAGGCTGCGCCGGCGCTGGCACAGCAGCGTTATCGGGCGTGGACGAAGCACCGCAACCGGCGAGTACCAGCAGCACAGCAACCGCAACAGGACGCAAAAAAGGAAGAGACATGGGGGCTGACCTCGGGATGAAATTGAGCATTCATCCACTGAGACGGGCAGCCCTTTCAGTTCGGGTTAAACGCCGCTAAAAATATTTTCAGCGGTGATAACGCCGCACCGCACTGCTGTTACGCAGCACATGGCCTTTGATTTTTTCCATCAGTTCGGCGCGAGTCAAACCGGCCGGCAAGGCGTCCGGGGCCAGATCCAGCGCGTATATCTGGATAATGTAATGGTGCGCGCTGTCGCCCACTGGCGGGCACGGCCCCATGTAATGGGTGTTGCCCTTGCTGTTGGTGCCGCCGACACCTTCGAACGCGGATTTGGCGCCGACACCCGCTGCAATCTGGTGCGTGGTGGCTTTGATGCCGTAATGAATCCAGTGATCGACGCCCAGGCCTTTCTGGCCGTCCGGATCGTGCATGACGATCGCGTAACTCTGGGTGCCGGCAGGTCCTGCGTTCCAGCTCAGCGCCGGCGACTGGTTCTTGCCGCCGCAACCGGGCGCATCGCTGGCCGCTGCCGAGGTGAACAGGCGGTTATCGGAAACACCCGGGATGTTCAGGGTGAAACGCTCCTGGGCCTGCGCCGGAAACTGCACGCAAAGGGTGACAGCAAGGGCCGCCAGCCAGGGGTTGAGAGAGGTCAATCGGGTCATTCCGGGAGCACCTTGTGCAGTGGGGCCGTCGTCGGCTTGCAAACTATAGCTGTACCGTTCGTGCCGTGGCAGTGGCAAATGGCTGAACCTCGCACTACGACGCAAACTCACAAGAGAAATGCCTGCGAGGAAGTCGAACATGTCCCTGCACCGCGTCGCCCGTTTCGCCGATGTCCCTGAAGACCGTGGCCTGCAAGTTGAAATCGGCGACTGCAAGATTGTGCTGTTGCGCGCGAACGGCCAGTTACGTGCGTTTCAGGGCGAATGCCCACATGCCAGCGCGCCGCTGGCTGACGGAGCGTTGTGTCACGGACGCCTGATCTGCCCGTGGCACAAGGCTGAGTTTCGGGCGGAGGATGGCGCGTTATGCGAGCCACCGGCCCTCGACAGCCTCAAGCGATATCCACTGGAGCTGCGTGGCGAAGAGGTTTGGGTCGACGATCAACCGTTGCCCGACCCGCATACGCCTCCGGCGGATGATTCGCGTACGTTTGTGATTGTCGGCGCCGGCGCAGCAGGTACGGCATGCGCGGCGGCGTTGCGGGAGAAGGGTTTCGGTGGCCGTATCGTGATGATCGATCGCGAGCCGGAGGCGGGTTACGACCGTACGGTGCTGAGCAAATTTGTCCTCGCCGGGGACATGCCCCCGCGAGAAATACCGCCGTTGCGTGAAGATGACTTCTATAAAGAGCAGCGCATTGAACGCCAACGAGGTGAAATCAGCTCAATCAATGCCTCGGCCAAATCCCTTCACCTCGAAGACGGCCAGTCGCTGCGTTACGACGCGGCGGTGCTCGCCACTGGCGGCGAGCCCAATCCGCTGGATTTACCCGGCGCAGATCTTCCACAGGTATTCGTGCTGCGCTCAAAAGCTCAGGCAGAACGGATCATGAACACTGCCAGACCGGAACAACGTGCAGTGATCATCGGCGACAGCTTCATCGCCCTCGAATGCGCCTCGGCCCTGCGCCAATACGGTCTCGACGTCACGGTGCTGGCTCGGCACGCAATTCCTTTCGCTGCCCAGTTCGGTGAGGCTGTGGGCAAGGCGATCCGCGCGCTGCACGAACAGAACGGCGTGAAATTCATTACCGAGCACGCAGCCACCGAAATCATCGGCGATGGCAAAGTCGAGACAGTATTGCTGGACAATGGCCTGCGTCTTTCGGCGGATCTGGTGCTGGCCGGGGTCGGCGTGCATCCGGCCACCGAAGCTTTTGCGTCACTGCCGAGGGAAAAAGATCAGTCATTGCGCGTCGATGACGGCATGCGTGTCACCGAAGGCCTGTGGGCGATCGGCGACATCGCCACCTTCCCGCTCCACGGCCAGCCGCAACGCATCGAGCACTGGCGCCTGGCTCAGCAACACGCACGAATCGCCGCTGCCAACATGCTCGGTGGCGACGAACATTACCTCGATGTGCCGTTCTTCTGGACCTGGCATTTTGGCAAGAATTACGACTACCTCGGCCACGCCGAACATTGGGATGAAGTGCAGTTTCTTGGCGAGCCCGAACAACCGCCGTTCATTGGCCTGTTCGGTAGAAACGGTGTACTGGTCGCCGCTGTGGCTTGCGAGAAGGAACGGGCGATGGCGCTGCTGGCCGAGCGCATGAAGCAACCTCTGCCAATGGAAGAGGCTTGGGAACTGATCCGCGCTTAGCGGCCGATTGATCGTTCCCACGCTCCTGCGTGGGAACGATCAAAGCCGGGTAAGGGGTTCGCGATTATCGTCATCCTCGGCATGCAGAAAGATCACCCGTGGATGCTCCAGCGGTGCCAGCGGCGGTGGCAATTCTTCCTGCTGCACCGGCCAGAAATGCGTCACCACATGGCTGATGTCGCCTTCCTGATCGTTGTGAATGGTCATCACCCCGGGCGTGCGCAGTTTCTGCAAGCGGTCATCGCAAAGCTTGAAACTCTTGCTCAAGCCTTCATCGTCGATCACCGGCGACGGCAAGCGGCGCTGGGCAAAACTGCGACTTTTGCGCTGCTGATAACGCGCCCAGGAAATCAGAATCACCGCGTTGACCAAGGCAATCCACAGATAAATCTGCAGGGTGCCCAGCGCGTCGAACGCCGAGTGATCGATGCGAGGCCCACCCGCATAGGTTTCAATCAATGGCCATAGCCCACGGATCAGCAAGAACAACAGCCCCACCCACGCCACTACGGTAAGCACCACATCGACCACGACCAGAAAAGGCCGTTGGCGGGTCCGGATGATTTTCATTTGATGACCTCCTCTTCGTCGTCGCCGATCGGTTTGATGCCCCGATCAGGACTGACCCAACGCGCGCGTTTCTGATGTTGGCCGAACAGCACTTTCGGGAAGCTGACCAGCGTCGTCAGCAAACTGACAAACCAGAACGCGATCGGGTACCAGACCACCCAGAACATGGTCTTGCCCAAACCTGGCTCGTAGCGACGGTCGATGATGATGCTGACGGCGAACTGCACCAGACAGACGAACGCCAGCAACAGCCCGGTGAACGCCGGTGGCATCAAGTGATCCACCGCGATGGCCTCCGGCATGACCACGAACTTGCCGACGCCCCAGAAAATTACCGACAGCAGGAAGGTGAATGCCCAACCGGTCGACAGGCAGTATTCAAACAGCAGCGGCCACAGGTAACGATGACGGTACTGCCAGATGCCGCGAATGTTCTTGAACAGCACTTCGGCGCCGCCCTGGGCCCAGCGCAGACGCTGCTTCCACAGGCCGCCGAGGGTTTCCGGCATGAGGATCCAGCACAGCGCGCGCGGCTCGTAGAAGATGCTCCAGTGATCGAGTTGCAGCTTCCAGCTGATGTCGATGTCTTCGGTGATCATGTCCGGGCTCCAGTAGCCAACCCGGTTTAACGCCGTGCGGCGAAACGCGACGATCACCCCAGAGACGGTGAAGATCCGCCCGAACACCCGTTGCGTCCGCTTGATCAGGCCGATGATCGACGAGAACTCGCCGACCTGCACCCGCCCGACCAGCGTCGAGCGCGTACGAATCCGTGGGTTGCCGGTCACCGCGCCAAGGCGTGCGTTATCCAGCATCGGCGCGACCAGATAGGCTGCCGTGTTCGGCGCCAGCAGTGCGTCACCGTCGATGCACACCAGATATTCACTGCGCGCCGCGATGGCACCCATGCGCAATGCGACGGCTTTGCCCTGGTTTTCCGCCAGATGCAGCACGCGCAAACGTGGATCTTCCTTGGCCAGCGCATCGAGCACTTCGGCGGTGTTGTCCTTGGAGCCGTCGTTGATCGCGATGACTTCGATGTTCGGGTAGTGCTGGGCCAGCGCCGCGTGGATGGTGTCGGCGGCGTTGTCACCTTCGTTGTAGCAAGGGATCAGAATCGAGATCAGCGGTTCGCCTTCCAGTGGCGGCGGTAGCGTGTCGTCCTGCCACGGCCAGTGGCGCTCCCAGTGCAGCCAGAAATACAGGCCGCCGGCAATCCACAACCCGGACATGAACAGCGGGTAGAAGAACACGAAGTCCATCAGGAACTGCCCGGTCACCAGGAAGATCAGGCCCAGCGGCACGCCGAGGACGAGCGCCAGAACAAGCAGGGCTAACAGTCTATCCAGCATGTTATGGATTCCATTTGTTGGAGAGCGCAGGCCTTACGGTTTTCAGGTCCGGCAGGTTGTCGAGGAAGTTGTCCGGGTAGTAGCCGAAACTGGTCGCGCCTTGGCGCTTGAGGCGGCTCATCCAGTCCGCCAGATGCGCGCCGTCGATATCGGCCTGATCCTTTTTCGTCCAGTCGCGGGCCTGCAATTCGAACACCGTGCGGTTCAGGGCTCCGGGGCGCTTGCTGACGGTTTGCACCAAGGTTTCCAGCCACGGGCCGGACTCGGCCTGGGTCTGTTTTTCCATGAGCGGCATGGCCATCGGTGCGGTCCAGTCGTAGGTTTGCAGGAAGTCGTCGAGGTTCTGTGCGTACCAGGCTTCGCTCTCGGGATTGAGCATCGGCTCGGCGAAAATATTGCGCGCGGTCATAACCTGCGGGCCACGGATGGCGCGGACTTTGGCGGTCAACTCGTTGGTGAAATCGATGAGGTATTTGCTCTTGAACCGCGTCCAGCGCTGCATCGCTGCCGGGTCATCGCGCAACGCGGCAATCGAGCCGGGCAAACCATGGGCGGCGTAAGCTTTCAAGGCTTCAGGGCTGGCGTCTTCGAAATCCGAAAGCAGCGCATCGTCGTGATAGAGGATGCCGTCGACCGAGGTCAGGCGCGCTACGTCCTCGTAAATTTCACCGATAATCCGCCGCACCTCGGGATCGAACGGCGACAGGCGTGTGTACTGATCCGGATCGACAGCGGTTGTACCGGTTTTCGGGTCCCAGCGGGTGACACGTGGCAGTTTCGAATCGAGGCCGAAACTCAGCACCGGCATCCACGCAAACACCTTCACATTGGCGCGAGTGCGCAGCTGCCAGGCAACGCGGTCGAAAATGTCGGCACGTACCGGCAAGTGACGGTTGGGGAAGTACAGCGAGTGCACCAGACCATCGCCCTGCGGATCGGCAAAGGCTTGCAGGAACACCGTGTTGGCGCCCATGTCGGCCATGCGCTGCACCAGTTTGCCGAGGTTGATGTCCTGTTGCGCCGGGTCGGGGTCGTAGACGTTGTCCAGATCAACGTGCACCACACGCATGACGAAATCCGACTGCACGTCGACGATGCTATTTGAGAAAACCTCGCCATCGGGATCGGAGGAAACCAGGAAGCGCGGGCTGCTCATCAGGTTGTCGAGGGCATCGAGACCGTCGTCGAGGGTCAGGGCCATTTCGTAGCCCTCCTCGCCGACCACCGTCAGCGATGTGCCGTCCGCCGCGCCATACGGCCAGACCCAGACGCGTGGCTTCTTGCCGGTGACCTTGCGGATTTTTTCCGAGATATTGTTTACGTCGACACGAATCCGAGCCTGAAAATCGGCCTCGGATTCATAGCGTTTGGTCACTGGATCGTAGCGCCGGGTCGCCGCGGCAGGCTGCATGTTGCCTTGCGGATTGGCCAGAATCCCTTTGTGGTTGGCGTCGGTGTGCGCGGCGATTTCCACCAGACCCGATTGCGAGATTTCACGCACCTGATCCCAGGTCAGGAAGTCGGAACGCGCACGCGGGGCGCCAGCAAAATCCACCGGTTGATTGAGCGGCGTGTCGATCCAGACGCCGACCGGGGCCAGCAAGGCGTGCCAGTTGTAGGCGCGCAGCACCGGCAGCACGCGGGTATAGAAGCTCGAATAACCGTCGTCGAAGCTGAGCAGAATCGCTTTCGCCGGCAGCTCCGGGCCGCCCTTGCGCGCAGCCATGATCTGGTCGACGGTGACCGGTTTGTAGCCGTTCTCACGCAGCCAGGCGAGCTGTTCGATCATGCGCTCGGTGCGCACCGCGACCACCGCCTGATCGGGATCACGGTCTTCAACATCGTGATAGGCGATGCCGAGCACGTGGTTTTTCGGCCACGGTTTTTCGCTGGCCGCCAGCGGACGCTCGGACGGCGGCGCGAAGGCCGGAGCTTGCTGGGCGCAGGCGCTGACCAGCAGCGCTCCCAGCAGAAGGATGAAACGCGAAATCAAAGGCATCTTCAAACTCTTCTAGAAGCGGAAAGTGAGGTCGACGAGCAGACGCAGATCGGTCTCCCGATCCCCGTCGTAGGGCCGGTTGATCACACTGAGCAAACCGCCCACCTCGAATACGTCGTTCCAGGCATAACGCTGGCCGTAACCGAGCAAGGCCATGCCGCCAGTGCCGTGATCACGTTGGCTGTACGTGCCCGCGCCGGCCTGGAACTGCTGGCTCCAAGAGGTTTCGTAGCGGTGGTAGAGCACGTGATTGACGTTGACCAGCGGCATCACGCTGAAATCGGATTTGGGGTTGAAGTACGGCACGTCATCGGACTTGGAGTTGTGGCTGGTGCCGACTTCCAGTCCTGCATCGACCTGCACGTTCGGCGCGCTGTAGACGCCCTCACGGCCGGTAAGCAAGGCTTCGACGCGGTTGTTGCCGTCACTGAAGTGCGATGGGCTGACCGACAGACGCCACTCGCGACTTTCATTGGCGCGCCAGCGGATGAAACCGCTGCCGCCATTGGCCTTGATGTCGCTGTTGAGCGCGCGCAATGGCGTCTCGGCCGACAGGTATTCGAGGCTGCCGCCGTACTGCCAGTGGTCATTGATGTCGCGGGCGATCGCCAGACGCGCGCCCTGTTTGTCGCCGAACCCGTAAGAGTGGTTGGAGACTTCCGCTTCAAGGGTCATGTCGCGGGTGCGCCGCTCCAGGCCAACGCGCTGGAAGCGGTGGTGCCCGGTGCCTTCGGCGAAGTCGCCGGTGGCATAACCGGCCCCGGCGAACACTCGCCAGTCTTCATTGATCGGCGGGCTGTACAGGGTAGTCTGGATGCCGAAATCGCGGCTACCGCTGACGGCTCCGGCATCGCCGCTGCCGCCACCATTGGCCTTGCCGCCGTAGGCTTCGACACGCAGTTCGGACATGTCATGCACTTCGCGCTCGCGCGCTGCTCGCTGGACCTGACGGTTATCAGGAAAACGCGCGACCACGTCATCGGTCAGCGCATCCATCTGCCGCCATTCCTGCAGCGTCATCGCCGTGCGCGCCTGCGCGACTTCCAGGCCCATGCCGCGCGGCACCATGCTCTCGGTTTCCTTGAGCTGGAGTTCCGCACGGCGCGGCCATTGCCGCGCCAGATACAGGTCGGCCTGGGCCAGACGCAAGCCGACATTGCCGGGGGCCTGATCGACCAGCGTCTGCAAGCGCTCTTCGCTGTGGGGCAAATCGGAACCATAGGTCCCGGCCTGCGCAGCCAACTGCTGGGCGTCCATCCATTCATGGTTGGGGTTGCCGATGGGCAAACCTTTGAGTTCGACACGCGGACGCTGAGACTTGGCGGCGTCCTCGGCGACTTTGCGCGCTTCATCGGCGCGGTCGCTTTCCAACAACGCGTAGTACAGCGCGGTGCTGTCTTCGAGGCGATCACCGACATCGGCGTCCGGCGCCGAAAGCACTTGGCGATACAAGCCCGTGGCGATTTCCGGTTCACGCTGATCCAGATACGACGCCGCCACCCAGCGCAGGGCGTAAGTCGGAATCTTCACGCCTTCGGCTTGCAGCTTCTGGTACTCAGTGATGACGTCTGCCGTGCGTACCCGGGCCTTGAGCGCACCCATGCGGTCGATGCGCCAGCGGGTCACGTCATCCTGAGCGCTGGCGTCCGGCGTCCAGGTAGCGATCAGCTTGTCGTAGTCGGCCAGCGCGCGATCGGCGATGACGTAGCGTTCTTTTTCGCTGCGCGTAGCAAGTTCGGCGAGGCGCACGCGCTCGGCGGCCAGATCGCCTTCGAGGCGACGCAACGTGAGCGGATCAATCAGACCCGGACGTTGATTGGCCAGACGCAGCGCTGGCTCCGGCAGACGCGCCTTTTGCAGGGCAACCACGTATTCACGAGCGACGTCCGGTTTGTTGCCGGCGCGTTTGAAGGCTTGATCGTATTCGAACAGGGCGTCGTACTGTTTGCCGGCGCGGGTCAACGCGTAGCCCAGCGCCAGACGGCGGGAAGGATCATCAGGTTTGGCCGCCACCAGCGCTTTGGCGCGGGTCACCGCTTCGTCGGGCTTACCGGCATCAGCCTGAGTCAGGGCCAGGCCCAGTTGCAGATCGGCGTTATCCGGCTCCAGCGCCAGAGCCTTGTTGTAGACCTGAGTGGCTTGATCCCAGCGCTTGAGGTTGCGGTAGGCGCGCGCAGTGGCGGTCAGCGCCTGAACCGGCAGCACGCGGTCGCGGCCCTGGGTTTCATAGACCTGCACCACTTCGGCGTCGAGTCCGGCCCAACTGGCGATTTGCAGGTGATCGCTGATCTGCCCGGTGGTCGACTGGCCGGGTGGCACCTGACGCAAAACCGTTAGCGCCGGCGTGGTTTGCCCGGCACGGGCGTCGCGCACCATCTGATCGTAGGGTGTGTCGGCAAACGCCAGCGCCGGCCAGAGCAACTGGCTGCACAGCGCGACTCGAAACAAAGGGCGTAAACCACGATGTAATACAGGAACATCAATACGCGGCATTCGTCAGCATCCTTACATGGCCAGCCGGGTCGCAATGCCCTCCTTGCCCTTTCGTAACGGTGGCCGCCCATGCACATGCAACGGCCAAGCTTAGTCAGGCAGTCTTGCACGCAAGCGTGGACCAGTATCCGGAACACAATAATTGTTCAGAATCGTGCTCCGGAAACGCCAAAAACCCGAACGCCAGACAGCAAAACGCCCGGCGTCTGTTCAACACAGAGGCCGGGCGTTGCTATTAAGAGCGCAGGATTACTGCACTTGCGTGACGCCTGCGAACTTGCTCATCAGGAAGCCGACGAACTGCTCAACGGTCATCTTCTGGCCGTTGAATTCGACCTGATTGGCGGCGTAATGCAGCTTGGTCACGACGTTGGTGCCGTCGACGACGGCCAACTGCGAACCGACGGCCATGCCGGCGAACATGTCGGCCGCTTCCTTGGATTGATCGACGATGGCTTTGGCATCGGTCTGACCGTCGAGTTGCGCCTGCACGCTGAGCAGATCGACCAGCATTGGCTTGGACACCTGGATATTCAGGTCGAGCAACGCGATCAGTTGTTTGCCCAACTGATCCGGCGGCAGATCCATCGATTGCGGCTTGGTCAGGTCGATCACCAGATTGGCCTTGCTCTCACCGTTGGCGGTATTGAACGAGAGGTTTTCCAGCGCAAACTGTGGGCCGGCAGCCAGCAGTTTTTGCAGATCGGCTTTGACTTGCGCGCTTTCAGCTTCGGTCAGGTTCAGCTCAGGTGCCGGCAGGCCAGCGGCGGCGGCTTCAGCGGCGGCTTTTTCGTAAGGCTGCAATTTGGTCTGGTAAATCTGCATCAGCGACATGGTCGACGGGATGTCGAGGTTTTTCAGGCTCATGGCCATATTGGCCGAGCCGATTTTCTTGTCATTGAGGCTGACTTCGCCAACCTTATAGTCCGCACGGCCGGACGCATTGCTGCCGTTTTCTTCGGTGAGGTTCTTCATTTCGAAGTTCTTCACGCCGAGCACCGATTGCTTGGTGCCGAAGGTGGTTTTGCTGTTGGTCAGCACCAGGGTGTTTTCCCCGGTGTAGTAGCCATAGCTGCTCTTGGCGAGGTTGCTGGCCAGGGTTAGACCGTTGAGTTCGACCTGCACCGGCGCCTGATCTTCAGCCACCGTAACCAGTTTCAGGTTGTCCATGTAGCCGTCCGCCTTGACCTTCTGCGCTTTGGCGTTGGCGGAGATGTTCATGGTCAGGCCGGAGAACTTCAGGCTCGACTGCTCATCCAGTGCGGTTTCGAACGGCAGCAGGTCGAGGGTGCTGGTGGTGGATTCGTCGTAGCCGAGGCTGGTCACGCCTTTGAGCGGCGCGGCGCCCTTGGTGGCGGCGAACCACTTCTCGGTGGCCGGACTTTTTTCCAGCTCGTAGTTGCTGGTGGCCATCACCGGCAGCCATTTCAGCGAAACCAGACGCGAGAATGGCAGCGGGCCATGTTCGATGTGGTCGACGAACAGCAGTTCGACCGGCGCATCACCGAACATCTCGCCTTCACCTTTGAGGCGGTAGTGCGCGGTGCTGGTGAAGGTGTGGCGCTCCAGCGACACCAGTTCCAGCGACGCGGTGCCGTTGGAGCCGGCCATCGCGGTTTGCAGCTCTTGGTTGGCGTTGGTGACGGCGTTGTTCAGCACGCCTTCGATCTTGGTCCCGGTGTACCAGGCCCCGCCTGCACTGATCGCGCCGATGGCAACAACAATTCCGAGAAGCACGCCTGCTGATTTATTCATGAATGACCTGATCGATTTCCGTGGCTGTGAGTGTGGTCGTCTTCCCTGAACCCGTGACCGGGTCGCGGCTCGACTGCGCTGAATTCAGCGGTGGAGATTAGCACCGGGCGCGTGAGCTGGCCCAATGTTTAAAGGTTAAAGAGTGTCTATGGACACTCGGGAAAGCAAAAAGATCGCAGCCTGCGGCAGCTCCTACAGAGAAACGCGTTCCAATGTAGGAGCTGCCGCAGGCTGCGATCTTTCGCTGTTCAGGAATACTGAACCTCAATCTCATCCAGTTGATGATCAAAGCTTTTCAGCCGGGCGGTCCAGGTGTACACCAGCACTTCAAAATCCCGATCGATCACCGCCCCGCCCGGCCCGTCCGCGCGCGGATCGCAGAAATCCAGTTGATAACGCTCGCGGGCCATGGCTGTAGCGACATCGGACAATTCCCGGGCATTGTTGAGCCAGTGCCAGCCCTCGCCATCAATCTGCTTGTCGAGTTCCAGACACTGCTTTTTCAGCGCTTCGAGACTTTTTTCCAATGGCGTGCCGGTGAGTTCGCCCATGACTTCGGCGAAGGTCCGCCCGGGTTGCCAGTAGCTACCCCAGAAATACCGGTCGAACACCGTTTCGACTCGGCGCAGGGCGACTTTGGTGTCCCAGATCAGCACCAGGGTTTTGCCCTGTTCGAGCTGGCGTTTCTTGACCCGCTGCACCTGAACCGAGGCCCAAGCCACGACCACAATTGCCATGACCGCAATCAGCGCGACGGCGCTGTCGAGGAAAACCATGGCCTTGTCGATCTGGTGGGCCAGCATGATGCCGTAGAAATAAGTGGCCGAGAGCAGCACCAACGCTACCAGGGCGCACCAGAAGCCGAGAGCGTAAGGGTTTTTCATTATTGGTTTCCCCTAGACCAGCGCTAGCAATGTGCGCTGAAGGGGCGCTTTGCACGGGGCGCCCCTTCAACACTTCAAAGCATAGCAACGGCCTCAGGGTTTGCTGGGGCTTGCAGCGTGCGTTCGTCCGCTTTCCCAGCCGCCGCCCAAGGCGAGGAACAAATCGATCTGGCTCATCGCAACCTGGGTGTTGGCGGCGGCCAGTTGTGCGGTGACATCGGTGTAGGTGCGCGTTGCTTGTAGATCAGCGAGGAACGACTCGCGACCGGCCTGGAAGAAGCGGTGGGTCTGGTCGGCCGCCAGCTTTGCCGACTGCTCGGCGTCGGCCAGTGCGTCGCGACGTTGCAGCAATGCGCTGTACTGGGCCAGACCGGTCTGGGTTTCGCGAATGGCGTTGAGCACCACGCCGTCGAAGTGCGCCAGTGCGCCTTGGGTCGCCGCTTCTGCCTCGCGGATTCGCGCACGAGCGCCGTTGGTCGGCACTTTCCAGCTCAGCGACGGGCCAAAGCCCCAGCGGTTGGTCGACGGATCACCCAAGTCATCGATGAGACCAACAGTGCCGATGGTCGCGCCGATACTGATGTCCGGATACAACTCGCCCGTGGCGACGCCGATCCCGGCGGTCGAAGCAGCCAGTCGTCGTTCGGCCTGACGAATGTCCGGACGACGTTTGAGCAGCGCGGCGCCATCGCCGACTGGCACCAATTGGGCGATTTTCGGCAACTCGGCGCAGGTCGCGGTGCCGGCGGGCAACTGATCAACCGGTTTCGCCAGCAGCATCGACAGACGGAACAACCCGGCCTGACGCGCCGCTTCATAGCGCGGCAGGTCGGCGCGCAGGGATTTGAATTGAGTTTGCGAGCGGGTGACCTGGGTTTCGTCGCCACGTCCGGCGTCACGCAGACGCTGGATCAGCGTGGTGCTTTGCGATTGCAGGTCCAGGGAATGCTCGGCGATTTCCCGTTCTTCATTGGCCGCGCAGACTTGGGTGTAAGCACGAACCACGTCCGCCACTAAGGTGATCCGCGCCGTGTCTGCCGCGGCCTGGGTCGCGTCGGCATTGGCCTTCGCGCCTTCGATGCCACGCTGCAAGGTGCCCCACAGATCGAACTGATAAGAAGCACTGATGCCGATGTCGCCGACGTTATCGACCGGGACTTTTTCCGGCAGCAAGAATGCCTGACCAGACTCTTGCAAACGCTGCGCGCCCATCTTCACACCTGCGCTCCAGCCGCCCGCTGCTTCGGCCTCATCGACCTGAGCTCGAGCCCGTTGCAGGTTCGCCGCCGCGACGCGCAAATCGGTGTTGGAGGCCATGGCCTGCTGCACCAGTTTATCCAGCCGCGCATCCTTATAAAGACGCCACCAATCCGCCGGCACCGGCGCCGAGACCACCGGTTTTCCGGCAACCGCCAGTTCGCCCTGAAAATCCTTGCGCTGAACCGCCGCATCCTCCGGCACCTGATAGTCCGGCCCGACCATCTGACAGGCCGAGAGCATCACGCCCAACCCGGCGATCATCAGCGCCCGGTTCATTGCACGGGCTCCTGCTTGCGGTCGTCGCGTGGCTGATCGTCGATGATCGAAACGGTGGCGGTACGCCCGGCGATCATGCGGAAATCTTCCGGTACATCGTCAAAGGCAATCCGCACCGGAATCCGCTGCGCCAGCCGCACCCAGCTGAATGCCGGGTTAACGTTCGGCAGCAAGTTGCTGCCGCTGCTGCGGTCGCGGTCTTCGATACCGGCGACGATGCTTTCAACATGCCCGCGCAGTTTGGCGCGGTCGCCGATTACGCGAATATCCACCGACTGGCCGACATGAATGCCGTCGAGTTTGGTCTCTTCGAAATAGCCGTCGATGTGGAACGAATTGCTATCGACCACCGACAACACCGGACGCCCGGCGGTGACGAATTCCTGCGGACGCGGCGCGCGGTCGTTGACGTAGCCGTCCACCGGGCTGCGGATTACCGAGCGGTCGAGGTTGAGCTGCGCACTGTCCACAGTGACCATGGCTTCGGCCAGTGCCGATTGCGCGCGGGCGACCTTCGACTGGCTTTCTTCCAGTTGCTCGGCCGGCACCAGGTTACCGAGGCCACGGTTACGCTTGGCTTCGCGCTGGGCTTGAGCGAGGGTTTCTTCGCGATCAGCGACGGCCGCCTTGGCCTGACGCAGGGCCAGTTTGAAACGGTCTTGGTCGATGCTGAACAGCACCTGGCCGCGCTTGATCAACTGGTTGTCTTTCACTTCAACCTGTTGGATCAACCCGGAGACGTCCGGGGCGATCTGGATGATGTCGGCGCGAATGTGGCCGTCACGGGTCCATGGCGCGAACATGTAATACATCACCATGCGCCAGACGAGGACAACGGCAAAAGTCACGATCAGCAGGGTCAGTACCACGCGACCGATGGTCAAAAACGGTTTTTTCATGTCATCAGGTATCGACTGAGTGAGTCCACGCCGTACAGAAGCACGGCATAGAGGGCCACGTTGAACAATGCCCGGTGCCAGACCAGACGGTAAAAGTGCACGCGCGTAAGCACGGCATGCACCAGCAAAAACAGCACATAAGTGATGCCCATCAACACCAGCAAGGTCGGCAGAAAAATGCCGCTGATGTCCAGATCACCGATCATAGGGGCGCTCCATCGGGCAGCGGTTCTTCGGAGTCGGCACTGGAGACGAATTCGACGCCGGGCAACAGCGCCAGACGCAAGCCGCTCAAGGCGTGCAACAGGTTCAGACGGGTTTCATCGTCGCCGTGTCCATTGAGTGCGCGACGAGTGCGATCCAGGGTCATCAGCAACGGGGCCGGCGCCGGCAAGCGTTCGCCGGCCTTGAGGCAGGCGCGGAAATACTCGCCGACTTCACTGACCACTTGCTGCAACAGCGCGTTCGGCGCGCCGGTCACCCGTGGGGTGTAGGCGAGCAAATCGAGCAGGTTCAGGCCGACACGCACTTCGCGCATGGCGATGCCGGTGTCCTGGCCGGTGAGGGCCAGACGCGGCAGGTGCTGCATCAGTCGATCAAGCAACTGCACGCCCAATTTGCGGTGTTCGGCAAGGTTGGCCGGCTCGGTCATGCGGACGATGTCTTTCCAGCTGAAGCGGGTCAGGCGTTTGGCCGCCAGTTCGGCGCCGAACGGACGCGCCACCAGCGTCCAGATAAACGCGAACAACAGCCCTAACGGACCCGCCAGGTTGGAGTTCACGAAGGCAAAAAAGTCCGCGTCGTAAGCGCCCTGAATACTGATGAACGAGGAGGTGTTGACCAGCGTCAGCAGCATGCCGAGGAAAAACCGCGGCTGTACAGTCAATGTGCCGACGCAGATGAACGGGATGGAAAACGCCAGCACCAGCATCGGGAAATCATGCAAGTTGGGCAGAATCAAAAACAGATAAAGGCTGGCGAACAACACCGACATGCCGGTCCAGAAAAAGAACCGGTAAATCTGCGGTGCCGGGTCGTCCATCGAGGCGAAGAAGCTACAGGCCACCGCGGCGAGAATCACCGCGCTGCCGCCGTCCGGCCAGCCGAGCAGAATCCACAGCACCGAGGCGGTGATGATCGCCAGAACGGTCGAGGCCGCCGAGTAGAGCATCAGCCCACGATCAATGAACGGCGTCAGACGACCGAGGCGCCAGTGACGGTAGACCGCGCGCCAGCTGTCCTGGCGCTCGCAGAGAATCGCGTCCTGCAGACTGCGGCAGTCCTGCCATAAATCGATGAATTCGCCGAGGCGATAAATCGAGTTGGAGAACAGCAGTTGTTTGCGGTCTTGCAGTGCTTCGACGCTCGGTTGCAGGGCTTCGAGCTGATCTTTCAGCGCTTGCCAGCGGTCGAGATCGGCGTCTTGATGAGCGAGCCATTCGCGGGTTGCGGCCAGCAGCGGTGCGAACTTTTCCACCAGTTCCGGCGTGCGCCGTTCAAGGGCGTAGAGCGAATCTTCCAGCGCATCTATCACCGGTAATAGATGAATCATTCGCCCGCGCAGTTCTTTGGTGTTGCGCACGGTTTGCGGTAGTGCGCCTTCGTGGGGCAACTGGCCGATCATCAATTCGAGACTGTTGAAGTTGGCAACCATGGCCATGCGCAGCGCAGTGACTTCTTCGGGCTGCACGTCGCGGCTGAGGAATTTCAGGCTATAGGTCGTTGCGTCGGCGAACCACTTGCTCACGGCATCGTTGAACACCGGCGCCAGACGACGCGGCCAGAACATCGCGCCGACCACGGCGGCAACGGCGATGCCGAGGAAAATCTCTTCGGTGCGCGCCTCTGCTACGTCCCACACCGCCAGCGGGTTATCCACCACCGGCAAGGCGATCAGCGGCAGGGTGTAACCGGCGAGCATCAATGCGTAGTTGTTGGCCGTGCGCAGTTGCAGGGACAGGAACAGCAAAATGCCCGTCCACAGCGCGATGACCACCACCAGTACATACGGGCTCTGCACGAACATCGGCACGAAAAAAACCGCCGCCGCGGCACCGAGAAAAGTCCCGATGGCGCGGTACAAGGCCTTGGAACTGGTCGGGCCGAGAAACGGGCTGGAGACGATATACACCGTGGCCATCGCCCAATACGGACGCGGCATTTGCATGAGCAAGGCGATGTACAGCGCGATCATCGACGCTGCGAAAGTCCGCACCCCGTAGAACCAGTCGCGGGCCGGCGGAATGCCAGAGAAAAAACCGTTCAAGAATTGATCACCACAGGCGGATGGGCCGCCTCAAAAGCTCTGAGTACCCGAAGCGTAGCTTCCAGATCGCTTTGCTCGATGCCTTCGAGCACCTCGTGACGCAAGCGCACCAGTTCGATCTCGACCGCTTGCACCAGTTCACGACCGGTGTCGGTCAGGCTCAGGCATTTGGCCCGGCGATCCTGGGCATCTTCGGTGCGGCAGACGTAGCCGGAATGACACAACTGATCGAGCAGACGCACCAGCGACGGACTCTCCATCCCGGCCGCCTGCGCCACTTGCACCTGGCGCACGCCCTCGCCCAAACGGCCGATCATCAACAGCGGCACGGCGCAGGCTTCGGAGATTCCGTAGTTGACCAGCGTGGTCTGGCAGATCTTCCGCCAATGCCTGGCGGCCACCACCATGGCACTGCTGATGTTCATCTGGAGAGCGTCGAGTTCGTTCGGCACGGGGAAATGCACACTGTTAGTTTGCTAACTATCAATATCGCATTGGAGGGGAATTTCAGTCAAGTTTTGAAACAAATTGCTCCACTGGTCGCTCGCACAAACTGAAGCTTTCTAATTCATGTGATGACGATGTATATACCTCGTCAGTACCGAGAACCTTGAAGGAATCTGCAGATGTCAAAACAAGCCGTTTTTACAATGAAGCTTGAACCAGAGCTGCGTGAGCAGTTCATGGCGGAGGCAGAGGCCTCCCATCGCCCTGCTTCGCAGATCATGCGAGAAATGATGCGTCAGTTTGTTCGCACACAACAGGAAGCCCGAGAGTACGAAGCCTTCCTGCAACGAAAAGTCGACCTTGCAAGAGAATCGATGGCAGCCGGTGAAGGTGTGTCCAACGAGGAAGTTGAAGCACAATTCGCCGCCAGGCGCAGGCAGGTAGAAAATCAAGGATGAAGATTATCTGGAGTAAAAATGCCGTACAGGATCGCGAAAAAATCTGGGACTACCTTCACGCAAAAAATCCAGGCGCAGCGCTCGACATGGATCGCCGCTTCACCGAAGCGGCTTCGCGCCTATCCCAGAACCCCAAGATTGGCCCGGTCGGCATCATTGCTGGCACTCGCGAATTAATTCCCCATCCCAGCTACCGTCTTGTCTACCAGTCAGATCAGGATGTGATCTGGATTATGGCGCTGGTTCATACAGCACGGGCCTGGCCTTTTCCAACGTAGCGATTACCCCGCTCTCCCCTTGCGCAACATCACATTCAACTGATCCACCACCTCCGCCCAATCGGCGTCATCCAGAATCTCGTCACGCAAAAACTCCGCTTGGCTCTTCGTCCAGAAAAACGCATCAGCCAAATGCAAGTCGGGTTTGAGCGGGGAATGGGTGGCGATGAATTTGTCGATGTCGACCGGTTCGTCGGGGAGGCCGAGTTGTTTGAATAGTGATGGGAGGCTGTGTGTTGGGCTTTCCATTGATCAACTCCTTCAAAAATGGGCTGTGTGGAAGATTATTCGCGAGCAGGCTCGCTCCCACAGGGGAATGCGATCAACCTGTGGGAGCGAGCCTGCTCGCGAAGGCCTCAGTGCCGGCACCACAAAACCTAATCACTCAACTCCCGCACCTCGGCATGCGGCACCATTTTCAGAAACTCCGGCATGCTCATGTGCAGCAGGTAATTGTGGTTGCCCGCCTCCAGATAAATATCCTTTTGCCGCGTCAGCAACGGGTCGATGACCATGTCCAGGCCATAAGAGCCACCCAGCGGCGGTACCGCGCCGCGTTCGCAGTCGTCGAAGATGTGCGCCAGATTGCTTTCGCGGGTCAGTTGCCATTCGCCGCTGGTGCGTACCTTGCTCAGGTCCAGATGACGACTGGCCGGCAGCACGGCCATCAGGTAGTGCCCGTGGTGGTCGTCGAGGATGATCGATTTGGCCACGCGCTCGGCGGGCACCCCGGCGACTCGTGCGGTTTCCAGGCTGCTGGACGAGTGTCGGTGGGCGACGATGTCGTATTCGCAGTGCGCCCGGTTCAGGCTGCTCTGCACCTTTTTAGCCATACGCATGATGCACCTCGGTGTTGCGCTGAACGGTGGTTGCCGTGTCCTTGAGTCTAGTTCGGCGAGGAGTTGGCGCAGAAAATTCCGCCCACTGGACACATCCGCACATTGATCGTAATTCAGCCAGCGCCACCCTCAACTAGACTGTAAGAACCAGCCATGACGCTCGCGGAGGGTCACGTGAACAGCCGATGTTGTGCGCTTGCCTTGCTCCTGCTGATCAGCGGTTCAGCCCTCGCTGCCGACACTTCATTGCCGCCGATGAGTCCGGTCGGTTTGTGGCTGATCACCTTGGGGATCGTGTTCCTGATCGCTGAAGCTGCACTGCCCAATTACGGCGTCATTGGCCTGGGCGGGATCATCATGTTCGTCATCGGCGCGCTGATTCTGAGCAACGCCGAGTTGCCGGTGCCGATGATGATCGGCCTCGGTCTGATCAGCGCCCTGCTGTTGCTCGCGCTGCTGATCCGCGCCCTGAAAACCCGCCCGCGCCACGCCGTCAGTGGCGACGCTGGCCTGCTCGGCAGCGTGACCGCGATCACCACCGTACAACCGGGCAATGCCCGCAGCGGCTGGGTGCAACTGCAAGGAGAACGCTGGCAAGTGCTCAGCGCCACCCCGCTGCAAGCCGGGCAGTCGGTGCGCGTGGTGGGGCGCAAGGGATTGTTGCTGCAAGTGGCCGCGACTGACGCGGCACCGCTCGGAGAGTGATCATGGGTCTGCAAATCGGTTTTGTTGCGCTGCTGTTACTGGTCATTGCCTTGGCCGGCTCGACGTTTCGCATCCTGCGCGAGTACGAACGCGGTGTGGTGTTTCAGCTCGGACGTTTCTGGCAAGTCAAAGGCCCGGGGCTGATCCTGCTGATTCCGGTGGTGCAGCAGATGGTCCGGGTCGACCTGCGCACCGTGGTGCTCGACGTACCGCCGCAGGATGTGATCACCCGCGACAACGTCTCGGTCAAGGTCAATGCCGTGCTGTACTTCCGCGTACTGGATCCGCAGAAGGCGATTATTCAGGTCGAGGATTTTCTCTCGGCCACCAGTCAACTGGCGCAAACCACCCTGCGCGCGGTGCTCGGCAAGCACGAACTGGATGAACTGCTGGCCGAACGCGAACAGTTGAACATCGACATCCAGCAGGTACTCGACGCGCAGACCGACGCCTGGGGGATCAAGGTCGCCAACGTCGAGATCAAGCATGTCGATCTCAACGAATCGATGGTCCGCGCCATCGCCAAACAGGCTGAAGCCGAGCGCGAACGGCGGGCCAAGGTGATTCACGCCGAGGGCGAATTACAGGCCTCGGAAAAACTCATGCAAGCAGCGGAAATGCTCGGCCGTCAGCCAGGGGCGATGCAGTTGCGCTATATGCAGACCTTGAGTTCGATTGCCGGAGACAAGAGCTCGACGATTGTTTTTCCGCTGCCGATCGAATTGCTCAAGGGCATGGCGGATTTGTCGGGGAAATCCTGACCCGCCTATTCACCCGCAGGTTTGGGCACGAACAAGCGTGCTTTCATCCCGCCCGCATGGACTTCAGCGCTGGGCTGCCAGGTTGCGGGTAGCGGTGAGAACTCTTGTGGCTCGTCGACGGTCCCGACCAGCCAGACCCGGCCTCCAGCTGGCAGCTCCGTCAGGCTGTTCAAATAGACATCACTCGTCACCAGCGTGCCGAACCCGTACTCATTTGGCCGCGTCGATTGGCCATCGGCGTTCGGTGGAGTGAAGAGGCGCACCTGCGCCCCAGTGCGATCGTAGTAGACGTAGCTCAGATACCAGAGCATGTCGCTGGTGACGATGCGGTCACCGGGAAGGAAATGCTGGTTGACGTACTTCACGACCGTGTCGAGTTGATCATGCGTGTCGACCGTGGCGTTGTTGTTTACGCCGACCAGTTCCACGGCGATCAGCGACACCAGCACTGCCAATGCCAACATCCGCACGCGGCTGTACAAACGGTCGATGGCCAACGCCGTCAGCATCGGCAAGCCAAGGGCATACGCCGTCAGATAACGCTCAATGAATACCGGCGTAATGAACGACACCAGATACACCAGCAATAGCGGCAGCCCGGTGTACAGCGCCAGCAGAACACTGCCGCGCGACACACTGCGATCGCGCATCACCGCGATGACTGCCAGCCCCAGCATCGCCAGCGGCAACGCCGCGAAAATCAGCCACGGCAAACTTTCACCGTCATCCTGAATCAACCATGACCAGATCATCGACGGCAGCGAACTCAACGTAACGGCAGGCTCCCAACCGACATCGCCACCGGCCTCAAGCTGCTGCATGTGCTGCGTCAAATCAAGCAGGTTGGGCAGCCAAGGCAGATACAAAGTAACGATGGTCAGGTTCGCCAGCCACCAGTTCCAGCGCTGGATGTGCCGGAACCGGTAACCACGCTGTACGCGGATCGCGATCAGATAAAGCCAGTGACACAGCGCCGCGAGCACGGCGAAATAGTGGGTGTAGAGCGCCGCGCTCATCAGCAGCAGGTAATACACCAGATAGCGCTGGCGTTGCGGGCGGCGGATCCAGTAGACCAGCGCCAGGCTCGCGGCGAGCAGCAGCGCCCCGAGCAGCGCGTACATGCGCACTTCCTGGCTGTAGCGCACCGCGGTCGGCAACAGCGCCAGCAACACACCGGCGATGAACGCTGCGCGACGGGTGGCCAGGCGATCCACCAGCCACACGCCCAGCCCCACCGCCGCAATGCCGGCCAGCGCACTGAGAGAGCGGACCGCCAGAATGCCGTCCCCGAACAATTCGACCCAGCCATGCAGCAGCATGAAGTACATCGGCGGATGCACATCGAATGCCGCGTGCTGCCAAATTTCACTCAGCGAATAGCGCCCCAGCAGCAGACTGGAACCTTCATCGCCCCAGATCGCTGCCGCGGTCAGATCATAAAAACGCACGAATGCGGCCAGCGCCAGGATCGGCCATAGCCAGTGATTTTTTATCCAGCGCACCCAGCGCAAGCTGCCGAACCAGGAGCCGGGCGCGGCAAACGGATCTTGCGTGTCGCCCATTGGCGTGACTCTGTTCGCCGCCATTGCTGCCTCTTGCCGCGCCGCAGCGCCACGAGAGTATGACGCGCCAACCTGCCCATCACTTTAGGTCAGCCACGGCAGAACCGTCGATGTCGGTTTGTGCTTTCACGACGCCCGGCGTCATAGCCGCCATTTGCCCTTCCGGGTAAACCGACTGCCATCCCCCGCCCAACGCCTTGTACAACCCGACCATCGCCAGCGAAACGCCGGTGGAACTCTCCACCCACTGTTCCTGCGTTGCCAGCAGCGCGCTTTGCACGGTGAGGACGTTGACGAAATCGACCACACCTTCGACGTATTGCTGTTGCGCGGTGCGCAGGGCGATCTGGTTCTGGCGGACGGCTTCGGCGAGGCTGTCGCGGCGGCGCTGGCTGGCGTTGTAGACGGTCAGTTGATCGTCGATTTCATGCCAGGCACGCAACACGGTTTGCTGGTAGCCGATCGCCGCTTCCTGTTGTTGCGCTTCGCGCAGTTGCAGCATGCCGCGCAGGCGTCCGCCATCGAACAGCGGCAGACTGAATTGCGGGCCGATGCCGAAGGCGCGTGAACCCCACGAGCCAAAGTCGCTGAGTTGCATGGCTTGCGAGCCGAGGTTGCCCGACAGGGTGATGCGCGGATAGAAGTCGCCTTTGGCTACACCGATATTGGCGGTAGCAGCATGCAGGCGCGCTTCGGCCTGACGGATGTCCGGGCGGCGTTCGGCAAGTTGTGACGGCAGACCGATGGCGACTTGCAGCGGCGACTGCGGCAGGGCGGCGTCTGTGGATAACTCCTTAGCCAATGCCTGTGGCGGTTCGCCCATCAGCAGGCTGATCGCGTTGATCAACTGCGATTGACGTTGCTCCAGCGCCGGCAATCGCGATTCGATCGCGGCGACTTGCGCGGCGGCTTCGGCGACGTCGAGGTCAGTCGCCACACCGTCGGCCAGACGCAGTTGCGAGAGCTTCAGGCTATGGCGGGCGACGTCGAGGTTCTGCTCGGTGACGGCGCGGGTGTTTTGTACACCGCGCAGCTGAATGTAGTTTTGCGCCGTGTCAGCGAGCACGGCCAATAACACCCCGCGACGGTCGTTTTCGGCGACTTCGAGGTTTGCATCGGCGGCTTCGGTTTCGCGACGTACGCGGCCCCAGAAATCCAGTTCCCATGAGGCGGAGAAACCGGCGTCCCACAGGTTGAAGGCGGAATCGCCGTTGTATCCGGACGGGTCATTCAGGCCCTCGCTGCTGTTGCGTTTGCGCGCGTAACTGCCCGTGGCGGCGGTGCTCGGATAACGGTCAGCGGTGATCACCTGGCGGGCGGCGCGGCTTTGCTGCAGACGGCTGCTGGCCAGTTGCAGGTCGAGGTTGCTCTGCACCGCACGCTGAGTGAGTGCGGAGAGTTGCGCGTCGTGGAAGACCTCCCACCATCGTTCGTTGAGGGGTTCGCTGACAGCTTGGCTGGGGGCTGACTTGGCCGGCTTAGTCCAGTCGGCGATTTGAGTGGCTTCGGGTTTCTGGAAGTCTGGGCCGACGGTGCAGGCGGTGAGGCTTGCTGTCACCAAGGCGCTGAAAATGAGTGGCTGCCACTGACCCCATCGCTGGCAAGCCAGCTCCCACAGGGATTGTGCAGGTTGTCCAAATTGTTCAGCCCCACCGACGGAACCTGTGGGAGCTGGCTTGCCAGCGATGAGGCCAGTCGAATTACCACCCATCATCGCTGGGTCACCTCACGCACGGATTTCTCTGAACTGCGCGTATCAATACTCGCCTCCACCGACATCCCCACGCGCAACCGCTCGGCGAGCGGCTGACCCGGTTCCAGCATGATCTTCACCGGAATCCGCTGCACCACCTTGGTGAAATTACCCGTGGCGTTATCCGGTTTCACCGCCGCAAAGGTCACGCCTGTGGCTGGCGCAATACTTTCCACGCGACCGCTCAAGGCTTCACCACCAAGGCTGTCGACGCGCACCTGCACCTCTTGCCCTGGCTGCACATCCGTCAGTTGCGTCTCCTGAAAATTCGCCACGACATAAGCCCGCTGCAACGGCACAACCGCGAGCAGCTTGCTGCCCGGCGTCACATAGGCGCCGACGCGCACGGCGCGCTCGCCGATCATGCCATCCTGCGGCGCGGTGATGCGCGTGTAGGAGAGTTCGAAACTGGCGATTTCCAGTGCCGCTTGCGCGTGTTTCAGACTGCCTTCGGCGGCGTCACGTTGAGCGGTGAGGATGTCGACTTGCTTGCGCTCTGCCGCCAGCTTCGCCGTGGCGGTGTCGAGATGAGCCGTGGCCTGATCGATGCGCGTGCGCGCCTGTTGCGCGTTTTGCACGGTGCCGGCTCCAACGCCCGCCAAGTGGTTATAGCGATTCAATTCCTGCTGGGCGAACGCCATTTCCGCCTTGGCCGAGACTACCGAGGCTTGCGCCTGAGCGATCACCGAAGTCTGGCGCTCCAGCGTCGCCTTGGCGTTCTGCAACTGCGCCCGCGCCACCAGAGTTTGCGCATCCGCCGCTTCAGCCGACGCACGCAAATCGCGATCATCGATCAGCGCCAGCAACTGCCCGGCTTTGACCTGCTGGTTGTCCTCCACCAAGACTTCCTTGATGAACCCGGCCACGCGCGGCACGACGAGCGTGTAGTCGGCGGAGACAAAGGCGTCGTTGGTGTTTTGCTGAGTACGTTTGCCAAACACGCCGGGCAGCGCCAGGTAAACCAGCACGCCGACCGCCAGTGCGGCGGCGATGGCCACCGCGAGTTTTTGCTTTGCTTGAGTCGTCATAAAAACCTTCTGTTTCAGTACAGCGATCAGGTCGGCGCGCGCGGCGGAAAGATCCGCGTCGGCAGCCAGAAAATCAGCAGGATCAACGCCACCGCGACGCCGGCCATGCACACATAGAGATCGGAAGAAGTCAGCACCACGGCCTGTTCGTGCAGGCGATGGGCGAGGCCCGGATCGCTGCGGTCGGCCAGCGGCGAATTGCCGAGGCTGTCGACCAGCATGGTCGAATGGAAATGCAGGCGCGCGGTGGTCAGCGCTTCGATCACCCCGGTAGCGACCACGGCCGCCAAGCCTTTCACCGTGTTGAACCACGCGGAGGCGAACGGCCCGTCTTGCGGCTGAATGCTGCCGGTGGACAACATCAACAGCGGCAACACCGACATCGGCTGACCGAAGATCTGCAGCCATTGCAGGACGTAGAAATTGTCGCGAATCCATTCTGAAGTCAGCAGCGATCCGCCCAGGCAGGACAGCGTCAACATGCTCAAACCCATGCCAAGCACCCAGCGGCAATCGACCCAGCGCAGGTTGCACAACGCTGCCACCAACGGCAGCGCAATCAGTTGCGGCAAAGCGGCGATCAGCATGATCGGTGCGGTCTGCGCCGGGCGATAACCCTGCACCTGCGCCAGATAACTCGACGGAATCAACACCACCGCCTGCAGAACTATCAGCACACCGGCCAGGGTCATCAAGGCGAACGACAGGTTGCGGATACCGAGCATCTGCAATTTGAAAAACGGAATCGGCTGCGACCACTCGTTGATCAGAAACGCCACCAGCAGCAGCGAACCGGCGCCGAGCAATCCGCAGATCAGGCTCGACTCGAACCAGTCCAGCCGATTGCCCTGCAACAAACCGATCACCAACATGCAGATTGCCGGAAAGCCCAGCAGCAGGCCTTTCCAGTTGAACGATTTGAGGCGTTCCAAACGCAGCGGGTCCTGCGGAATACCCCACGCGACCATCGCCATGGCGATCAGACAAGGCACGATGATTTGCCAGAACGTCCACTGCCAGCCGACGTATTCGGTCCACAAACCGGCCAGCGGCGTGCCGAGGCCGGGGCCGAATGTCGCCGTCAGTGCGTAGCCGGCCAGACCGTAGAGTTTGATATTCGCCGGCAAAAAGCGCAGGGCGACGGTCATCAGCATCGGTGGCAGCGCACCGCCGGCCAGCCCCTGCAAAGTGCGCATCAGCAGCAGACTTTCGTAGTCCGGTGCAAACGGGCACAGCACGCCAAGCAAGGTGAACAGGCTGATCGCGCAAAGGGTGAAGCGGCGCAGCGAGAAGGTCACCGAACACCACGGCGCGAAGGCCATGGCCGCGACCGAGGTGGCGGTGTAGCTGGCGACCAGCCAGGTGCCTTCGTCGTAACCGATGTGCAACCCGCCACGGATGTCGGCCAGGGCCACCTTGGTGACCATCTCGTTGAGGCCCGACACCAGCACCGCCAGCAGCACGCCGACCAGGCCAATGATGATCCGCGCCCCGAACACCGGTGGCGCGGCCGCCGTCGCCGGGCTGGCCGCAGCGATGGGCACCGCAGCCGACAGGGATGTCATGAATACACACTCCGGAGGGAAAAATACCGGAGCATCTTAGTCGGGCTTGGCAATGACGAAAATTGACTTATTGGCAGGTTATAAGTGCGCCAGACACAATCATTAAAAGCAAAAGATCGCAGCCTTCGGCAGCTCCTACAGGGATATGCATTCCAATGTAGGAGCTGCCGAAGGCTGCGATCTTTTGATCTTTAGGGTTGTGCAGCCAGCCAGGTTTCGTCGCAACAGGCCTTGAGGGTTTCGCGCAGCCAGCGGTGCGCGGGGTCCTTGTCGAATCGAGGGTGCCAGGCTTGAGTCAGCATCAACGTCGGCAACGGGATTGGCAGGTCGAATGAGCGCAGTTTCAAACCGAGCCGGCGCACACTCAGCAGAGCTTCTTTGGGAACCGGCAGGATCAGGTCGGAATCAGGCAACGCAAACATCGCCGCATGGAAACTCGGCGCGATCACCGCGACGCGCCGCTCCAGACCCAGCGCATTCAGCGCGGTATCAATCGGGCCGCGAGCGATGCCCCGGCGCGACATGCTGATATGCGAATACCCGGCATAGCGCTCGGCAGTGATTTCACCGTCGAGCAATGGATGATCTTCTCGCACCAGTCCCACGAAGTGCGTCGAAAACAGATTCTGCACTTTGACTTCAGGAGTGACAGGGCGGGTATTACTGACGCTCAAATCGATGCGCCCTTCACGCAGGGCTTCATCGTCGCCATCGCCTTCCGGGACGAAGCGCAACTCACAGTGCGGCGCCAGTTGATCGAGGGTGTCGAACAGCTTGCCGCCGTAGACGCCGATGAAGAAGTCATTGGCGCGGATGCTGAAGCGCCGGCGCAGCGTGCCCAGTTCCACCGAGTCGGCCGAGCGGAACAGCAGCGCGGCCTGCTCGACCACATCGCGCACCTGCTCGCGCAACTCCAGCGCTTTGGGGGTTGGCACCAAGCCACGTCCAGCACGCACGAGGATCGGATCACCGATCGCTTCGCGGATCCGCGTCAGGGTTCGGCTCATGGCGGCCGGGCTGAGGTTCATCCGCCGCGCGGCGCCGACCACACTGCCCTCATCGAGCAAGGCGTCGAGGGCGACCAGAAGGTTCATGTCCGGGAGTTGCATGCTGAGCACTCTTGGCTGATCTGGATTGATCCAGACACAATGCTAACAGAGGGATGAGCTCTCAGTTGTTGATCGGCTTAATTTCAAAATGCAATTCGTTGATGCGCTCTGCGAGAGGATCAGTGGTCTTGGCTATCCCTGGCAAACAGTCATTTAGCTCAAGACTTTCCTTACCTGGAAGCGTCACTTCTTGCATGATGTCAGCAACACGAGGTCCAAAATAGATGAAAGTTTCCGGAATAATCTCTGCAATTGAGATACGGCGCTGCTCCGGCCCCACAAACAAAACGTGGTACTGCTTCGGATCAACTCCTGCGCAATTGAAATTCGAACTGAAATCAGCCGCATGGGCGACTCTGTACAGGATCTGTAGACGCTTGGTCTCCGAGAAAAAATGGTCTACGTAAAACGCACTCATGCCCGTCATGAAACAAATCAGAGCGGCAGAAAAAATCACTGCTAATGGATTTTTATGTGTCTCGGACCAAAACTCGCTGTCTCGTACTTTGAGGACAAGATAGAACGCCGCGACAACCGCCCCTACAACCAGGGGCCAAAATAGAAAAATCATCAGTTGAATAACAGTACCGGCCACTAACGTCATAGGAAGGGCCGACGCATCAAAGGGAAAAATACTGTTGATATCACTGACCGCCTTCATCCTGGCAAAGTAGGTGGCTGCACCAAGGAGTATCGTCCAGAAGAAAGCGGAGACTGCGTAATTACCGAAGTGTCTCAGAATCTTTTGTTCGATCAGAATTACGACGCCAAATATGGCCGCGATCATCGAAGCGCACGTTAAAGCCAAAACCCAACCCGGTGTCAGCAGGTCATTTGAGGATATGAAGAGGCTTGCAACAAAAAGAAAAAACGACAGCGACAAAACCCAACCTACAACATTGGGTTTACATGTATTCGCGTTCGATTCAGACCCTTCTCTAGCCAAAGAAAAAATTCCTTTTTCATTGTGGATTTCAATGCCCCTTTAACGGCCCCCTGCCACAAAACTTAAGCATTGAAATACCAACATAAAACAAGCCTGAATCAATCAGCGCTGCATACCCCAACGCTTCACCGTCACCCGCTCCAGCGTATCGAACACCAGATTCTCCACCAGCAAGCCGATCAAAATCACCACCGCCAACCCGGCAAACACCTTGTCGGTGTACAGCTCATTACGGTTCTGGAAGATGTACCAGCCCAACCCGCCCTTGCCACTGGTCGCGCCAAACACCAGTTCCGCCGCAATCAACGTGCGCCAGGCAAACGCCCAGCCAATCTTCAGCCCCGCCAGAATCGACGGCAGCGCCGCCGGGATCAGGATGAACAGCACCAGCCGCAAGCCCTTCAAACCATAATTGCGCCCAGCCATGCGCAGTGTCTCGGAAACGCCGAGAAACCCGGCATAGGTGTTCAGCGCCAACGCCCACAACACCGAATGCACCAGCACGAAAATCAGGCTGTTCTGCCCCAGGCCAAACCACAGCAGCGCCAATGGCAGCAGGGCAATCGCCGGCAACGGGTTGAACATCGAAGTCATCGTGCTCAGCAGATCACGGCCCAACTGCGTCGATACGGCCAACGTGGTCAGGGCGAACGCCAAAACGATGCCGATCAGATAACCCTTGATCAGCACCACCAGCGATATCCACACCTTGGCCAATAACTCACCACTGAGCAGCCCGTCGAACAACGCATGGCTGGTCTGCAAGAAACTCGGCAGCATCAGGTCGTTGTTCTGAATCCGCGCGACCACTTCCCACACGACTGCGAGCACAATCAGGATCAGGCCTTTACGCAGCCAGCCCTGTTGCCACAGCCGCGTGCCGAGCGACAACTCCCGCTCGACCGGCACTTCAGTCAGCGGCTCCAGAACAATTTCAAACTCTTCACGCACAGATGATGAATGGCTCATCGGGTAATCCTCCTGGCCGCTCAATAGGCAATGCGAATGTCATTGAAGTCGTGGTCACGCTCGGTTTCCGGCGACTGGCCTTCATCGAACAACAAACGATGAATGCGCCGCGCCGATTCCTGAAACGCCACGCCACCGAGGCTGTGCAGATCGTATTGATGGCTGTGCACTTCGGCGCGCACTCGGCCGGGATGCGGCGACAGCAGCAGGATGCGATTACCGACCACCAGCGCCTCTTCAATCGAGTGGGTGACGAACAGCAGAGTGAAGCGCACCTCTTCCCAGAGCAGCAGCAACTCTTCCTGCATCTTGCGGCGGGTCAGCGCATCGAGTGCGGCGAACGGTTCGTCCATCAAGAGGATTTTCGGCTGCATCGCCAACGCCCGGGCAATCGCCACGCGCGCTTTCATGCCGCCGGACAAGGTGTGCGGATAGGCATCGGCGAATGCCGCCAGTCCGACCTTTTCCAGATAGTGCAGCGCACGCTCTTCCGCTTCTTTTTTCTTCAGGGTGCGCGAGGCAAGCAGTGGAAACATCACGTTCTGTTTGACGGTTTTCCACGGCGGCAGTTGATCGAACTCCTGAAACACCACAATCCGGTCTGGCCCCGGTGCGTCGACGCGTTCGCCTTGCAGGCGGATTTCGCCTTCGCACGGTTGAATGAACCCGGCCACCGCTTTAAGCAGGGTCGATTTGCCGCAACCGGACGGGCCGAGCAGCACGTATCGATCGGCCGGGTCGATTTCAAAACTGACCTCGTGGGTGGCGCGCACCACGCGTTGCGGCGTGCGGTATTCGAGGCTGACATGATCGACGGCGAGCAGCGCTTCGCTGCGGGCGATCAGGTTGCTGGCCGCGTGGCCTTGCAAGGGGGCGTTCATGATTTGATCAGTCTCCGGCGAATCAGAAAGGCGCGTCGCCCTGAATGGTCGTGCGGTACAGCTTGCGGCGCAGGTGCGCCGGGCAGCCGGCGGCGAGATGGATCAGCGAACGGTTGTCCCAGAACACCAGATCGTGGGGCTGCCACTGATGGCGGTAGATGTTCTGCGGCAGCACGCTGTGGGCGTACAGCTCGCTCAGCAACTGCTGGCTCTCGTCCTCCGGCAGGCCGACGATGCGTGTGGTGAAACCTTCGCTGACGAACAACGCCTTGCGGCCGTTTTCCGGGTGCGTACGCACCACCGGGTGCACCACTTCCGCGACCTGGGCCAGTTGCTCCGGGGTCAGGGTCGGGCGCCAGTTGCCTTCGAATTTGGTTTCGCTGTAGCGGGCGGTGTAGGAATGCGCGGCCGAACGACCTTCAACAGCTTTGCGCAAGGCCTCGGGCAAGCTGTCCCAGGCTTTGTGCATATCGGCGAACAGGGTGTCGCCACCCTCGGACGGCAACTCCTGCGCGTGGAGCATCGAACCGAGGCTCGGCAGCTCTTTATAAGAGAGGTCGGAGTGCCAGAACTTGCCGGCATCACCGAGGCCGATGTTCTGGCCGTTTTCGATGATGTTGGAAACGATGAGGATTTCCGGGTGGTTGGCCAGCAGGAACTGCTTGAGCACATGGATCTGCAACACGCCGAAGCGGCGGCTGAAGTCGATTTGCTGTTGCGGGGTGATTTGCTGGTCGCGGAACACCACGACGTGGTGATCCAGGTGCGCGCGATGAATGCGCGCAAAGTCCTGATCATTGATCGGCCGGCTGAGGTCAAGGCCAATGATCTCGGCGCCGACGGCACCGCTGAACGGGCGGATTTCAAAGGATTGCGGCGCGGCGGTCGCGGCGCTTGGGGAAGCAGTAGCTGCGGACATCTTTCCATCTCCCACGCACGGCGCGCTCACGGGCGCGCTCGTCGATCAGACACTCACGCTGGATTGCGTGTTGGTTCAGGTCGTGCGGCGCGCCGATTGGTCGGCAGGTACGCAGGGGGATGACTTTATAGCTATAAGAATCGGAAATTAAATACCGTTAATGAATAACGATATGGCGATTGGTGCGGAATGGACTGAGTGGTGAGTGACGGTTTTTGTCACTTCCTGACAGAGATGTGGTGTTTGGGCTGCCGCTATCGCGAGCAGGCTCACTCCTACAGGGATCGCATTCCTCTGGAGAAATGCGGTTACTGTAGGAGTGAGCCTGCTCGCGAAGAGGCCGTCAGCAGCGCTGAAGATCTAGCGCTCGTGCAACGCCTCTGCCCGCGCACGGATGATCGGTTTGAGCAGATAACTCAACACCGACTTCTTGCCGGTAATGATGTCCACCGACGCGACCATCCCCGGGATGATCAGCAACGGCTTTTCATCGGTACCCAAGTGGCTGCGCTCAGTACGCACCTTGATGATGTAGTACGTGGTTTTCTTGTCTTCGTCGGTAATGGTGTCGGCACCAATCTGCTCAAGCTTGGCTTTGAGCCCGCCGTAAATGGTGTAGTCGTAGGCGGTGAACTTGACGATCGCTTCCTGCCCCGGATGCAGGAAGGCAATGTCTTGCGGGCGGATCTTGGCTTCGACCAGTAGTGTGTCGTCTAGCGGTACGATTTCGACCATGTCGCTGCCCGGCTGGATCACGCCGCCGATGGTGTTGACCAGCAACTTGTTGACGATGCCGCGCACCGGCGATGTCACCAGCGTGCGGCTGACGCGGTCTTCCAGCGCCTTGCCCGTCGCGCTGGCCTTGTTCAGGTCGGTGCGGGCTTCGTTGAGCTGGGTCAGCGCTTCGCTGCGGAATTTGCCGCGCGTTTCGTCGATCTTGCGCTGCACTTCCTTGATCGCCGATTCGGCACGCGGGATGGCCAACGTCGTTGCATCCAACTGACCACGGGTTTCCACCTCGGCACGCTTCAGACGCAAGACTTCCACCGGAGACACCGCGCCCTGCGCCACCAGCGGCTCGGACATGTTGATTTCCTGACGCTGCAAACCGAGTTGCTGGCGATACTGCGCTTGCTTGGAGGCGAATTCGCGCAGCTCTTGCTGACGCTGGATCAACTGCTCCTGCAAACCACCAATCTCGTCGTGCAACTGCTGACGGCGGCTGATGTACAGCGACTCTTCGCTTTTCGCCTGACCGGGCACGGCTTTGAGCACGTCCTCGGGGAAATTCAGCGGACGGTCATCGACCTCGGCGCTGAGGCGTTCTACGCGCAGCAGCATCGACAGGCGATCGGCTTCGGTTTCACCGACGTTCGACGCAAATCGCGTGTCGTCGAGACGAATCAGCGGTGCACCGGCTTCGACAATCTGGCCTTCCTTGACGAACAGTTCGGAGATGATCCCGCCCTCAAGGTTCTGGATTTTCTGGATCTTCGACGACGGAATCGCTTTGCCGTCGCCCTTGGTCACTTCGTCGATCACGGCGAAGTTGGCCCACAGCAGCAGAAAGATAAAGAAGCCGATGATCGCCCAGATGGTCAGGCGCACGACGCGCGGGGCGTCCTCGATCAGCGCTTTGTTGACCTCCGGCAGTGGCTGGCCCTGCAGTGATGCCGAGCCTTTGAAGTAGCGACGGATCGAATCCTTGAAACCCGACTTAAGCAACACTGATTTGCCCCTTCTTCAACGCTTCCATCACGGCGGCTTTCGGGCCATCGGCGAGAATTTGCCCACGGTCGATCACCAGCAGACGATCGACCAGCGACAACAGTGAAGCCCGGTGCGTCACCAGCACCACGGTCTTGTTTTCAATCACCGCGGCGAGGCGTTGCTTGAGGCGTTCTTCACCGGTGTTGTCCATCGCACTGGTCGGCTCGTCCATCAGCAGGATCGGCGGATTGAGCAACAGCGCCCTGGCCAGTGCGACGTTCTGCCGTTGACCACCGGAGAGGTTCTGCCCGCGCTCGCCGACTTGCAGCTCGTAACCTTGTGGATGCAGACGGGCGAATTCGTGGACGCCGGCCAGTTCGGCGGCTTGCAGGACGAGCTCGTCTTCTACATAACGGGCGCCGGAGACGAGGTTGTCACGCAGGGTGCCGGCCAGCAGTTGGATGTCTTGCGGCACGTAGCCAATGTTGTAGCGCAGTTCGCTGACGTCGATCTGACGGATATCCACACCGTCGACCAGCAGCGCGCCGTCGTCCGGCTGATACAGGCCGACCAGCAATTTCGCCAGCGAACTCTTGCCCGAGCCGCTGCGGCCGATGATGCCGATCTTCTCGCCGGGACGAATCACCAGATTGATGTTCTTCAGCGCCGGGTTCTGTTGTTCCGGGTAAGTGAAGCTGAGCTGGCGGCACTCGATCGCGCCTTGCAAAACCTTGCGGCTCAGCGGGCGCTCTTCAAAATTGCGCTCTTGCGGCAACTCCATCATCTGGTCGACCGAGGTCATGGTCACGCGGGCTTGCTGATAACGGGTCAACAGACCCGACAGCGAGGCCAACGGGCTCAGTGCGCGACCGCTGAGCATGTAGCAGGCAATCAGACCGCCCATGCTCAGGTTGCCGGCGATGATCTGGTACACGCCGAAGACGATCATGATCACCCCGGCCAGTTGCTGGATCAGCAGGGTGATGTTCATCGCCAGGCCGGAGAGCATTTTCACCCGCAGCTCAAGGCGGCTGAGGGTGCCGATGGTCTGTTCCCACTGGTACTGGCGTTCGCTCTCCGCGTTATTGACCTTCACCGCGTCGAGACCGGCGAGGGTTTCGATCAGGCTCGACTGGCGCTCGGCGCCAAGGGCCATGGTGCGCTCCATGGTCGCCACCAGCGGCTTCTGCAAGGCGTAGCCGATCAGCAGGGCAATCGGGAACGCCAGCACCGGAATCCACACCAGATGCCCGCCGAGAATGGCGATGACGATGAAGATCAGGATGGTGAACGGCAGGTCGATCAGGCTGGTCAGGGTCAGCGAGGCGAGGAAGTCGCGCAGGCTCTGAAATTCGTGGATGTTCTGCGCGAAGCTGCCGACTCGCGCCGGACGGTATTTCATCGCCATGCCGACGATGCGCTCGAACAGCGTCGCGGAGATGATCAGGTCGGTTTTCTTCCCGGCCAGATCCAGGCACAGGGCGCGCAGACTCTTGAGGATCAGGTCAAAGATGTAGGCGCCGGTGATGCCCAACGCCAGAACCCACAGGGTCGCTTCGGCCTGGTTCGGCACCACGCGATCGTAGACGTTCATCACGAACAGCGGCGCGGCCATGGCGATGATGTTGATCAGGAAACTCGCGGCAATCGCATCGGCGTACAGCCAGCGCGAACGCTTGAGGGTGTCGCGGAACCACGAGCGCGCACGCGGAATCAGCGTGCCGTGGTTGACGTCGAATTTGTGTTGCGGCTGGGCGAAGAAGACTTTGCCGGTGTAATCGTCGGTCAGCAATTCACGGCTGACAATCGACTCGCCGCCGTCGGTTTCGCTGAGCAGCACCCGGGCTTCATTGTCACCCTGCCAGCCGAGCAGGACGGCGCTGCGGCCATCCTTGAGCAGCAGCAACGCCGGCATGGCGATCGCCGGAATTTCTTCCAGTTTGCGCTGCAATACCCGACCTTGCAGGCCGGCGCGAGCTGCCGCGCGGGGCAGCAACTCGACACTCAGGCGTTGTTTGGGCAGCGGCAGTCCGGTGGTCAGCATCGCCGCGCTGGCGGGCTTCTGGTGCAGCATGCAAAGGGCGAGCAGACCGTCCAGTAACGGATCGTCGTGCAGCGCGCGTGGATCATGACTGAGTTGAACTCGACTGACTTCTGATTCCACGCTCGACACTCTTTGACAGTTGAAAAGGGATAACTCAATTCATCCCAGGCAGCTGGACCTTGGGCTTGACGTCGTTTTGCACAACGGATGCCAACGGTGCGACCACTCCCTGGCTTCTGAGCAACTCGCCCATGGTCGCCTTGATTCGGTACTGAGTAAATAACTGAATGTTTTTGATTTCAGCCAGAC
>Ga0307510_10000528_pt1 | contig 38156 bp, 33 predicted proteins | sample 12_EM_MG_FD_207224 | JGI IMG/M metagenome (GOLD analysis project Ga0307510, IMG submission 207224) | Populus trichocarpa ectomycorrhiza microbial communities from riparian zone in the Pacific Northwest, United States - 12_EM | ecosystem: Host-associated > Plants > Roots > Unclassified | place...
GCAGCTTTCGCCTGGAGACTCATGCAGAAGGAGACTTTACTACGCGGGAGACAGCAAAGGTCAATACCTGGATCTTTACACCGCCAGTGCCCTTGAGCGCACAGTCCATCCTTCACCTCGAGGTCCAGTTCCCCGGCGGCTTTGACAGTCCGGTCAATCCTGGTGAGTTTGTCATTACCTCGGTGGAGGTCGATTTCCCCTTAAAAGCTATACATGGAAGTCCCACAGTCAAAAATGACATCCCCGCGGCGATCGCCGTCCCTGCTCCTGGCCCCAGCAATGCTACTCCGAGCACAAACTCCGCTGGCGTCATCTACGTCCTGTCCAACGACAACAGTTTATTGTGGTATCAGCATACCGGCAGAAACAACGGCAGCTTCCAATGGGCCGCACCCACAGCCAGGACGGTTGGCACAGGATGGGACTTTAAACAAATATTTCCGGGCGACGATGGAGTTATCTATGCCATTACCAACAGCGGTGACCTGCTCTGGTACCGCCACGACGGACGTAACAACGGCAGCTTTCGATGGGCCTTCAACGAAGGGAAAAAAGTAGGCAACGGCTGGAACTTCAAGCAAGTCTTCTCTGGCGGAAATGGCGTGATCTACGCTATCACTGACAATGGCGACCTGCTCTGGTACCGCCACGACGGACGCAGCGACGGCAGCGTTCGGTGGGCCTTCAACGAAGGGAAAAAAGTAGGCAATGGCTGGAACTTCAGACAAGTTTTCTCCGGTGGCGACGGCGTGATCTATGCTATCACTGACAATGGCGATCTGCTCTGGTACCGCCACGACGGACGCAGCGACGGCAGCGTTCGATGGGCCTTTAACGAAGGGAAAAAAGTAGGCAACGGCTGGAATTTCAAACAGGTATTCCCTGGCGGCGACGGCATCATCTATGCTATTGCAGCCAACGACGACCTGCTCTGGTACCGCCACGACGGACGCAGCGACGGCAGCGTTCGATGGGCCTTCAATGAAGGGAAAAAGGTTGGCAATGGTTGGGATGTCAAACAAATATTCTCACATTAGGCCGGCCTTTCCATCATGCTGGCCTACGGCAAATAAACCATATCCATATGAAAATACTTCTCCAATACCTCATCACGGTGATCCTCCCCCTGAATAACCTTTACCTGTCGCTTCCCGCCTTCCGTACGGATCAGCTTGTTGTTGATAAGACTGATCCTTCCCTCTTCCGTCGGCAACGTACAGATCAGGCTCCGCCTGAAGTGAGACTCCGGTGAAGACTGATGAAATTCGTTCATCTCGTGGAAATCCGCCAGGATCCGTGGAGTAAGCGTAAAAATATAATCGATCTTAAAATCCTGCTTGGTCGCATTCCATTTTGCGACCCCTAAATAAGACTTTCCATCTACTACCACCGGGTCGATGATCTGGTAATAGTTACGGCCATCACTTTGTATTTCGCCGGGCATGATAGCCAAAGGAGCCATGGAGAAGTCTCCATAACCTACATCTACCAGCCATTTACGGCCATTCAGTTCCACCAGCAGCGCCATATGTTCGAATTCCCGGCCAAACTTATTATTGCCGTGATGCAGGCGCCCCCCGATCATCTTTACATCAAATCCGCACAACGTCAACAGACGATGAAACAAAACATTTAATTCGTAACAGTAACCCCCACGCTTATCCAGTATCACCTTTTGATACAAAAAATTGATCTGTAATAAAATGGGTATTTGATTGTGAATATCCAGTGTCTCGAACGGAATAGAAAGAACATGATTGCGCTGCAATTCGCGCAAAGTGTCCAGGTCCCTGTATACTATGCCGTCGTAATTGATCCTTCGTAAATAACCGCTAATGTCCATGCTTGTAGAGTTTTATCAAATCCAGATTCTTTAGGTCAGTTCCTAGCTTTTTTATCAATTCCCCTGCCAATATTTGACAGCAAACATCCCGTTTGTGCTGCAAGATTCTAAAAATCTTGGCTGAAATAGTCCGCCAGATCAGCCCATTTACAATTCAATAACAAATAATCTTAAAATCGTCACTCGGCTGCTGGACTTTAATGAACTTCAATGGTTTCACCAGGATTGGGAAGCAGCAGCTGCTTGCCGGCCGCCGCAAAATCCGCCTTCGCCTTTTCCGTGTCAATCTGTATAATTGGCCACGTATTATAATGAATACCAACTACTTTATTACATTTTACAAAATCTGAGGCATGCAGCGCATCTGCGGGGTCCATGGTGTAATTTCCCCCTATAGGCATGACAGCAAAGTCCAGCTTAGCCCATAAAGGGATCAGTTGCATATCCATCGTCAGAGCCGTATCGCCAGCCATATAAAAATTACCGGCAGGTGTCGTAAAAACAAAACCCAACGGATTACCAGCATAGCTGCCATCGCTAAAAGAAGAGGAGTGAATGGCATTCACCGCCCGGGCTTTACCGAAATCAAACGCCACCGGCCCCCCATGATTCACAGGATGTACATTTTCCACCCCATTTTTTTGGAGCCACCCCACCACTTCCGCAGCAGCCACACATTTGGCGCCAGTTTTTTTAGCCACATTCACCAGGTCCGCCGTATGGTCTCCATGCCCATGGGTAATAAAGATATAATCTGCCTTAATCTTATCAATATCAATGTCTTTTACAGTCGGATTGCCCGTAAAAAAAGGGTCGAACAGAATCGTTTTTCCGTTTACTGTAATCGATAGGGTACTGTGTCCGTAAAATGTAAGTTTCATCAGTGATTGTTGAATTTGTTAAAAAAAACAAAACGGCTTTCCAAAAGTTCAGCAAAAAGTAATTTTTTTCCTCCCTCCTATTTACCCCTTTTCGCCCGCTCATACTGCAAAGGCCAATGCATTTCTTTAAATCCTAATTCGTCAGCCGCATGCAACGGGAAATAAGGGTCCCGAAGCATTTGCCGGGCCATGACCACCAGGTCCGCCTGCCCGCTTGCCAATACGGTCTCCGCCTGTATCGGATTGGTAATTATTCCCACCGCTCCCGTAAGCATCCCCGCCTCTCTCCGGATACGTTCGGCAAACTGCACCTGGTACCCGGGTCCGACCGGGATCTTTTGATAAGGCACCAATCCGCCCGTGGAACAATCGATCACATCCACTTCCCGTTCTTTTAACAGGGCGCAAAGCCGCACCGTTTCATCAGCCGTCCATCCGCCTTCAGCCCAATCTGTAGCCGAAACACGCACAAACAGCGGATAACCGGGAGGCCAGACCGATCTCACTCCCTCGACGATCTCCAGCAACAATCTTACCCTGTTTTCCCAACTCCCACCATAGTCGTCCTTCCGATGATTACTCAGCGGCGAAAGGAATTGATGTACCAGGTATCCATGAGCAGCATGTATCTCCACTACTTTAAAGCCGGCCAGCATAGCCCGCCGCGCAGCTAACTTAAAATCTTCCACCACATGACGGATCCCTGCTACCGTCAGCTCCACCGGTTCGCCATAATGTTCGCTAAAAGGGATCGCACTGGGTGCCACCACCGGCCATCCCCCTTCCGCTTCCTTCAATAGCTTACCGCCATTCCAGGGTTCGCTTACACTGGCCTTACGACCTGCATGCGCAAGCTGTATACCGATCTCACTCCCCTGCGCCCGGACAAATTTGACGATACGTCGAAGCCCTTCGATGTGCTCATCCTTCCAGATGCCCAGGTCAAAAGGTGAGATCCGTCCTTCCGGCGAGACAGCCGTGGCCTCCGTAATGATCAGCCCAGCCCCACCCACAGCCCTGCTGCCCAGGTGCACAAGGTGCCAGTCTCCCGCAACTCCGTCATGCGAAGAATACTGACACATGGGCGAGACGACGATACGATTTCCCAAAATGATATCCCTGATCGTAAGGGATGTAAATAATTGACTCATATTAAATAATTCGGCATTGATAAATATTTGACCCGCGAAGGTCCTAAATTTATGTCACAATTTTTCTAACCATGAGAAGAGCCTTCCGCCGCTTGTTATTTTTTGGTGCCGCAGCCCCACTGCTCCTGGCATTCCTTTCCCCGACCTCGATCACACCCTCCATAACCCAACTAGCCCATCCCCCCATCCCCCCACCTACCCTCGCTCGCACTGCGAGAGTCCACCCCGCCCAGACGACCGGCGTACTCATCGCCGCCGCCGCCGACCTTAAATTTGCCATGGACTCCGTCGTCGCCGTCTTCTCCCGTCAAAATCCAAACATAACAGTCAAAGTCGTCTATGGTTCTTCAGGCAACTTTTTCCAACAGATCGATAATTCCGCCCCTTTCGACCTTTTCTTCTCCGCCGACATCGACTATCCCCGCCAGCTGCAGCAGAAGAACAAAACGATATCGGATGTAAAACTCTACGGCACAGGACAGCTGGTCCTCTGGAGTAAAACCCTCGATCCAAACCAGGAGAAAATGAATAGCCTGCTAAGCAGCAACATAAAAAAAATAGCCATCGCCAACCCGGCACATGCACCCTATGGCAAACGCGCAGAAGAAAGCCTGCGTTATTATCAGTTGTATGATAAGATAAAAGACAAGCTGGTCATCGGGGAGAATATCGCGCAGACAGCGCAGTATGCACAAAGTGGCGCCGCAGACATCGGGATCATTGCCCTTTCATTGGCCCTCTCCCCCGCCATGCAGCAAAGCGGTGGCAAATATTGGTTGATCCCGGCCAGTTCACACCAACCCCTGCAACAAGGTTATGTCCTGCTGCCCCATGCAAAAGGTAATGCAGACGCTGAAAAATTCGCCGCCTTCTTCAGCTCCCCCTCAACCACCACTGTCCTGCAAAAATTTGGGTTTGGTCTATGAATACACTTACCGGCGAGATCACAGCGATCACAACAGAACAATACATTTCCCTGGTAAAAATCCTTGCCGGCGACCAGCTCTTCTATTCTCTTATCCTCGATACACCCGATACAAGTCCCTGGCTTAAAATTGGCGCTGCCGTTCGCCTCCTCTTCAAAGAGACAGAGGTCATGATAGCCCTGCCGACATCCACTCCGCTTCCCATCAGTGTCCGAAACCAACTTCCCTGTCACATTACCTCCATCATCAGCGGCACTATCCTCTGCGAGCTAACCCTCGCCCTAACACCCTTAACCAATGCTCCCTCAGCGAGCCAGGCCGGCCAGCAGCACATAAAAGCGATAATTACCCGCGCCGCCTGCGATGCACTCTCCCTCAAAGAGAATGACCCGATTATAGCGCTGATCAAAACGAATGAAGTAAGTTTGGCACATGATTGACTGGTCACCTTTATGGCTAAGCCTGCGTCTGGCAGCTTTCACCATGGCGATACTGCTCCTGCTGGGCATCCCCCTCGCCTGGTGGCTCGCCTACAACCGGGCCCGATGGAAAGCCGCCGTGGAAGCTGTCATCAGTCTACCCATGGTGCTTCCCCCTTCCGTACTGGGTTTTTATCTTCTCCTGGCCTTTAGCCCGGCAAGAACTTTTGGCAAGCTCCTCGACCAATGGTTCGATCTCCGTCTGGTCTTTACCTTCCCCGGACTCGTCCTTGCTTCTGTCATCTATAGCCTGCCCTTTATGATCAACCCTCTGCTGGCCGGCTTCAGAAGCCTGCCCCCGGACCTGCACGAAGCTTCCCGCACCCTTGGCAAATCGGATTGGACGACACTCTTCCGCGTCCTGCTCCCCAACATGCGGGCCTCCCTCATCACCGGTGCTGTACTAAGCTTTGCCCATACCATCGGAGAATTCGGCGTCGTAATGATGATCGGCGGCGGTATTCCCGGTCAAACAAGAGTTGCTTCAGTAGCCATTTACGACGAAGTGCAATCGACACACTACAGACTGGCCAACCGATATGCCCTGGTTCTCTTAGCACTTTCTTTCACCATCCTGCTCCTGGTCTACCTGATCAATCACCGTTATAATAAGCCAAAATCGATGCTATGATTCAATTTCGGGCCACCAAAATGCTCCACACCGCCTCAGGCCATCAGTTGCTCGACGTCGGATTCCAATTGAAACAAGGCAGCATCCTCGCCCTCTATGGCCCTTCCGGCGCAGGTAAGACAACCATCCTGAGAATCCTTGCAGGCCTCACCGACGCCGCTACCGGTTATATCCAGGTCGGCGACAATATCTGGCTCGACACATCCCATCACATCAATCTCCCCACCCGCCATCGCTCCATCGGCTTCGTCTTCCAGGACTTCGCCCTCTTCCCACATCTGACAGTCCGCGGGCAGCTGGAGTTTGCCTTGCCCAAAAAAGCAGACCGACTCATCGTGGACGAGCTGCTGAGCATGATGGAGCTGGAAGAATTACAACATCGCAAACCCGCCCTGCTGTCCGGCGGCCAGCAGCAACGGGTAGCCCTCGCCCGCGCCATCGCCCGCCGCCCCCGACTCCTGCTCCTCGATGAACCGCTCTCTGCTCTCGACGACGAAATGCGCCATCGCCTCCAGGACTTTATCCTGAAAGCACATCGCTCCTTCCAGCTGACGACTATCCTCGTCAGTCACTATCTGCCGGAAATATTTCGGTTATCCGATGAAGTTATAGTATTGGAAAATGGGCAGGTCCGCAGACAGGACACAGCCGCCAACATCTTTCTCGAAGAAAAGATCAGCAGTAAATTCAGAGTAACCGGTGAGATCGTCGACATCCAACCTGCCGACATCGTATGTATTGTCAGCGTATTATCCGGAAATAACATTGTAAAGGTAGTCGCCACCGCCGCAGAAGCTGCCGCCTTACACATCGGCCAAAAAGTCGTCGTCGCCTCCAAAGCCTTTAATCCCATCATCCTCCCCCTCTAATCCCAAAATCCCTGCGCCTTCACCTGCACTCCCTTCTTCCGCAATAACTTTCTCAACCGCACCATCTCCGGACTATAACCCGCCAGATAATACACCGCGTCATCTTGTCCCTTGCCATCCAACCCAGCCACCCACTGATCCAGCTCCTCATACTTCCGCGAAGCCCCTTTTCCCAACGACTGCAGCCCCCACCCGGAAAAATACTGATCGAACTCATCCCGATGATGCTCCTCCGATAGAACAATGGCGCCCCCGATAACTGCACGATCTCCCGCCAGCTGCCTCAGAGCAAGAAAATGAGCGATAGCCGTCTCATCCCCCAAAAAGACCAGCCGTTTGCCGTGAGTAGGCTGCTGATGAGAAGATGCCACACCCAGATAAGCAACGGTATCCCCCGTCCGCAACTGCTTGCCCCATCTGCTGCCCGGCCCCTCATGTGCTGTATGAATGATCAGTGTGCAGGTCCTTGTCTCTGCATCCCATCCGGAAGGTGTATAATCCCGGTACACCAAAGTACCCACTTTACATTTAATATGTTGTGCGCTGTCCCACTTGCTCATATCGCAGTCAGGCAAATGCAGATCGATCTCCCGCACCGTATCCGGCTCCCAAATCCGGACAGCCAATACCTTCGCGCTGCGAATAAAAGCTGTCTCCGCCAGAGTCAGTGCTTTTTGAGTTAGCTTATTCATGATACAAAGCAACGACAACATCCCCGAGCCGCCAATGGTATAATACCGGTAATCATTGGACTATTCGCGGTACGCCCATCCTCCGACCTCAGCATCACCGGTGCACTCCACTCACCACCCCACGATACTCCCCTCTAAATTCTCCCGGCGTCTGCCCCACCTGTTTCTTGAACAATCGCGAGAAATAAGTATGATCCTCATACCCAAGCTCATGGGCGATCTCCTTCACGCTGCACTGGCTGTAATACAATAGTCGTTTGGCCTCCAGCACAATCTCCTGCTGTATCCAATAGCTCACCGTAAACCCTGTCGTCTCTTTTACGATCTCATTCAGATAGGAAAGCGAAAGATGCAAGGCATCCGCATAATCCCCTGGACTCTTCAGAGTCTTGAACCGCTGCGCAATCATTTGTCTGAATTCGAGCGTGATCACCTTCGACCGGCTTATCTTTCCTTCCACAGTACCACATCGCCCCGCATAGAGATCCGCCACTATCCCCACAAAAGAAGCAAGCAGGGAATAAAGAGATTGCCGCGAATACACGGACTCCCGCTGCTGCTCAACAGCCGACACCAACCGCAGACACTGCACCAGCGGTTGCATTTCGGCTTCACTCATCACCAAAGGCTTCGTCACCAGGAAAGGGTCCTCCAGCACAGTCCGGAACAGATCAGGGATCAGACCAGCATCGATAGCAAGGAACCACCCCCTCGCATCCGGCGATGAACTCTTATAATCATGCACCTGGCCCGGCGTAACAAAAATTGCAGTATTCTCTTTCAGAACCTGCAAGTTAAAATCCACCATCATCTTGCCCCATCCCCTCTCCAGTAATAGAAAAATATAATGATCATCCCGGTGCGCATCCATCCGCGCGGCTTCTTTAACCATCTCGCTCTGAATATCCACTCGCTTCAGGTGATATCGCTGATCAGTATGCTCCTGTAGCTTATGTACCGGTATTGTACTTCGTTTCGCCATGATTTTCAAAATTAATGTTTACTTTTCAGTCGTAAATAATACTATGGCACAGTTGTCCGTCTGGGAAAAAGAAAGTTTTTTTGCGCCTGCCGATATAGTCATTGCAGGCAGCGGCCTGGTAGGGCTGTGGAGCGCCTATTATCTAAAGAAACATGCCCCTTCCTTAAGCATCACTATCATTGAACGCGGTCTTATCCCTTCCGGCGCCAGTACACGCAATGCCGGCTTTGCCTGCTTCGGTAGCCTGTCCGAACTGGTCTCCGACGCCGAACAAATGGGCATGGACCAGCTGCTCGAACTCGTAGACATGCGCTACAGAGGGCTAAAGAAAATAAGAAAAACCTTCTCCGCCGAAGACATCAACTATGAGAACTTTGGAGGTTACGAGCTTATCGGCAATCGGCCGGACACAGCCTCATCCACAGGCCAATCCACAACCCCAGCCGCAGCAGCAGACCCATCTGCTGCTGCCCCCGATCTAACCGACCTCGACCAGCTCCGCTCATCCATCGACGAATTCAACCGCATCCTCAAAAAGATCACCGGCTACCAAAAAACATTCCGCCTTCAAAACGAGAACATCGCCCAATTCGGATTCTCCAATATCCAATACCTGGTAGAGAACAGGTCCGAAGGCCAGCTCCATTCCGGCAAACTATGCCAGGCCCTGCTCCACCTCGTACAATCTATGGGCGTCACCGTGCTCAACAATGTTGAGATCACCGGCTTTGAAAAGGTTAGCGGCCACATCCTCTTACATACCCAACACAATATCCCCCTGATAGCCCAACAGCTGCTGGTGGCAACCAATGCCTTTGCCCTTCAGCTGCTGCCACAGCTGGATATTACCCCCGCACGTGGTCAGGTCCTCGTCACCTCTCCTATCGACGGACTTCCGTTTAAAGGTACCTTCCATTTCGATAAGGGGTTTTACTATTTCCGGAATTTAGGAGACAGAGTCCTTTTGGGGGGAGCCCGCAATATGGCGATCGAAGAAGAGACAACAACAGAAATGGAGATTTCCGACAGGATCCAGCACGAGCTCGAAAGATTTCTACAGGAAACGATCCTGCCCGACCGCTTCTATACCATCGAACACCGCTGGAGCGGCATCATGGGAATGGGAAGTGAAAAAATGCCCATCATTAAGGCAGTCAATGACCATATATTTTGTGCTGTACGTATGAGTGGAATGGGCGTTGCGCTTGCCCCCATTGTTGGAGAAAAAATAGCCATGCTGATGACCAGCGGCCCCGAACCAATCTCCTGATCAGCGGCCCCAAGTCAATCCATACAAAAAAAGGCCCGCCAAAGCGAGCCTTTTCTCATTTTAAAAAAATCACTTATTTCACCTGCCAGAAAATCTTCGTGCTTCGGGTATCCTTACCAGATACTGCTGCATAGTTGGTTGCATTATACAGCTGCTCATTCGGCGGATAGAGCAGACGAGACGGAGGCAACGGTGCATTCCCGTTGGCAGACGTAAAGAAGGGCAATGTCGGATAACCCGTCCTTCTTACTTCCGCCCAGGCCTGACCAGCCTGCAGGATAAAGAAATTGATCCAGTTCTGAGTGCCTATCCTGGCCAGTTTCTGTGCTGTGGTGCCTGTATAGGCTACATTGGCAATATAGGCGTCGACGGCAGTAGAAGCAGGCGATGGCGTAGAAGCCCAGCTGCCCGTGCTCAGATTGGCCGTCTGATTGATACTGTAGTAAAAATCAGTAGACTGGTGGATCCCATTAGCATAAGCCGTTGCTGCCGGCGTAGATCCCGCTCCCCATCTTTCATTGGCCTCTGCCGTCAGGAAACTGACTTCCGCAGCGGTAAACAACACCCCCGGAACATTGTAGTTGTACATAAAGGTGACCGTGTCATAAGTAGCATATGTCCCGTACCCCCCTTCATAATCCGACACAGTGCCGGTGGAAGGGAATCCCTTGTAAGTGCTACCCTGTGCAGAGTCCCACAGGACGGCCGTCCTTGGGTCACTATTGTTCACCATCAGGGTATCCAGCAGGAAGGCAGGAGCAAAGGGGCTACCAGTCAATGCATCCTTCAGATCACTCTTCAGCGTAAGCCCGCTCATCTTCAGCGTTACATTTTGCGAGTTAGCTGTTATCAAAGGATAAGTAGTGGGATCAGCCAGCATAGCGCTGACTTCTGTTTTTGCCGTAGTCTCATCGGAATAAGAAGTCCGCATCAGCAGCCGCAGACGTAAGGAATTGGCATAACGCCTCCACCAGCTGAGATCACCACCCAACAGGATATCCTGTTTGGTAAGGCTGGCTTGACTCTCCGGGGCAACGTTAGCCGTATCAAAATAGGTATTCAGATTCTTCAACCCCAGGATCAACGTGTCATAAATCGCTGCAGCGTTATCAAAAGGAGCATAACTTATCGCCCGGGTCGTGTTCAACGAACCCGCCTGCGAAAAAGGAATGTCACCCCAAAGATCCACCATCTGAGCCGTCTGATCATACAGGATCACTTTGGCGCATTGCAGGAACACATACTGCTTAGCCTGCTCGGTAGCCGACAACGCCGCATAGGAAGTCTGCATTTCCCGATAGCTGCTCATGATCCCTGGACCATTATAGTTATAGTCTATTTGAGACAGATCGGAAGGCATCGAACCCGCATAAAAATCATCCCAGCGGGCCTGGTTATACGTGATGGAAGGGATATACATCTGCGTCCCGGGAGTGATAGCCGTCTCTTGTGAAAAAGCCGCCGTTGCAGGCATCACGAACGTCGCAAAGTCATGATAGGAAGGATGGATCCTCGGGTTCAGAAACATACCGGATAATAATTTGCTCATCGACCCGGTGGTAGTGGTCTCTGGATTTAAATAATCCTTTTCCAGCGTCTTCTTGCAGGAAGCGACACCACCCGCCAGCAGACTAATGCAAACCGCGTTTATCAAAATTCGTTTCATTGCTCTCTATTTAAAATATTTTATAAATCATTTCAACTAAAACTTGGCACGCAGACTCACACCAAAACTCCTGGTCGGTGCTGCAGAACCTCCGTCAATACCCTGCGCCAGCCAGGAAGAGCCAACCGGCACTTCGGGATCGATCCCATGTGGCAGCGTCTTGTAGATATAGAACAGGTTCCGTGCAATAAGGGCCACCTGCACATTCTGGACATGCATTTTGGAAGTGATGCTACCCGGTAGATTGTAGCTTAGTGTCGCTTCCCGGAATTTGATATAGCTGTTGTCAAACACCGCATTTTCATACAGACCATTGGTCTCCCAGTCATAGGTGTTCTCATAGTACATAGCAGCAGTGATCACCTTTGTATTAGTTGCGCCGGTAGACGTCACACCTTTTAAGATAACTCCGTCATTACGGGAACCATTCGCAGCCGCGGTATAATCCGCATTGGCATCACTGTTGACATTATATGCTATACCACCATGCGCAGCATCGCGGTATTTCAGCGTGCTCTTATACATACCCGAGCCCACCTGGTAATAAGTAGAAGTAGAAGTCATCTTACCGCCAAACCGATAGTCGATCGTAAAGTCCAGCGCAAAGCTCTTATAGGAAACGGAGTTGGAGAACCCGCCTACGACCTTAGGCATAATATTACCCACATATTTGTAGTCGTTGGTATTGTTGGTATAAAGACCAAAGTCGTCGATGATGGCATTTCCTTTGGCATCAGTAGCCTTGGGATGCACATAAATGTTCCCAAGAGCATCTCCTGCCTTGGCCCGAATGATTATATACCCACCATCCTGGTTGCTCAGATCAAGGGAGGTCAGGCCATTGGGCAGACGCACCAACTTGTTCTTGTTGACAGCAAAATTGAACCGGGTGGTCCAACGGACATTCCGGGTAACCAGCGGAGTAGCGGTGATAGCAGCCTCAAAGCCATAGTTCGCCAGGTCACCGGCATTCGCCAGCACCGTAGAGGCTCCAACCGAAGTAGGAACAGAAAGGGTGAGGATCTGGTTACTTACCTTATTGTTATAATAGCTAAAGTCCAGTCCGATCCTGTCGTTAAGGAATCTTGTCTCCAATCCGACTTCAGATTCTCTTTTCTTCTCCGAACGGATGTCGTTATTACCAAAACCCGAAGTATTGGACCACTGGTACAAGGTGTTGGCACCATTATAGGCAAGCCCCGTCTGGTTATACGCTACATTGGACTGATAGATATTGGGATGATTACCCACAATGCCATATGAAGCCCGCAGCTTGGCATAGCTTACCTGGGTGGGTAATTTGACCACATCCGAAAAGACAAAACCAGCGTTCACCGAAGGATAAAAATAGTTGTTTACCCCGGGCGGCAAGGTAGAAGTACCCTCATAACGGCCGGTACCTTCTACATATAAGAAATTCTTATAGTTGACATTCACCAGGCCAAAACCAGCCACATCTGTCTGTTCCGTACGGGCACTGTTTGTAGTCAATGCACCAACGGAGTTGTTCAGGCTAAAGAAATTCTCGTCCTGTAATCCCGTGCTGGTCGCCGAATTCTGGAAATGATACACCTGCTTACGACCGGTAAAACCGCCCGTAAATCCAAGGCTGAGGTCATTAGTGATCTTCGGATTATATGTCAGCAATGCATCCCCGTAAAAGACATTGAACGTACTCGACGTCACCGAATAGGCACCTGTATTTCCTGTTGCAGCAGGCTGGCTGTTGTGATCTTTTTCCTCAATACCCCTGTTGGTGAAGTCACCACCTACCCTTCCCCTGAATTTCAGGTCCTTCGTAATACCCACATTCAACGTAACACTATTGATAAACCGATTTTGAGTTTCATCATAGCTATCCTTCAGCGCCGTCCACAAATAATCCATCAGGTTCGTAGCGCGGATATTATAAGCCAGCTTCTGATCCTGGTCATAGGCATTATTGGAAGGGATGACATATTTGTAGCCATTGGTGGTTTGATAATGATCGAAATACGCACTCATATCGTCCGCCCGGCTGAAGAAGCCATTAAAGGCGCCAAATACCTGGCTCAGCAGATAGGGCCGGTTGTGTGTGAAATTGTAGTTGTAAGTCGAAACCAGGTCCACGCTCACCCTGTCGCTCAATTTCAAAGTACCGTTGAAGTTGAAATTGTTCTTATTCAGGTTGCTCCCCGGCATAATGCCTTTATAATCCATACGGGTGTAAGAAAAGCGGTAATTGCCTTTTTCGCTGGAATTGGAGACGGCTATATTGCCATTGGAGTTATACCCCGTGGAAAAAAAGTCCTTATAGTTATTAGGCTGCGCCACATAGCTCCGCATAGTGCCGTCCCAATATCTTACCTGCGATCCATCGAACTTAGGACCAAACATCGTATACGCACGCCAGTAAGGATGATGATAAGAGTCCGCGGTTGCCCAGCCAGTTGCGTCAGCAATGCCGTTCGCTACATTCGTCTGCGCATCATAGCCTGGACCGTAATCATTCTGATAATCGGGGCTGCTTGCCAGTTTCTCCTGGTTGAACACATAGTTCAGCTCTACACCAAGCCCCTTGCTCTTCCCACCTTTCTTGGTAGTGATGACCACTACACCATTGGTGGCTTCGGAACCATACAAAGCAGAGGCGCTGGCGCCTTTTAAGATGGTAAGGCTTTCGATATCGTCGGGGTTGATATCCAATATCCCGTTCCCCGAGATCCGTTGATTGCTATAATACCCGTTGTTGTTGGAATTGTTGCCCAGGTTGCCTGCGGGATCGTTATACAACCGGATCGGCACCCCATCCACTACATATAAAGGCTGTGTATTCAACCCAATGGACGAGACGCCCCTGATCTGCACAGCCACAGCGCTGGAGGCGCCGCCGGGGGCCGAAGTAATTTTTACACCAGCAGCCTTACCATAAAGAGCGGAGGCAAAATTGGTACTACCGCTCTCCGTAAGATCCTTGGCAGATATCGTACTGACGGCATAACCTAAAGACCGGGCCGGCCGCTTGATCCCCAGGGAAGTGACGACAGCCTCTTCCAGACCAGCCGAAGTATTTACCAATGAAACAGTAATAGTAGTCTTCGAACCCACCGGCACCTCATTTCTTGTATACCCGATGGCGCTGAATACCAGCACGTCTTTGGCAGAAGCCAGTATCTTAAAATGTCCTTCTGCATCGGTCGAAGTACCCGTCGATCCATTTCTTACATAGACAGAAACGTCTTTTACAGCATGTCCCGCACTGTCCAGCACGGTGCCGCTAACGGTCTTCTTTTCTTGCCCCGACGTTGTGATGCTTCCCATACATAGCAGCATCAAAAGCATCAAGAAACTTCTTGATTTACTCATAGCAGTTTGTTTTAGTGGTTTTTAAAAATTTAATAAATTCATTAATTGTCAATACGACATGTGTAGTAGATTGGTTGCCGATCGTAGGATGCAGGTTATGATAGGATGCGGTTAAGAAAGGTCAGAGTCGGGGGGGCGTTAGCCTGAGGTTAGGTAGATAGAGCCGGTACTTGATTTAGTTGGTAGTAGTTTTCCATGACAAGTGCTGCTGCTCCGATAATTTCAGCGTTATATCCTAGTTTTGAAATTTCAATACTCGTGCTGGCAGAGAGACGAGGAATACAATGCTCGTTCAAAGCCTGCTGTATGGGTGTTTGCCAGATGATACCCGGTGAAGCACCCCTCCCACTCAAAATGATCACCTCCGGATTAAGCAGGTGTATTAAAACAGCCACCCCCCTGCCAATCGTATATCCGGCATCGGACAAGAGTTCGATCATAAATTGATCTCCCTTACCGGCCGCTGTAACAACGGTCTCTATGGATTGTTCTACATGATCAGCCGGCAACTCCTTTACCATGGATTGCCGCCCCGCCTGCAAACCCTCCCGGGCTTTGTCCAATACCACCAGTAAGGACGATTCTGTTTCCAGACATCCCCGCTTTCCACATTTACATAATTTTCCGTTCAGGAACAGAGGAATATGACTGAACTCCCCCGCAAATCCATTCTCCCCCTGGTACAATTCCCCGTTAATGACCAGGCCCAATCCAATACCCCACCCAATATTCACGACCATTGCAGTCTTCCGGCTACGGGCAGCCCCAAATTTCAACTCCGCCAGCGCAATAAGACTGCTGTCATTGTTTATATATACCGGTAGTTCTAATCTGGTCTGTATGTATTCTATAACAGAGCCATGAGGAACCTCTAAAAAGGAATAATTGATCCCTTTTATGGCATCTACAAACCCCGGCATACCAATTCCAATTCCGATGATCTTGTCTTTGGGGATACCGGAATCATCAATAACCTGTTCCAGCTTTTCGGTCAGCTGAGAAAGAGCCTGGGGATTCCTGGATAAAGGCAGTTCAAATTTCTCGATCCCCTTCAGATATTGATTGTGCATGTCAAGAATCGCAATCCGCGTGACAAACTGGTCCATTGCCACCGATACAATATACATAGTATCCGATCTCAGAGAATATTGCAAAGGCCGACGCCCGCCGGTAGAAGGAGCATGTCCTTTTTCAACGACATACCCCTCTATCATAAGATCACTTAAGATTTTAGTAGTCAGAGGTAAGCTCTTATTGATCTGACCGCTTAGTTCAGCACAGGACAGCGATCCGGCGAAATAAAGATTTCTAAGAATGTTCTTTCTATAACCCAGTTTCTTATCCTGCATAAGTTTTAGAATAACTAAGATTAGTTTTGGTAAACTTCGCCTAAGTTATAAAACTTTTTAAAAAAATAACAAAAGATTTAAGATAAATTAAAAAGCCTCCCATTGTGGGAGGCTAAACTATTAAATATCAATCAAATACATCTATAACTTTACAAACCTGGAACTGCCTCCGCCTTCCACCCGCATAAAATAAACGCCACCGGACAATCTCGAAACATTCAGTTGGAACGATAGCTCCGTAACCCGCACCGACATCACCTTTATCCCAACCTGGTTATATATATCCAGCATTCCGCCAACCTTGGCCTTGCCCTGCAGATTTACCGACAAGCTGCTCATCGCCGGATTCGGATGGAGATCAACAATAACCCCACCACCCGTTCCTGGTACCGTAACCCCACCGCCAGCGCCACCCATAGACACAGCCCCGGTAGTAGAAGTCAGCAGTGGCTGCCGGAACCCGCCCTCCGCAAACAAGGTACGCATCCGATCCCGCTGACCATAGGTAAAAAGATGCATCCCGATATCGTCAGTAAAATCCATATAGTCCATATATAGATTACCGTAAGGCGTATTCCCGCAGGAAACAACAATGCCACTCGGATTCCCATACGTTGCAGCAGACTGCGGCGGCGTATCCGCAACCTCGTCATCACCGCAATCGGCATCGCCCCAGACATGTATCAGGTTCAGCCAGTGACCGATCTCATGCGTGGCCGTTCTGCCCCGGTTATAAGGGGATGCTGCCGTGCCCCTTGTCCCAAAAGCAGTATAACGAACAACCACCCCATCCGCTTCCTTTGCCCCTCCCACAAGACTGGAATAACCCAGCACATTCCCGCTCAGGTTACATACCCAGATGTTCAGATAACGATCCCGGTCCCAGGCATCATCCCCGCCCATGGAACTATACTTGATATTGTCATTGAGAGAAAAAGAAGCAGCGCTGGTAAACTTGCGCACGATCCCCGTGGTTGCATGCCCATCGGTATCGACACCCGCCAGGACAAAACGGAAGCCGCTGTTAGCAGCCAAAGCAGTATAATACGAAGGAATGGCGGAAGTGTCGCCATTATGCTTGCCATAGTCAGCATTCAGCACATCCAGCTGCGACAGCACCTGTGCATCACTGATATTCTGTGAAGAAGTATTATAAACGATATGTACGACGACTGGAATAGTGATGAGCGAGGGAATAATATCCTTGGTCCCCTGTCCCGTAACGGTAACTGAGGACTTATGCAGCTGCATACGCGTAAAAGACTCGACAGCCTCCACCTTTTCGGCAAGCGAAGGGTCTGCTTTCAGCTGTTGCTGCTTGTAGTCGAACCAACGACAGTCGCGTTGGCCCAAACCGGACAGGGTGATCAACAGGGATCCTGCAAAGGGTAGAAAATACTTCATTATACCTTCTTTTACAAAGGCTCATCATCGGTATTGGAGGGGTAACAGAATAGTATATAGACGAAAGCTCGTTAGACTCTTTTGTAAAGACGTTGATGAAGGAAATATGGATTAGTTATTCAGGAAGGATACCGCTTGGCGGAGAGAGGATAACCGTATGCATGGTACCTGGTCTCTAACATTGAATATTGCCCGGGAAATGGGCCTGGCTGGTTAATGCGGGTCTGGGGCAGTATTCAGGTTGTAAGCTGCTGTAAAACAATAAAAAAAATACCGTATATGCAAGTTTTTTGTACATTTTTTACACATTCTCATGGCATTGTAAGGTTGCGGAGCCTTATTTTTGCCAACTATAGCCAATATATGAACAGATCCTTCGCCTTTCTTATAATCCTAAGCCTGTTTACCGCCGCCTGTAACAACACCGACCGACAGGATAATTCCGGAACCGAAACGACAAAGGCGCCCGATAATACCCCTCCAACGATCAATTTCACCGTTATAAGAGCCATTCCTCATGATACCACCGCCTACACAGAAGGTTTCCTCTTCCACGACGGCCAGCTGTTCGAGGCGACAGGTACCGAACCCGAAATGCCCGCCAATCGCAAATCCATGTTTGGTACTGTCGACCTGTCCACCGGTAAGATCACCCCTAAAGTGGAGCTCGACCGCAGCAAGTTCTTCGGCGAAGGCATCGTCTTCCTCAACGGTAAAGTCTATCAGTTGACCTATACAACCAAGGTCGGTTTTGTGTATGATGCCAGGACGTTTAAAAAGCTGGGGGAATTTACCTTTCCCAGCAAGGAAGGCTGGGGAATGACCACCGATGGAACCTACCTCATTATGAGCGATGGCACCAGCAATATCAACTACCTGGACCCAACCACCTTTCGACTCGTAAAAGTCCTGGGAGTGACCGATAACAATGGACCCGTTAGCAACATCAACGAGCTGGAGCTGATAAAAGGGTATCTCTACGCCAATCAATGGCAAACCAATTACATCCTGAAGATCGATCCGGCGAGCGGAAAAGTAGTAGGCAAAATGAACCTGGAATCCCTCGACAGCGAGGCTCACAACAAATACCCCGGAGCAGAAGTCCTCAACGGCATTGCTTATGATTCCACTAACAATAAGGTTTATGTAACGGGGAAACTATGGTCGAATATTTATGAAATAAAGTTTCCCTTCTAACCATCATTTTGATATCACATAAATAAGCGAACTACACTTCGACTTATCGACAAAGGCCTTTATATTCGATATCAGCCCCATCCACGCTGCCCTCAGCGTATTCCCCCGGCCATTCCGGTATTTCTCGCTTAACATACTTATATAAAAGCTGTCAAACCACATCGGCTGACTATACTGCATCTGCAGCCCATGCCCATTCAGCAGCTTTTCCATGGCATCCGGAGAAAAATGATAAAGATGCCGGGGCACATCATAAGCCGCCCAGGCCCCCTCATAGACACTTGCATCGTAAGAAGTATAATTAGGAACAGCAATAAAGATCCGCCCGTCCCGCTTTAGCAAAGCCTTTAATCGCTCCATATAAGGATGCAGATCATGAACATGCTCCAACACATGCCACAACGTTATCGCATCAAAACTCTCTGCGGGGAAAGAAAAAAGATGATCCATCTCCAGCAATTGAACCCGGTTGTCTGTCCGCGCCTTCTCCCGGGCTACTTCATCCGGCTCCAGTCCCGTCACCTCCCAACCCTGCTCCTTCATATGCGCAACAAAAGCCCCGGCTCCGGCACCAATGTCCAACAGCTTACCCTGTCTCATCCGCGTAGCCGAAGAGATCAGACGATATTTATTCGATAGCGTCTGCTTGCGCACAATATGATAAAGACGGTTGATCAACCCCTTATTGGTATTGGTATGAGAGATATAATTGTCCGACCGGTAATAGACACCGATAGACGCTGCATCCGGTATATCCTGGGTGAACCGCAGCCCGCATGACAGACATTCCCATATCTCAAAAGTTTCGTGCGAGACCGTATGATCGCTGGCTTTCAAAGCCAATTGCAGCTTCTCAGAATGACAGGAAGGACAAGAATTGTAATGGATCAGGGACATAGTGTAGTAGATAGGGGCAGCCTTAAAATTTTAATTGATTGCCAATGGACCAGCCATGAGAATAGAAATGCCAGCCGAGCACGGCCAGACCTGCGACAGCAAGAATCAGGGCTATAACCCACCAGGAAAGCCTTTTTCTGCCTGTACCCTCTTCCTGTAACCACTCGTTCATTTCACCGCTGGTCCTCTCCCGGTCACCCACCAACAGGGTATGCTGAGCATCCTGGCGGTTGACCCGAACGGCCGGCGTAGGTTGCAGAAAAAAAGCCGGAGCCCTGACCGACTCGAATAATACATTACCCGAACCATCCTTTCTCAAAATACCTACCCCATCCCAGCTTACCTGATCTTCCGCACGAATCCGGTTACGAAGCTCAAAGGAGAATTCGTTATACCATTTAATGGCCTCATAATCAAGTATATTACGCTGGGTCGCCAGGTAGGAAAAGAACTCTTTGTCCGGCGCATCAAAGTATTTGTCAAAACGAAAACGGTAGGCAGGAGGCAACATCGTACGATCAGCAACATCTACGTCAGCCGGCAAAGTCTCCAGGTAAATAGTACCCAAACCCGGAATACTGATACTTCTATGTTGAAATAAGTAGGCATTCAATACCGCAAACATGGCTTATCTTTTAAACTTAGGCTGCGAATCTAACTATTTCTGCCCAAACGTAAACACAATTCCCCCCAACACATTAAACCCATACACGGGGTACTGATGCCACCTCTCATATTTATTATTGAAGATATTATTCATTTGGAACCACAGGTTCAGCTGCCGCAGGATCCTGAACTCCACTCCCGCATTCATGTCCGTCCCCTTATCACCCTTAAAAGCCTTTCCGTCAGCCGTCAGATACCTTGCACCATCGAACGTAAACAGATCGGCCTTTACCCAGAAATCCTTGAAAGCCTGCCATTTTAAATGTGTATTGAACTCCGACGGCAACAAGCCATACGCCTTCTCATTCACCTTTAAATGCCGGTAATCGTTGATGTTCAGACTGGCTGTCACCGTAAACTCATCCCCCTGGATATAGCTTACCTCACCATGCAGCTGCAGCGCATCCATCGAAGGTTCATAATTGACCAGGAAACTTTTTCCGCCACTGGCCGCCGCAGAATCATTCACGAACAAAGGCATATTCTTATACTGCTGGAACCCCACCTTCGCCGCATAGCTGAAGTGATTGCTTATCGATCCCTTGAAACCACCATACCACTCCTGAACACGCGTATTCATCAAAGAGTCCGGCTGCGCCAGCCAGGGATTGATCGACTCATATCGCTGATACGATCCCTTATCATAATATCCTATCCAACCCAATTGAACGGTAAATCGCTGGTCAGAAGTAGAGATATCCGCCAGGAAATTCGGCAGCAGATGAAAGGTCTTATTGTCCCACGATGGGGTCACCGCCGCCTGTAAAAACAAATTCGATGTCTTTACCAGGAAAGCCGGATTCACCATATATATATTATTGTTCTGCCCGGCATCCGTTTTCAACGGCCGATTATAATGCGTCAGATCAGCCGTAAACCCAAGGTCAAATGCATAATCATCCCCAAGCGTTTTCTCCAGCGGAAGATTCAGCACCGTATTAGCCTCCGTCCCCTTCGGATCGTGGTTGTCGGCAAAATACGATACCTTGATATTCGGATGATACAACAGCCCAAACTCCGTCGGCTCCGTATTCCGCAGACTCAGCTTCCCCTCATAGGTCTGGAACCCCTGCTTTAGCTGGTCATCCGTAAAGTGTAAGGTATCCGGCCTGTATCCATACAGGTGATAAACGTCATTTTTGAACCCCACACTCCCATTCCATTCCAGATTATTCGCCGTCTTGACCGTTCCAACCAGCTTCACATCCGTCAGGCTGCTTTTCTGATAAGGCAGCTTGCCTTTTGAGCTTAGCTGGTCCGCAAACAGGTTGAAGAAGCTGCTCTTCCCGTCTCCAAAACTGAACCCCGCCCTGACATAGGGAATATGCACATTACCCACCCCCACCTTAATATAATTATAGTTCTCCCAGGGTTTTACCGAATCCCGCTGCAAAGCAACCGGCTTCATCTCCGCCGGCTGATAGCTCAGGAACAGGTATTGAGCCGGGATATTGTAGCTAAGACGCGGCTTCGAAGTATCCACAGCCGGCGGCGCTGCATTGAAGTTTATCTTCACCGCATCACGCAGCACCGGCTTGAACGATGAAGTGATCTCGATAGTCTTGCGCTTCGTCGTGTCCTGTGCCCGTAGCGAAAGCCCGACACAGAGTATACCCAGTAGAAAAAATGATATTCTATACATGGATCGAATTTCTGAATGATTAATGATTGGCCCCACTATTAATTATTACCGTCCACCTTGCTGTTCTTCTTTTCTTCCTCCGTCACCTGCGCCAGCTTCTGCTGCGCCTGCAACCGCAGTTCTTCGATTTTTGCATTCTCAACAATGCTCTGGAAAGTGGCTTTGGCATTGAAAAAGTCTTTCTCGGCAAAATAAACATCCCCCAACAGCAAATAAGCCCGGGTAACCCATTCCTCGTACGAACCGGACTTGTTGATCACCTCAAAAGCAGCTTTCTCGGCGTCTTTCAGCTGATTCTGGTGGAAAAGACAATCGGCTATCTGGTAACGGGCCTCAGCCGCATAGGCCGACTTGGTAAGCGGAGCAGCTATTCTGAAATATTGCAGCGCAGTCTCGCACTGGCCAGCCGACTGATACGATTTGGCAATAGCCATATTAGCCAGCACCTTATCGTCGACACTCAACCCCTTTTGTGTAAGCAGGTCCTTTGCATTGGCAACAGCATCAGGCCATTTCTGCAATTGATACTGACTGCGCAACAGACCGCGCATAGCCTCCATTTTATTTTCCTGCGAAGCAGAGAAGTCTTTGAGCTTTGTAAAATATTTTTCCGCATTGGCATAATCCTTCAGATTGAAGAAGTATAGCCGGGCTGCCTGCAACAGTGACTTCTCTCCAAACTTATTTGGCACCCGGTCCGAAACCGCCGCATAACCAACCACCGCCTTCGCCCAATCTTTCTGCGAGAAGTAAATTTCACTCTTATAATAGTTGGCCTCGATAGAATATTTACCGTCCGGAAATTTGGCCAGATAGGCTTCGAAACGCTGCGTCGCCCCCGAAAAATTCCCATTGTTGAATTGTACTTCCGCCTCTTCATAAGCCAGCTGATCAGCCTGGCTCGCACTCACTTCCACCCCCATCCCTTTCGCAAAATTGACATATTCAGCGCTGCGCCCCTCTTCCACATAGATCGTTTTGGCATTGTCCAGACCATCCTGTGCCTCCGCAGAATTAGGATACTGACGCAGCAGGGAATCGTATTGGCCCAGGGCCTCCTTATTGTTGTTCAGATTGTACCAGGCAATACCCGACTGAAGATAAGCCTTGGGCTTCAGCGCATCTGCGCCAGGACTTTTAAGCACATTTTTCAGATAAGGCAGCGCTTCCCGGTAATTCTCACCCGCCAGGTAGGTACCGGCGATCTCCATATTCACATCGGCCGACAGATTACTGGCCGGATACTGACGGTTTATCGTATTGAGAAGCGTGATCTTGTCCTTTCCGTTGCTGACACCGGCAATCATCGCCTTCTGAAAGGTTGCATAGTCGCTGGACGGCCAGGAATAAGACAGTACCTTATTATACATAGCCAATGCCGTCTTGTAATCCCTGCTCATATAATAACAATCCGCATCCCGGAGATAAGCATCCTGCTCCATGGGGGAAGAATTCAGCTGGGGGGTCCGTACCACCTGCTCAAAAAATCCCTGAGCCTGTTTGTAATTCTCCTTTTTCAGAAAACAATACCCGAGATTATAACGGGCATTCACCGGGTTGACCTCTCCGTTCACACTGCTGCTCTTCAGATATTCCAGGTAATAGCGGATGGCATCATCGATCTTATTCAACCGGTAGGCGATCTCCGCCTTCCAGAATTGGACATAAGGCAGGACGCTGCCATTGTTGGGGTCCTTCAGCGCCTTATCCAGTAATTCATTTGCATTTAGCAGCAGACCGTCATTAACCAGCTCCGTTGCACGTCCGTATAATATACGCGGAATAAGACGACGGGCATTCTCGGACGGATGATCGAGACTGTCAAGAAGAGTTAGGGCATCCCTGTAATTATTGGTACCCGCCAGCACACTCACCAACAGCTCCCGTCCTTCCCTGCTATACTCGGAATTGGGATACTGCTGAAGAAAACCTTGCAGCTCCGTCAAGGCTACATCCTGGTAACCCAGCTCATAGGAGAGCTTGGCATAGTTGAACTTGGATATCTCCTTTTGTTTGGCATTGCTGCTGTTCATCGAACAAAAGAGAAAAGCATTCCGGGCATTCGCTCTTTGCGCGGTCCGGAGATAGGCATCCCCCAGCAGATACATAGAATTCTGCGCCAGCGAGTCTTTACTGCCACCCAGCTGCTTGAACCCGTCAATGGCCTTATTCCAGTTCTTTGTCTGATAATAACAATAGGAAAGTTCATAAAGATCCTCTCTCGTCACTTTCTTCGACATAGAAACATACTGCTCAAGAAAAGGCAGCGCCTTCGTAAAATCCTGCTTCTCATAATAACCATGCCCCACCAGCTGCCGCAGCTCCATATCATAATACTGATTCCCTTTTTTCAACCGGGCTTCCGCATAGGCTATCGCCTTATCCTTTTCACCCTGCACCAGGTAAATATTTGCCACATAGTAGGGAACTACTTTCTCATATGCGGGATTATCTTCCACTACTTTAAAAGCAGCCAGCGCGTCGTTGTACTTCTTCTGGTAAAAACAAATGAACCCATAATAGTAATTCGCATCGATATAATTCGGGTCCTTTGGCAGCTGCCGGATGGCATTGAACAGCGGAAGAGCATTGTCAAACTGCTTTTTCGTGAAATAACAGTACCCCTGATGGAACTTCATGTCAGCGATATCCTTGTTATTCAGATTGTCGATATCGGCATGCTCATATGCCTTCAGAGCGGCAGTATAATCCTTTTGCCGGAAATAATATTCAGCCAGGTGGAAGCTGATCATCCCCACCCTCGGGGCATTGTTCTCGAGGTTGATATACTCCTGCGCCGCTGTCACAGCCGTCTTATCGTTCTGCTCAAGGGCACAGACCAGGTAATAGTACTTTACATCCTGGTACTCAACGGCATTATTGCTTTTATCTGTCTCGCGGAGGGAATACTTCAGCTCCCGGAAAATGGGAAAGGCCAGGCTATAGTACTCATGCTCGAAGAATTCTATCCCCTGCCGGAAACTGGCCTGTGGGTCGTCATAATAACGGGTCTGCTGTGCAAATGACGAAGAGCTGATGAGAATGACGAAAAATAATACAGTATACTTCACTGGAAATAATTTGATTTTTATTCTCGCCCCGGTTGTAATGGTGGTATTGGTGTTTTCAACGCACTAAGTTTCTAATTATTTTACCTTTGACCAAACATCGTTCCAAACAGGTGTGGATAACTGTATCAATTAACATTTCCTTACAACAAGACGGACCGAAGGTCCGGCGGCCGAAGGCCCAACATTAGCCAAGCAATTGCGCCCCCGGCGCAAATTTTTGGAAAACATTATACCAATCATATTATATTGTGGTGCAAATTCCAATCTAACATGAAAAAATTCTTATCGACACAGTATTCAGAAACCTCCTTCAACGTGGCTTCCCTTGTACTGCGCCTGACTTTTGGCCTGCTTCTGTGCATCAATCACGGCTTTGACAAACTCCTTCACTTCAGCAAGCTGGAATATACCTTCGCCGACCCCTTCCACATCGGACATCGCTGGACCCTGGTAGGTGCCATCTTTTCAGAGGTCTTCTGCTCGCTCCTCCTGACACTCGGCCTTTTCACCCGCGTCGCCGCCCTTATCCTGGTCATCGAATTCTCGGTAATCGCTTTCCTGATTCATAAGGGTTCCTCGCTTGGTTCACGTGAGCTGGACCTGGTCTACCTGACAGGCTTCTTCGCCGTTCTGATGGTCGGCCCCGGCCGGGTCAGCGTGGATGGGATGATGGGAAAATAGATAACCGGCGCCAAACCCAATAAAAAAGATGTATAGCAGCGAAACAAAGATCCGCGTCCGGTACGCCGAGACAGACCAGATGAATGTCGTTTATTATGGCAATTATGCCCAATACTTTGAAGTAGGACGTGTCGAATCCATTCGCCAGCTGGGCTTCAGCTATAAAGACCTGGAGTCGACCGGCATCATCATGCCCGTAGTCGAATTGAATGCCAAATACCTTCGCCCCGCCCGCTACGACGACCTGCTGACCATCCGCACGACTCTCCGAGAATGGCCCGTCGATCACCGCATCCGTTTTCACCAGGAAGTCTTTAATGAAGAAGGAAAGCTGCTTACCGTCGGAGACGTACTCCTGTATTTTCTGAAGTCGGCTACCATGGAAAAGACCCACATGCCAAAGGAAATGACAGACCGGCTAAAACCCTTTTTCGGCTGATTCGATCGCCGTCCTTAACTTTACTGGATGGAAAAGATCATTGCTGGTATAATAACCATTGGAGATGAACTGCTGATAGGACAAGTAATAGACACCAACAGCGCCTGGATGGCACAGGAATTAAATAAGAATGGCATCTGGGTCGGTCATCGCCTCGCCGTGGGAGACGTCCGCGAAGATATCTGGCAGGCCCTGGACATAGAATTCCGCAGAGCATCCATTATTCTCATCACAGGCGGACTGGGCCCCACCGCAGATGATATTACAAAGCCCTTGCTCTGCGACTATTTCGGCGGTAAAATGGTCGTCAGCCAGGAAGCCCTCGACAACGTAAAAAAGATCTTCGAAAGACTCCAGCGTCCCATGATCGCCCGCAATCTGCAACAGGCCGAAGTGCCGGACAACTGCACCGTCATCCCCAACCACAGAGGCACGGCGCCGGGTATGTGGTTTGAAAAGGAAGGCCGGATCTTCGTCTCCATGCCCGGAGTACCACATGAAATGAAAGGCATGATGACCGACTCGGTCATCCCCACCCTGAAAAAGTTCTTTAAGCTGCCCTTCATCGCACACCGCACACTGCTTACAGCAGGCATCGGTGAATCCTTTCTGGCCGATCATATCGCTGCATTTGAAGAAGCCCTGCCCCCATCCATCAAGCTGGCCTACCTGCCCAATTATGGAATGGTCCGGCTCCGTCTCACGATTCACGGCGAAGACCCCGTAGCCCTCGAAGCGCTGCTCCAGCAACAATTTGATACCCTCAAAGGTCTTGTCTCGGAATGGATGGCCACCGACGAAGACATATCCTTGCAGGAAGCGATAGGACGAATGCTGAAAACACGCGGTAAAACCCTGGGTACTGCAGAAAGCTGCACCGGCGGTCACATTGCACACCTTATAACGACAATTCCTGGCTCAAGCGATTATTACAAAGGCAGCGTGGTAAGCTATGACAACGAGGTCAAAAAGAAGGTCCTGCATGTCAGCCCTGAAACACTGACCACCAACGGGGCCGTCAGCGAACCTACTGTAGAAGAAATGGCTAAAGGAGCCCTTGATCTGCTGGACACCGATTTTGTCATCGCCACCTCTGGTATCATGGGGCCAGGCGGCGGAAGCCCCGAAAAGCCGGTGGGAACCGTCTGGGTGGCAGTTGGAAATCATCAAAAAATTATTACCCAAAAATTTGCATTCCGTTTCGATAGACAGCGGAATATTGAATTAGCAGCAACAAATGCATTAAATCTGTTGAGAAAATTCATCCCGTCCGTAGACTGATCCATCCATACCTTCCCAACTAAATCACCCGTTTGGCGCCGATTCAGGTGAATTAATTACCTTTGGCGCGGCGCTCAACGACTTCCCCGGATAAGGGGCCGTATTGTCCATCTAAAATTCAACTAACGTTATGTCTCTTGTCGACCTGGTAATGCCAAAAATGGGTGAGAGTATCATGGAAGCAACTATCCTGAAATGGAACAAGTTACCCGGTGATGCCGTGAAGCAGGATGAGACCGTGCTGGAGATCGCAACCGACAAGGTGGACTCTGAAGTCCCATCCATAACAGCGGGCACCCTTGAAGAGATACTTTTCCAGGTAAATGATGTAGTACCCATCGGCGCGACCATCGCCCGGATCAGGACTAACGGCGCCGAAATCCAGACCGCTCCCGCCGCCGTCAGCACCCCTACCCCAACTGAACCTGCAGTCCCGATACCACAGGTTGCACAACCAACCTACACTCAACCGGCCGCCGTCCACAACTCCAACGGAGCAGCAGCAGGCCCCCGCTTCTATTCCCCGCTGGTCCTCAACATCGCCGCCAATGAAGGCGTACCCCTCAGCGAGTTGGAATCCATACCCGGCTCCGGCAACGAAGGCCGCGTCACAAAAAAAGACATTCTTCTATACATAGAGAACAAGAGATCCGGCGTCCATACCCCAACAAGTATCGTAGCCCCAACAGGCATCGGCACCACCAGATTGGAAACCACCGCACCCGCGTACACTAACCCGGCCCAGACCGCGCCCGCACGTGTCATAGCCGAAACACCGGCATCCCAGCCAACCATTAGCTCATACGGCAGCAACGTAGAGATCATCGAAATGGACCGGATGCGCCGCCTCATCGCCGACCACATGGTCCGCAGCGTTCACACCAGCCCCCACGTCACCAGCATCTCAGAAGCTGACGTGACACACCTGGTGCACTGGCGCGACAAGGTGAAAAAAGAATTCGAAAAAAGAGAAAATACCAAACTCACCTTTACCCCCCTGTTCATCGAAGCTGTTATCCGCTGTATCAAAAAATACCCGCTTATCAACAGCTCCCTCGATGGAGACAGGATCATCGTAAAAAAAGACATCAATATCGGCATGGCCACAGCGTTGCCCTCCGGTAACCTCATCGTACCGGTGATCCGTAGTGCCGACCAGCTCAACCTTACCGGACTCGCCCGGCAGGTCAACACCCTCGCCGACAACGCCCGTCAGAATAAGTTGCGGCCTGAAGACACCCAGGGAGGTACCTTTACCCTGACAAATGTCGGCACCTTCGGCAGCCTCATGGGCACCCCAATTATCAACCAGCCTCAGGTAGCCATCCTTGCCGTAGGCGCTATCAAGAAGCGGCCCATGGTACTGGAGACCCCCGAAGGCGATGCCATCGTTATCCGCCACATGATGTATCTGTCGTTATCCTACGACCACCGCATTGTAGACGGTAGCCTCGGCGCAACTTTCTGCTCCGCCGTAGCCCGCGAGCTGGAAAACTTCTCCCTGGATAGAGAATTCTAACCGCAGGCGCACACTTGCAATTATGAACGGATTTTCGTAAATTCAGCTATTAGCAAAGAAGATCCACATGAAAGCACTATCCGAAACCTGGTTCGCCGACGGTTACATTGACTTCGAATTGAAAAAATATACCCTTCTCGCCTATCTGCAGGAGATAAGCCGGTATTTCAACGAAAACAAGCTATACCCCCAGTTGGCAGACATCATTTTCCACTACAATAACCTGGCTGCCTTCCGGGAAAACAAAAAATACCTGCAGGAACAGTTCCCCAAGAAACTCACCGGTATACAAATAGAAAGATTACAGGTCCTTTACGAACAGCTCATCGAAGACGACGAATTGATGCAGGAACTCGAAGAGATCATCAACTATGCAACACAGGAGATCCGCCAGACCATCAGCAGCGGCACAGAAATTTATGAATTTGTAGAAGAAAAACTGGTCATCTTTCCCGTTGGCCTCGTCCCCCTGGATAGCCACGAAGGATATTTCTTCCTCAGCTCGGGCCATTATTCCGATACACGTGTCTATCAATACAGGCTCTCCATTTTTGAAAAACACGACGAGAAATATCGCAGCATCCGCACGGAATACATCGACAGCTGGTCCCGAAACATCGTCAATACATATGAGAATATCAAATCGGAGCTCATTCGCATAAAGAGCGGTCTGCCCAACCCCGCCGTCTATTCCATCGAAACCGAATTAAAATTCCCCATGGAAGAGACCCTGCTGCCCATCGCCAAGAGAAGCCTTGTAAGGTACATTAGCAATAAAGCCGCCTGATCGGACATCCCTGCGCCCTTCGAAATAATAAGACGCAGCTATGAACTTTTTTACATGCATTCTGCTTTCAGCAGGAAGAAAAGATTGCAGATCCCAAAAATTGCGGCTCCCCGATAAATGGATGGCATGATATACCGAGCCCGGACCACCATTATAAGCCGCCAGCACCAACAGCCAATCCCCAAATTCAGTATACAGGTCTTTCAGATAGATTGCCGCAGCTCTTGTACTCTTATCATACTGCGTACGTTCATCACAGTCACCGGTAACTTTTAACCCCAGCAGACGGGCAGTCGCCGGCATCAGCTGCCAGGGACCTACAGCACCCACCCGGGAAGTAGCATTTGAGTTCAGCTCGGATTCTATCACCGCCAGATACTTTAATTGACGGGGCAAACGGTATTGATTGAACACCGAATCCGTAATAGCGAAAGGCGCCTGACTCTTTTGTTTTATGGAAAATAATTGGGGGCTGTTGTTCTGAATATAGCTCTTTACAAACTGTCTTGCATGTTTGTCCAGGTACATTTTATCAGTGGCGCCGGCCTCTCCGTTCCTGGACCCGGAGCCTATTGCAAAAGGCATAATAAATAGAAACGAAAAGCTTATAAAAAGCCCTCTAAGTAGTTCTACTCTTACCATAGTGTTTAGTTTATAGGGTCGATTTCCAACGATCACCATCCTCTCCTCACGCCGCTCAGTTTCCCAAACGGATGCCAGCTTATAACCAATTAGAAACGCGAATGTTCGGAAGAACCGTAAAAATTAATGTTTCCCAATTCCGGACACCACCTTCCCATCCTGGTCAATTCCCAGCCCCCCTTTTAGAGAATCCCCTTTCAACACCACCGTATATTGCATTGTAATAGCTTCCATTTCTAACCGGAAAGTCCCCCATTTTCCGTCCTGTACCGTCGAAGACAACCCCAACGATTCGAGGTCTTTCGCATACCCGCCATGGTCAGCCAGGTACTTCCGCTGCCGGTAATATACCTCCCACAAATATTGTCTTGCCTGCTCCTCAGCCGGTAACAAAAAAACAATCGTGTCCGTCCCCACAGGCCTGGCTGACAATAGCAAATACCCCCATTTCTCCGGAGCATGCATATTGATGATCCCTTGCGGAGTCCATACCCAGTTGTGCTCCGGCAATCTCCGTCCTGTTGACGGGTTCGAACGCACTACATACTTTCCACCGACAATATCCTTATCCCACTCCACCCGCGAAAAATTGATCCGCACAAGGGAACTATCGCCCAGCGCCCGCTCACTCCAAAGCCGCAGACTTGTAAGCGGAATAGCCATCTCTACAGACCAGCCTTTATCCGTGTCCCCGGGCTGGTTCATCGTTCCCACTGTATGCACAGCAGAACGCAGCCCCTGCGTATCCCATCCCAGCAATGCATGCCCTCCGTTACGATAAGGCTTTCCCAAAAAAAGGTCCATTACTGTCCCCAACGCATTTATCTCCAGCTCAAAATAATTGTGCGTGTCATTGTCCGGATCTATAAAGACCTCAAAATCGTTATCATGGAAAATAATAGTATCGTGTTTGAGCAGCTCACCCCAAAGATCAGGCTCCTCCATCTCGGTGTAGATATACAGATTCTCTTTATCCCACAATAGCTTTGTCCTTGTCTTATAAGTTGGCCGCGGCCGGATGTCCCCTTCAATGTCCGTATAATCTTCCGTCCACGCCGCCTTCTGCCATGCCGCTTCACTGCCCACCCCGTCTATCTTCAGCGGCTCCGGAGTATAATAACAGACATAATGCCGTTGCGCCGAAGCTTCCCGCCCTAACAACAACCCCAATAAAATAAAAAGAATAATACGCATTGCGCAGGTTTTAATACGTGATTCGGCAAGTTCGCGCAGCTGCGCAGTTCACGCAGTTTTAAGGTATCTCCGTCTCAACCTCACCGTCTGCAGCACAATGGAAAGTAAAATTAAAAAGAACCCAACATAAAATCCGCCGCTAAGATACTTGTCTTCCCTGAACAACAGAAACGCCAGTAAAATTCCATACACCGGCTCCAGGTTATAGCTGAGATTCACCGTAAACGCAGATATCTTCTGAAGGGCGCTCATGGACAGATTAAACGCCAATACCGTACAAGCCCAGGCCAGGATCAAAAGCCAGCCCAGGTCCTGCCAGCCCGGCAACAAGGAAGGGGCAGGAAAAAGCCAGAGGTACAAAGGCATCAATGCTGTCAGCACTAAAAAACCTCCGCTCAGCTCATACAGCGTAACGTTCTCCGGAGACACCCGCTGCAAAATACGCTTGTTCAACACCGGAAAAAGACTACCCAGCAAAGCAGACACCAATCCGATGATGATACCTGTCTTAAAATGAGGGTCGACCTGGAAAATAAAGAATATCCCTACAATGACCAGCAACCCCAATAACAGCTCCACCACATCCATGCGGTGACGCAGGATCAGGGGTTCGATGATGGCTGTAAAAAAACCTATCGCTGAAAAGCACAACAAGCTCACTGATACATTGGAATACTTGATGCTGCCATAAAAAGCCACCCAATGCAGGGCGGCAATACCCCCTATTCCAAAAATACGCCAGACATCCCGCTTATCGATCCGCACGTCCTGTTTGCGCAACAGGGCGAGTAACCACAGCGATGGCGCCGTCAGTAATAACCTGTACCAAACCAATAAACCTTCATTGAGGGAGATTAGCTTACCCAATACACCGGTAAGTCCAGCTAAAAGGACAGCAATATGCAGCTGGATAAATGCTTTCTTCAAATTATTTGTTACTTACTCTCTACTATTGCTTCATTTGAAAAATTGCGCACGGCCACTATGTCATTCTTCACCCGGTTGCGGTAATTCTTGAACAACGATTGCCAACGCAAGTTCAGCACACCAAGAATTCCTTCCTTTACAATGCCTTTATTCATCTTGGAAACCCCAAACTTACGGTCTTCAAAGATGATCGGCACTTCCTTTATCTTAAAGCCCAGTTTCCAGGCAGCAAACTTCATTTCGATCTGGAAAGCATACCCGACGAAACGGATCTGGTCAAGATTTATCGTCTCCAGCACCTCTTTCCGGTAACAAACAAACCCCGCGGTAGGGTCCTGGACAGGCATCCAGGTGATCAGGCGGGTATAGATCGACCCACCACGTGAAAGTAAAATACGATTCTTTGGCCAGTTCACATTCCCGCCACCTTTCACATAACGGGAGCCGACAGCCACATCCCCCCCCTGGTACTTACAGGCATTATAAAGCCGGTCCAGATCTTGGGGATTATGGGAAAAATCCGCATCCATTTCGAAAATGAACTGGTAATTATTAAGGACGGCCCACTTGAACCCGTGAATATAGGCAGTACCAAGCCCCAATTTGCCATGACGCTCTTCCAGGAACAACTGTCCCGGATACCTTGTCTGAAAGTCCCGGACAATATTCGCCGTTCCATCCGGAGAGCTATCGTCTATGACCAGCACATGATAGCCCTGGCCCAATTGAAATATGGCTTCGAGGATATTCCCAACGTTTTCCTTTTCGTTGTAGGTAGGTATGATGACTATTTTTTCCAACTGCCTGATTATAGTTAAGATACAAAATTACAATTTTTAGCCCCCTTTCCCGCCCGTTATCACTTTTTTAACATCGTCCGGTTAAATATTTCCGTCAACTTCTGCTTCGTATGAAGCGGGAAATCTCCTTTCATCATCCAATCATAATACTGGGGCTCCGCTTTTAGTATCTCGGCCACGCTACGTCCCTTATGCTTGCCAAAGTTAAACACTTCTACGCCGTTCTCCAACGTAAAACGACGCGCAAAATCCACAACCGGCTCTTCCCCTATACATTTAAGGATTGTCTCAATATTTGTACCCAGCTGTGGATACTTTACTACCTGTGCCTCCAGCACTTCCCAGGTGGCCGAAGCATCCGCCTCAGCACCATGGGCACCCTCCAGCTCCTTATTACAATAGAACCGGTAGGCAGCGCTCAGTGTCCGCTGTTCCATCATATGAAAGATCTTTTGCACATCCAACAGCTTTCTTCCCTTTCCTTCGAACTCCATCCCAACCCGTAGAAATTCTTCCACTAACATAGGTATGTCAAACCGATTGGAATTATACCCCGCCAGGTCGCAATTGTCTAAAAATTGTTTTAATTCATTCGCCACCTGCCGAAAGGTAGGGGCATCCTTGACCATCTCGTTCGTGATCCCATGTATATCCGTAGACCCCTGCGGGATCGACATTTCCGGGTTTATCAGCTTGCGCTTCACTGTTTTTTTACCATCCTGCATGATCTTCACGATGGCAATCTCTACAATGCGGTCAGACCCTAGATTGATACCGGTCGTCTCAAGGTCAATAATGGCTAAGGGGCGTATAAGTTGTAACATTCTCTGATATTATAAGGACTGGTGTATTATCTGGGCCGACAGAGCCGTTAAATCCAGCCCATCATAATTGCCCGAACTCATCAAAAGCAAATTAACATTTTTGTAAGACTGTAACATCAACCAGGCTAGTAATTCTTCCTTATCCTGGATAACAATCAATCCTGGCTTTCCAAACCCCGCCTTAACAGTCGCTTCCGGTAGCGGGGGCAACCGTTTCAGCTCCAGTGCGTGTTTGGAATAAAAGACCACCGCTTTATCCGCCGGATCCAGCGATCCACTATATTCGGACAGAAACTGCTCATTCAGACTACTATAGGTGTGCAATTCCAGTATAGCGATCAATTGCCTTTCCGGAAATTGCATTTTCACCGCCTGTATCGTCGCCTTTACTTTCGAAGGCGCATGCGCAAAATCCCGGTAAATATTCCCCTTTTCATTCGCTGCCAATAGCTCAAGCCTTTTTGCAGCCCCCGAAAAAGAAGCCATCCCGGTTAGAAAATCAGCCGTCCCAACGCCTAACTCCTTGGAAACCAGGAAAGCGGCATTAAGATTCAACAGGTTATGATCGCCAAATACCTTCAAAGCCCCGGTTTGTCCTTCCAGCGTAACAACAGTTATGCCGTTTTCAATCCGGTGAGCCGGAATCCCGTAACCGATTACCCGAAGAGGCGTCTCCACCTTATGCTCCTCCACCAACCGGGTCAGAACCGGATCCGTTTGATTATAAATAAGTACGCCCCCCGGCTCGATCTTCCTCAAAAAGATGCGAAACTGCTCCAGGTATATATCAAAGGTGGGAAAGACATTGATATGATCCCAGGCAATTCCGGTAAGAACCGCAATATGCGGGAAAAGGAAATGGAACTTAGGCCTTTTTTCAAGGGTACTGGCCGGATATTCATCCCCCTCACAGACGATCAGCGGCGCCTGCGTAATATTCACCGACTGCGAAAACCCCTCCAGCCTCGCCCCGACCAAATAATCAAAGTCCAGCCCCGCCGACTTCAACACATTCATGATCATAGCCGTAGTGGTTGTTTTTCCGTGACTTCCGCCGACAACCACCCTTGTTTTATCCCTGCTTTCCTGGTAGATATATTCGGGAAAGGAATAAATGGGCAGAGACAGCTCACCCGCCCGCATCAGCTCCGGATTATCCGCCTTGGCATGCATACCCAAAATGACGGCATCCAGACCGGAATTTATCTTTTCGGGGTACCAACCGACAGCAGAAGGTAATAATCCTTCCTTTTCCAGGTTGCTCTTCGCCGGCTCAAAGATCTCATCATCACTGCCTGTCACAACATAACCCTTCCGCCGCAACGCAATGGCCAACTGATGCATCACGCTGCCTCCTATCGCTATAAAATGTATTTTCATGGACCGTTTGGTGTATTATAAATTAAAAGTATTCAAGATCAGCCTATTAGACAAAACTTTCTATTTTCGGTGCCGGGGGGCTTGCCAATTCCAAAATTTTGTATTTACTTTGTGTCAGTTCAACGGTTAATCTTTCTCTATCCTTTAGAACAGCCTCTCCCCAATCTCTTATTGATTCTTGTTCACGGACCGTGGTCCCTTTAATCCTCCCTTCCTTTGAATTACCTGGTACCAATTCTCCTTTTCAACCAGGCAATTTATCGTTTCAATCTTAAATACCACAAAAATGAGAAAGACAATTGTAATCTTAACCTTCGCTTTAGCTATCGCTGCAACCTTTACTTCCTGCGCTTCTTCACGTGGCGTTGGTGCTCACGGCGGTTGCAAAATGAGCCAGGGTTTTGTAGGATACGGCGGCCGCTAAGCCTGTCCCATCCAGGTCCGGTACCCTAAATCCCCCGGAACCAGTAGAATAATTTATTATAAGAAGGTTATCACCTCGTGGTAACCTTTTTGCATTGTGTGATGTTATTACAGCACATTATCTTTGTAAACTATGAATTGGATCAAATTACAGTCTGAGGATCAATTGGATCAGATCAGAGAAAAATCAACAACCCGTCCCCAGCTGATCTTCAAGCACAGCACCCGCTGCTCAACCAGCGCCCTCGTCAAAAGCAGACTCGAAAGAAATCAGCCACCCGATTCCATCGACTTTTATTACCTCGACCTGATAAGCTTCCGGCCTATCTCCAATAAAGTGTCCGACACATTCATGATCCATCACGAATCCCCCCAGGTACTGCTCATCCGCGACGGGAAATGTGTCTATGATGAAAGCCACATGGGTATTACTATGGACGAAATTGTCGACGCCTCGGGGTCTTTTTAAAATTTACCCCTTCGGCGCGACAACGGCTTATGTCGGAGACCTTCGCTGGAGCTTCGTCCCTCGCTCCTTCTCGGTCGTAACCTTCGTTTCACTCGGTTACAGCCAATGGACCTGTGGTCCATTCTGGTCGAAAAAAGCGACGTATTCTAATCCAGATAGTATCTTGTCTGTCTAAAACACAGGCATGCGAGACCATTTCCAACTGCATCAGCATAGAACAACCTTTTCGACCGAACTGGTAGCCGGACTATCCTCCTTCCTGGCCACCTCCTATATTATTATAGTAAACCCCGCCATCCTTAGCCAGACAGGCATGCCTTTCTCCGGTGTGGTTACCGCAACAGTCCTCGTCTGCTTCTTTAGCACCGCCATGATGGGACTCTATGCCCGCAACCCGATCCTCGTCGCACCCGGCATGGGACTCAACGCCTTTTTCACCTTCACAGCCGTAGCCACCCTAAAAGTACCCTGGCCCGAAGCCCTCGGGGCCGTCTTCTGGTCTGGCATCTTCTTCCTGCTATTAACCCTTTTAAATATCCGCGTTTATATCCTTCGGGCCATTCCCCGCCCACTACGCTATGCTATTGCTACCGGCATCGGGCTCTTCATTACGCTTATCGGTCTGAAAGAAGCAAAGTTCATTGTGCCCAATCCCGCTACCCTGGTAGGATCGGGTCATCTTACTCCCTCCCTCCTCACCTTCCTTGCCGGCCTGCTCTTTACAGCTGTTCTTATCGCCCGGAAAGTAAAAGGGGCTTTGTTATACGGTATCCTTTTCACGACGCTTTGCGCCTGGCCTCTCGGCCGCTGGTGGGGCACGGAAACCTGGTCGCTGATCGGCAGCACCCCGCCGGTAAAAAGTTCGGGCTGGTGGGCGGCCCCCGACTTCAGCCTGCTCTTCAGGCTGGACCTGGTCCACTCCCTGCGCTGGGCAGCCTTTCCTGTGATCTTTTCTTTTATATTCACCGACCTCTTCGATAGCCTTTCGACACTGGTAGGGCTGGCGGAAGCAGCCGACCTGCTCGACGCCAACGGAGAGCCCCGCAACGTCCAGCGTGCTCTTCTCACCGATGCTGTATCCACCACTATCGCGGGCCTTTTAGGCTCCAGCCCCGGTACAGCCTATATCGAATCGGCGGTCGGCATAGAAGCCGGCGGACGCACGGGACTGACAGCCCTGATAGCCGCGATCCTTTTTCTTCCCTTTCTTTTTCTGTCCCCCCTGCTTGCGGCCGTGCCCCCTATTGCTACAGCTCCCGCCCTGGTGCTGGTAGGCGTATTCATGCTCCGCCCGGTCGTCAATATCCGATGGCAGGTCCCTGAAGAGGCCATTCCTGCCTTTCTCGCCATGGTCCTCATCCCTTTTACGTATTCCATCACACAGGGCATCGTCTGGGGTTTCCTCAGCTGGACCCTTATCAGGATCTTAAGCGGAAAAGCAAAAGAGATCGGTCTCCCCCTGCTGATCATCGATGCGTTTGCCCTGCTTTCATTATTTTTAGGATAATCAGACCTTATATAATATGTACAAAAGCTTATTTTTCTTTGTCCTTTGTCTTTCCATCGCCCAACGATCCATGACACAGCCCGTCACCGCTATTCTGGGGGCATATGGCGCAGAGATCGACCTCCTGCTCGAAAAGACAGAAAACAAAAAGGAGCTTATCATCGAGCATCTTCACTTTACGGAAGGTACCCTCAACGGCAGAAAAGTAGTCGTCGCTCTCACCGGTATCGGCAAGGTCAACGCCGCCATTACCACTACCCTGGTGATCGAACATTTTCATCCGGCAGAAGTCCTCTTCAGCGGTATAGCCGGCGGCGTCGAT
>Ga0307510_10000529_pt1 | contig 38151 bp, 40 predicted proteins | sample 12_EM_MG_FD_207224 | JGI IMG/M metagenome (GOLD analysis project Ga0307510, IMG submission 207224) | Populus trichocarpa ectomycorrhiza microbial communities from riparian zone in the Pacific Northwest, United States - 12_EM | ecosystem: Host-associated > Plants > Roots > Unclassified | place...
TGGGCAGCTGCGCTAAAGCATTGCTCGAAAATGTTCATCTCCATGAATGCCGAGGCAAAGAACCCCGGCGTATTCAATGAGGAGGACTGCTGCTGGGATGAAGTTGCAGCACTCATTTTTGATGCTTCTCAAGAATTGTATTTTGCCTTTTTTCTCACGATAAAGTGTCCCCTCTTGCTCTTCCTCACGGAAATATTGGCACGGATTCAGACCCTCGAAGCGGACTCGGAGCACTTTTTGAACTGTCAATTCGGATACCTGGCCGCCGAAAGTTGTCGTTATCTGTGAGAATAAGGCTACAATAGTCGATGTGCGGGTAGCGGGGGGAAGGAGAGGAGGATGGCTGTCAGACTGCCGTAACGACGTCAACGAAGGTTATTATATATTGCTGGAGTAGCTCTGGCGGATTGAGTAAAAGTATCCGGGGGGATAGTTTAGGCGACGACGTATTTCTAGAAATTTCCTATCTGTTGAAAACCGCCGGGAATTTGAGCTGTTTGAACTGGAATTGGGTTGGTCGATAGAGATAGCTTGTTGTACCGGTAAAGCTAATGTATCGATACCCGCGAAATAATACTGCTTTCAGAGCCCCAATACCTCTCTCTCCTCTTCACCCTCTCTCCCTTTTGTTTGTTATTCTTCTCCCTTTCCCTGCCTCCACAAACGGTAGACACTAAGCGGTAGGGGAACGATAGGAAGCCTATTGAACCCAAAGATGATCAAGTAGGGCAGAGTGGGATGTTGCCGGCTGCAGCAGAGCAGTTGGTGGATAGGTAGAAACAAACAATGATGACAAACAAACACCAGCAACGACAGTGATAGCCCCCAAAGATAGACGGATTTCAAGAGGAATTCCTCTCGGCCCTTAGGAATAATATCAAAAATCTCGGATTAAAAAAAATCTTCAGGGGCCAAAATAAAAAGCTGGAAAAGAATGTTGGTGGAAGTAGGGCGAGATTGGCCAGATGATGGTGGTGGTTATGATGATAGGGATGGTGAGTAGAGCAGTAGTATATGAGGGAGAAGGTTCTTTTCCTTTGGAGAAATTAAGAAGGGGAGCCACGAGGCAGGTGGTGGCGGGGGAGGGGTATGTAAAAAAGGAAGAGGAAGAGGAAGAGGAAGCAAGCAGCTTCACCCCCACCAGGAAAGCTGTTAAGGAGGTCTAGCCCAAGCCCTATTAAATCCTGCTATGAGATCTTCCCAAGCGATGATTTATTCTGTGTAGCTTTCATGGGCAGCTCAGATCAGCGGGCTCGGACGCTGCGACCACCGCAATTGAAATGCCAGTATGGGTATCTGCCATGCTAGTTTGATACTCTATTGTTAAATTGTGTGTGTGTGTGAGCGGCACTGTACCGTAGGTTATGAGAGCTGGGTGTGGCTCGTGCGTTGCGATGCCATTGCCGAGTTCATGCATGTGCGTGAGTTATTAGATAGGTTATGGGGTAATAATTGCTTCGAGTGCTATAGACTACGCTTGTCGGGATACTTTATATACCAACGGGTTTTTCTTCTTGCCTTCTCCCTTTTCTTTTCCTTTCTTCTCTTTTTATCCCCAAATCCGATTGCTTTAGGAAAGACCAGCGATAATGGGGGGGGTGGAGGGGCGCCATGCACTATCACTTTGGAGAGGAAGGGGTGTGTGTGTGGTGGGATAGGGACGGAGGGGGAGAGGGAGGGCGAGGGCGAGGGCGAGAGTGGGAGAAAGGGAGGGAGAAAACAAGAATTGTTTGCAAAGCACCATCCACATACTGGGAGCTCAACCCGTAACGAACCCCATAACGGGAAAAATGGTATAAAATAAAAATAAAAATATAAAAAAAATCAAGGATGCTTCTTGCCTCCCTGTTCTCCCTGTTCTCCCTGTTCTCCCTGTTCTCCCTGTTCTCCCTTTTTTAAATTTAACTTTCGTCTCCCATACCGGTAGCAGCAGAGGCATTCAGCCCCGGGGTCGAACAGGTGTTTTCAAGTGCCAGTCTAGGTTTCGAGTGGATCCGCTAGATTTCTATGAAAGAGGGGCGCTACATACACCAAACTCCTTCAACCCGAGAAAACTTGCGTAAACGCTTTCGGGCCTAAATGCCTCTACCGGTAGTCTAAAGGCCTTCTGCGATCGGAACTTGTTATGATACGAGCACATGCGGTGGTGCCTCCTAAATTCCGTGCTCGGGATGGGTAGAGACGGATGGATGAATGAATGAATGAATGAATGAATGAACGGTGGCATTGAGAACCAAAGAAATGGAACGGGCATAGTTGCAGCCTGGCCCGTCCACGGTACTAAGTTAGTAGACAGAGGACGACAGATATGGTTACTGCTTTGGGTGGTGCCGCACATACCGCACATACCGCACATACCGGTATTTTGTGTCCTGTTCTCTGTTTCTCTCTCCACTCGTGAGAAGCAACATGCAAGGTATCATTGTCCTTCGGATCCGCTACGCGAAGCTACACAAGTTAAAGCCCCGGGTTTTTCTTCCGACCTATGAGTTAACCTTGAAGCCATTCGAAGCTAATTCCAATTCGGTCTTTGGAGAACGGTCCAACCAACAAGGTTTTTTTTTCACATGCAAGAAAGGAACCCTCTGGAAACGTGCCTAGTTGGCTGGGATAATCTCCCACGTTCGCCCCTCTCTCATCGCCCACTGTGCCCTGAGCGTCGATGATCGCCTTCATCTTGTTTGTTGCTATCGATACCGTACGGGGGGGTATGTGTTGCTCGAGTAGAACTACCGCTATGTTACTTTCCCACCAACACCATCATTGGATTTCTTTTTTTCTTCTCCTTCCATCCCCACTCAAATACTCTATTCGTAGAGTTTCAAAGAATGAAAGAAAGAGGCCGGAAGTCTTCAGTTGTTCTGAAGCACTTCTTTAAGGCTGTGGGCGGTGTCTTATATCCTTGACCTTCCTTCGATCATGACAGTTTCGTTATATCATACCATTTTTTACAGCTCTACCGGCAATAACCCCCCCTCCGTTGTTATAATAGGTAGGTAATACGAGTGCTGGCACAGTAAATTCCCCGGACTTTGCGATGTGACATGGGAAGAAAAGTTACACAGCCGTAGCGAGACGGGTGCAAGGAAGAGCGAAAGAATGAAGATGGCGGTTAACAAACCCCACCGCTTGCAGTTCGACTCAATTCGGTCCCCTCTTAAAAGCAAATTGAGAGATCCATTCAATTCACTCCTTCACTGATCCCCCGACAACAAGCACAAACCGTGTCAATAGCAAAAACGAGCAACATCGAATGTTTCCAAATCCACTGGGATAAAGAAATTTACACACTGGGCCCCGCAAGGGGCAGCGGGGTATCCGGAATATTGAGATCCGGGATAGCGGGTTGTGGCTGCACTCGGATATCGTGCCTATGCTATGGTACCCAACCGATAATGAGAGTGTAAAACATGGCCGCTCCCGGACTCGCATAATAGCGTAGTCTGTCTATCTCGTGGCAGATTCTCACCCGAGCCCCTTCCACTCCCTCTCCCCCCATAAACCGCCTGTATGAGTAGTTGCTCGCCCGGTGACTGCACCAAGGGGTGCTCAAGCACAGTCCAGTATGGTAAGCTTAAAACCCACACCCTAATCGTGCGGTCCAGCGCTCAAACCCGAACCCGGATGCCGGCAATAATTTAGCTGCGGGGTTGGAAGGGGAGGGGAGGGGGAGCTCAATTCCCATCCATCCATCCCTCCTCCGTAGTAAAATGAGAATTCATTTGTTTCGGCTGCTGCTCCCGAGAGTGGGAAGTAAGGGAAGGGGGTAGGAACGAATAAAGCGCCGGAGTTGGTAATCATATCACCGCCTTATCCGAACGCATAGCACATGTCCCGTACCCAGCACAATGAACCCGAATAATTGTGTCTGAATTCAGTATGGCGCTCAGATACGCACGGGTAATTCGCCATACGGGATTCTAATCCCCGTGTTCGGGTTTGTTATGCCGGGTATGTGCGAGAAGGCTAGAATAATTAGACCTCACGCTACTTGCAGGACGTCCAGAATTTCCTCCTTTGGATTAGGGGGAGAAAACCACATCGAAAAACGGCCCTCCAGCCCTCGGCCGGGATAGATAAAGGAAGAAAAAAGAAAAAAGAATACGACTCGCCTTGCAAGGAGAGGTATAACTTCTACAAATTAGCGCAAGGTCTAATTGTTCCAGTTTGTACGGTATCTTTCTATATCTATCCGCAGTACTGTATGATACTTGTGCTGCGCGATAGCTGCATCTTACTAATTGGATTCTACTAAATACCCAACAAATTTACAAAGTCGGAGCGGCCTGCGGCCGATGGGGTAGTCCATCATATCAGGGTAGGAACGGCTCTAAACGCGAGCCCGGGGTACGGTGAAGGTAGATATACCACAAGAACTCGTCCCCGGCTGGAAAAGTGTCGGAATGCTGGGGTGGGGCACATTCCATACGGGCGCTCAGATACGCATTGATATTTTATCCTATCTATTTCACAATATGCAGTCGCACCCCCGCTATCGCTCACGGCCAAATCCAGAGTATGTGTCCGGTACAGCGGATAGTCCGGGATAGCGGGGTGGGAATAATACTCAAGTGTTTCCTTGATTCCTATTTTCGGATACTTATTACCGGGACGAGTGCTACCGATAGTACGCTGGTTCGCTGGATACTGCCTGTGGTAAATGTGAAGCCCTAGGTAGCTGTTGGCGTTATAGCGTCATAAAAACCCGGTTTTTTCTTCACTTTCCATCATTAGAGGACATAATCATTTTTCGAAACCGACTTATCATAAATGGAGAGCACACTAATACTCAACAAGGATTCGGATACCAAGGCCTTGCTCGAGCACAAGCATCGTACTGGATAGGTATTTCCTGCGGCAAGAGCTCTGGCTACAGGTATGCAGCCACTCTTAACCTCCGGATAGGAATTCCTTGCAAATCTGTTTTGAATCAGGGAGTTCAACCGAACGGTAGATCTCTGTTGTGTCTCAAGCCGGGAATTCAATGCGTTCCCCCTTGACTTGCTCTTAGAGGATGGATCGCCCCTCCTGGTGACATAGGGCGCGCCACATAGAATCTTGCCATTGGACCTGACGCGGTTGGGCCTGCTAGATCACGCAGCAGGCCGGCCAGCCCTAACAGGCTGCTGTCCGATGCCGTTAGTTTTTCCTTTTTCGGAAAAATGGCAAAGCAAGCGCCATTCGAACAATTCGATCTCGAGTTTCAAGCACATGTGTCAACAACAAGCAAGCGGTGCTCACACAACACGAAAGGGATGGCAGGATAAGGGTGTGGGCTTATCGAACACGGATCATACTGTGGAGGACTGGTGCTCGTAATTGCCTGAATTTTGTAAAACCGACTGTTATTGCATACCAGTAAAATTCAGAGGGTCTGGCCAGTTTTTAGCTTACACGATAGCGGTCGGCTCTACGGATGTAAGGCAATCGCGAGTACTCATACCGTGCTTTCCGGCAAAGCGAGGCCCCTCCTTCACAGCTCCGGCATCGGGGCCAGCCCACTTTTTCCCACGGAGCGCAGATGGGTCTGACCAACAAGCTACTGTGCCATAGCGCAACGTGGCTATCTGCAGAGTGTTCGCTTTTCATATCAACGCCGCCTGGTTGTGGGTGTGTGTGTGGGTGGGTGAGTACGTGTACCCAGTTGCCCCTAACGTGCTAACGCTGAAAGCCACTCTAAGCCGTTCCATGTTCCGTGGAGAGCAGATCCGATGACTCGATGCTTGCCACCAAGAAACGGCCTTACCGGCATAATGAATTCAAGAAAATTTTCGGCTTTTTTTTTGGCATGGTGGACGTCCCCGGCCCCAATGTCCGGTAGCATACCGGCGGTGCGCCGGCACCGAAGGTTTATTGAAGGAGTCAATGCAGTTAACAACGCACGTGCTTGAGATGCGGGGGCCATACCTCAAAATCTTTGACTGTCGGCCTTAAGGAGGATATGAGAGCGCCTCCATTATTCCCGATAGTTAGTATCGCATTGCTGGGTGTGGCGATTTGCTATGTATGGCCGAGTGTCAAATGCCCCATACTCAGCAGAAACTGCGGCGCTGTTTGTAGATTCAGTCAACCCGATTCTGTTGGAGACCTAGGAATGGGCTGCGTATCATGGGCTACTGTGCACAGCTGACATTCCGCCATACCCGGCAATGCGATAAGTTACTAGATGTCAGGTTACTAGCGCAGGAAAGTCCAGGGAATTAAGGTTTTCCTAAAGTAGACTATGCCCTACCAAGGCAGGGCTCGCATTGCGCCTGTTGTGCTTGGGGGGGCCATTAAGGATCGGGAGACATAACCCTTGTCTCTATAGAATTGTATCCCGAGATCAGGTTTTGCGGCAATGAGGGAAGCACCCAAGTTATCGAGTGGGCCTCCTTGGATGGCCCCCTTCTCCCCGGATCACGGAGAGGAATGACCAAGTTGACCGCTTAATCTATTACTGAAAGTTCTGTGATAAGGGATGTGGTGAGTTATTTCTACTCTCGTGCCGAAGTTTCTACCAAGGTCCAAGCCGACCTTCGAGAACTAGGTGAAATATTCTATTAAAATGTACCCGAATAATATACATAATAGAGGCATTCTCAGTATTGAGAAATAGTTATGCGAGTTTTTCGAGTCCAAAAGAGTTCGCCGTTGCAGGTCCTTTTTTATTTTGCACACCAAAATTGACAGACCCACCTGAAGCTTGCCACTCGAAAGGCGCCTTTTTCAACTCCAGAGCTAGATACCTCTGATCAGGGATAATATAGTTCAAGCCCCACTTAGTGCCAATGCCCTGTCACTTTACTGCTGAGGAGCACTGACGATATTATGGAGCATGAGCTAGAGCCGGGCCCTCCATGATTTCGACTGGGAAAAATCCGCTAGGCAAGGTGACGGATTATCTTGGTTAGAGTGGGAACATATCATAGTTTCTTGGTCAATTGCCCATAATCCAGGGTCAGAGCCAAGGCTAACGATAGCGATAACACTTGGGGGTGTTTATGCCTCCCCCCCTCGCAAAAACTAGACTACGGTATCGCGATATCGATTTCGACTGGGTTTCTAACAACCTCTGGTGCTGACAAAGACCCTGCTCTTGTTCTTTCCGCTTACCACTTTTGGACTACTACTACTGCCGGTAGATGAGGTACTTGTACCACCTTTTGGTAAGCTTTCTTGCGCAGGCACTTGTATCTCTAAAAAGGTCTGAAACAGTCAAATTTGTGCTAGGCACGCTGAATCCAGAATTGGCAATGATCTGATTCTTCAGTTCTTCCCAGAGCTCGAGTACCGTAGCTCATCCAGCACTCTTTTAGCGAGTCTTAGCGTTCCTGGTTGCTAGTTTAACCGGACCAAGGGACAAAAAAGACCCGGTTTACAAAATGCTTTTGAGCTATACCGTTCAAAACCACACAACCTGCAGGAGAACGAACCAATAAACGGTGAAATCTCGCCACTCCGCGGGCTCGCCATCTTAGGGAAAAAATTGTATCGATTTCATAACAGGTGCTGTTTTTTTCTTTCTTTCGGGCAGAAGGTTTGATCAGACCACCTCAAGTCAGACCACAGTTTACCCCCACAATGTCGATGGCTGATTGTCTGTTTTAATCTCATGAACGTTTGCAATACGGATTCACTCGCGGATAGTGCCTTTGGGGATAATGCTACATCATGTCCCCCTCGTATGGTGTTGATAACCTGGAGTCCTTGGTGCTGAATGCGGTGTCCGATGGCCGGGTGCTGTGTCGGGATTAGCTCTATTTGAAGGTAAAGGGTCTGGCAGTTTCTAAAACGAGGGAAGTTGGAGCCAGGAATAGAGAAACTTGTGAATAGCTGTTGAGACGGAGTAGAGGTTGTTAGCAGTCTCCTAAGGGGGGGATCAGTGGAAAACTCAAAGACTTGCACTCAGAAATTTTTCCCCCCTCTCATGCACCATTCAGTCTTTTCTGTTCCTGTCCCTTCATGACCTCTTTCCACCGGGGCTCTAAAGCCTTCCTTCCCAAAAGTATTAGCTGTTGGACAAAAAGACAATACAATCACCCAATAAAGGACGAGTTTATGAGAATAGGGATATTCGGGGAAAATTGTTTGTGCGGAGGCAAACCCATTCCCTAGATGGGATCCGACCTCTTTATAAGAACTCCAACTGCCTCTAAAACACCCAGTTTTAAATGTGAGCTACATTCAGTCGCCGTCAACATACTTTCCGAAACCAGCATGTCTTCTTATACACCTGCCGCCCACGCCCAATCACTCGTATTTTGAATTGAGTACCGGGGTGGTTCCTATTATGATATTAGAAAACTCAACCGTAGGGAGGGGGCAAGCCCCCATTTGTTCCTCGTGAAGCTTAGCGCCCTATGCCATATTATTTACAGCATCGCAGTGGCACCAGAGTGACGACCTATCGGAGGAAGTACTGTAAGTCCACATTATGTCAAATATCTGGAATTTCCGCCCCCCGACTCCGAGCCTTCCTTAGTGGTAGCTAGCATATAGGAGATTAATCCTAGCTCTACTTTCTCAATGGGCGTAGAGAGATACTCTTCATCGATTTTGTTAATAGCCAAATCGCCCACAATGTCCATTTGAGGGCATAAAATATTGTCCCCCTGTTTTGGGCTATTTCTAGAGGAATGCTTTTCACAGAAAAAACGGACATATGATACCAGAGAGCCAGGCCACATTCCAATTTCTCAAGTAGGTGTGCTAGGGGAAGATACACCAAATGGACTGCGAAAATCTGTCCATGTCCCGGCCTTCTGGGGCATTTTGATATTAAAGCCTGACTTTTATGCTAATGATATTGGCAGTTGGTGTGGGTTTGAAGAATACCGAAATGCCGAAAATTGGCTTCAATTCCATGCCCTTTAGTTATGGTAAAGTTTTGATATCCCGCGATTTGACGTGAGCAAGTCCTTGGTGAGTTAAATCGAAACCCCACTTCTAAAAGCGTTGCCCGTTCTGTAGATCTTTCTTTTCTCCACTCCACAGGCCCCGCACCTTCTGATTCCAGATAGGCTTGATCTAACAAGACAGAGGTTATGGGATTTTACCACTTCGACATTCAAGATCTACCAATGAAGTTGAGGTGTTCTATCCTTCTCTCTCTACTACCCTCCTCCCTAACCATGTGAGCACCACAACGTTTCCTTTTCGTCTGGAACTGGAATCATGGGTGATGCATTGCCCCTACTTCGCCCCTTCCTTCCCACCCCACACTACACTAGGCCGTCATGAATCATAACCTTGCAGAAGTTAGGTACCCCAGGTGCCCGTGCTATACCAGGATGGGCGGTAGTAAGCATGTCTTCGAGAGGAAGAGGGAAATTGCGGTTCTTGGTGGTTTTAATAATGCCTTCAATATGGGGTATGTCCAATATCCTATGGTCAGCACGGCCCATAGTTAGGCTCTCCACGTTGAGTTTGGCATAACATATAATCTTGGGAGCGGGTGGGAAGGGATCTAGAAATGTGTGAATCGACCCTTTCATGCTCGTCGTATTTGGATACGCTCTGCGCATCAAGGTAAGATATCCTAAACCAGAATTCTCTACTGAGGCTCTGGATGGTGTGGTTCCTTGTAGGCTGTACAAGGAAACATCTTCCAAGTCAGCAGGCGGACCCAGGAGGGGAAACCTGAGCGAGTGAGATTTTATGAATCTCAACTCAAGTCCCAACTCCTAACCCCTCAATCCTAAAATATATTAGAGAGCAGGATCTTAATTTAATAATACCAACGCATGACACATAAGTATAATAGAAAGCTCCAAAATTTGCCCCAATTCTGTAGTTAGACAATGCGTTAAAGTAGTTTGTCTAGTATACTGTAGACTTATGCTAAGGCTACTTTTAGTAAGACCAATCTCTAGGAAACGCCTGCTTGGGCTAGAGTTGCTATTAGAGAACTTGATAGATATAGTGAGTTAATAGGTTGCTCGTTTTTGAGTGAGTGATTGAGTTTGACTCTCAGCGATTGGCTTAAGGTGTGGATGAACCACTTTCCTCCACTAATTATCGCAAATCTCGTATGTTAAGAAACAGATTTACCCAAAAGTTGTTTGAAGGGGTTGGACTCCGCAGGTGGTAGTATAATTCAACCCAGTTGCAATTGTCTACAGCCCACACAGCATCGACCGGATCCTCACGTGAGGGGGGGGAGCCACACCTCCGGGGCCTTGCAAGTTGGTAATTTCTGCCCCAGGAGCCGTATTTTCCATCCCTAAGAGCTTCCACACAGGAAGGAGGTTAAGGAAGAAAATTGAAAATGGGTTCTAGTTTGGAAACCCCCTCCAAACAAAAACACCTCGGCTTTGGTTGCAGAAAATGATGAGTAAGCCGTTTCACCTCAAACCGAATCCACCCCACTGGTCAAGATTTTTTGAACGACACTAGAAGGAACATCGTGTTTTTTCCCGCCATCGTTTCAATTTCCCCACATCTTTTCCTTATCGCCCAGAATGGCTTCCTGGAGGGCAAATTTTGCCCGGCTCTTCAGAAGCGCCGCAAGGATTTCTGAGAGTTTCACTGCAAATTCGTGCAGAATTCCATCCCAGCTCCCACTACTACCTCAAAAATCCAATGTCTCAAATCCTGTTATCAAGTCCATTCGGTCGATGGCTACATATCAAAGGAAGAAGCCTCACGTTAATATTGGTATGATTAGCATTTGTCCTACTTTTTTCTTGGGAATTTGTGCTGATTTGCTCTTTTTTTAAAATTTACATCCGGCAGGCACCATTGGACATGTCGATCACGGAAAGGCAAGTGGTCAATGCAATTGGTGCCTGATGAGTGTAAATTTTCTGACATTTAATAGACTACCTTGACCGCTGCTATCACGAAACACTTGTCTTCAAAAGGGCAAGCTAGTTTCCATGATTATGCTTCTATCGATAAAGCCCCCGAAGAGCGAGCCCGTGGTATCACCATCTCGGCCGCCCACATTGAATACGAAACCGATTCCCGTCACTACTCCCACGTCGATTGCCCTGGACACGCTGATTACATCAAGAACATGATTACTGGTGCTGCCTCTATGGATGGTGCTATCATTGTAGTTGCTGCTTCCGATGGTCAAATGTAGGATTTCTCCACGATTTTGAGAGGTCGCCGTTTTCGATGCTAAGGTTCGTTTTAGGCCCCAAACTCGTGAACACCTCCTACTCGCTCGCCAAGTCGGCGTCCAAAAAATCGTCGTCTTCGTTAACAAGGTCGATGCCCTCGAGGACGCAGAAATGTTGGAACTCGTCGAAATGGAAATGCGGGAACTTCTGTCTACATACGGCTTCGATGGCGACGAAACTCCAATTATCATGGGATCTGCCTTGTGTGCCCTTGAGGACCGCCGACCGGAAATCGGCGATCAAAAAATCAGTGAACTCTTGGCTGCTGTCGATACCTGGATTCCGACCCCTCAGCGGGACCTTGACAAACCTTTCCTGATGGCTGTTGAAGGTTTGTGGTGGCTGCATGCGATCCTAAACTCCTGAGCTAACCCTTTACAGATGTTTTCTCCATTCCTGGGCGTGGGACTGTCGCTACTGGTCGTGTTGAACGTGGTATTCTCAAGAAGGGGGAGGAAGTTGAACTCGTCGGATTCGAAGCTCCAATCAAAACTGTTGTTACTGGCCTCGAAACATTCAAGAAGGAACTTGACGCTGCCCAAGCGGGTGACAACTCTGGAATCTTGCTCCGTGGTGTTAAGCGTGACCAGGTCCGTCGCGGCATGGTCATCGTTAAGCCCGGTACTACTAAGGCTCACAATAAATTCCTCGCTTCGCTTTACGTCCTTACTAAGGAGGAGGGGGGACGCCACACTGGATTCCATGGCAACTACCGCCCGCAAATGTTCTTGAGAACCTCTGATATCCCGGTCACCATCGACTTCCCTGAAGGATCCACCGACGATAGTCACAAGATGATCATGCCCGGAGACAATCTTGAGGTCCAGTGCACCATCCACAAGCCTATGGCTGTTGACCCTGGGCAACGATTCAACCTCCGAGAGGGTGGCAGGTAAGTTTATACCTCCCTTGCTCGACTGCTGGGAGAAAAATCTAACAATTCATGGTAGGACTGTTGCCACTGGCTTGGTCACCCGGATTCTCTAGCGACAGCTTGTGAAATTCTTGCCTACATGGGCGTGATCCCGAGCAAGGTTGAGATGGTTTTTGTTCTACGCCTATACTCCTCTTAACCATGGTCTTGCACTGTTTTTTTCTTCTTTTTCATGGGCTGGCATAGTAATCTGTCCGTATATGCCAAATTTGGTTTTATGAAAATGAAAAGAAAAAAATAATGAAAAAGAAAGAGGGATATCGTGCACACTACATATTATAGAAGTACAGTCTATCATAGAACAGAAGTATAATTTCAAGCAATCGCCCGAGCAAACATGATAACCCCTTTAACACCCTGGCGCCAAATGAAGTGAAGGAAAGATTCTAATCTATCATTACTAAGGGGCGGATCAATCAACTTCCACCATGGAAATGTATCTGCGGAACAGTCAGCAACATATATCTGCAAAAGTAATCAATTGACTCGCCCTTTATTCTCCACAACACCGCGACTCCTAATAACAGCCGTGTACTTGACTACCCACTGCGGAGCCAACTTTGCGTCAGTCCCAAAGAGGCCGAACTCGTCCACGACCAATTGCCTCAAGGTGTCAGCAGGCAAGATATCCGTGCAGTCGTTATGAGTCAGCAACTCTATGTTCCTCTCCTTAGCGTAGAGTATCAAGGGCTTAGGCACGACGCAGCAATCCCTGACATTAATCTGGTCGACCGAAGGCTTAACATTCGTGTGTGGGAGCAACTGAGACAACCTAGTGGCTCCAAACTCCGCCAATCCAATCCTAGATATCTTCTTTGCGGAATGCAAACCCTCAAGAGTACGGTATGTGCGGACCCATTCGTTGACGTCTTCCTCCGAGGATATGTCTTCGTCCTCGGCGTCGAAGGAGATATTGGGGAAGGAGACGATCAGCAAGTCGATGGAAGACACACCAAGCTCCCGACAAACTAGATGTACGGCTTCTTTGGTGTGTGTGCAGCGAGAAGAAGACGGGACTCCCGGGAGGTAGAACAGTTTTACTTATGAATGGTCAGCAATTGAATATTTACTTATTTAGCCAGTGCAGCAAGTCCCAGTAGGAGCTTAAATTACCGGTCACGTAGTATTCTTCCCGCTCTTCCAATAACCCGTGTGGCTCACCACCTTCCATAGGAACGTATAGGACCCTATCTGATCCTAGTCTTGTCCACTCTTCCGGTGCCAGTCTTGCTTCAGGGTTACTTGTTGCTGTGGTGATGGTTCGGTTTGCTCCAAGCGAGAGTGTAGAGGAGGAGGCTGCTCTGAAGTTTTCGCGCAAAGAGTTAATCAACTCCGTGTTTGACTTTTCGAGAGTTGGTTTGCGGATAACTTCTGCACCGGCGGTCATAACATTTCCGGTTGAGAGAATACATCTCGAAGCCATTCTTTTGTGGGGGTCCTCTTTTTTTCTCTCCTTTGGCTCTAGTGACAGCGGGGTATCAATGGTAGTGAAATACAACGAGACGAACTAAGAGAGTAAGGAACCTAGAGAGAGGAAGCAAGGTATGCCAAGAAAAGTTTGTGGGGGGAAGAAGAGAGAGGAGGAGGAGAGAAGAGAGAACACGTATATAAAAGGGGGAAGCAAAAAAGGGTAGCAGTGATCTGAGTAGAGGGAAGAGAAGAAAAACATGCTTACAAACGCATAGAATGGTGTTCGTTCGTCGTGGAAATTCCAAATTCCGAGTCAGTAATCCTGATTAGATACTGCTACCGTTGCACAAGAGGGTCTTTTTTTTTAGAAGAAAAAAAAAGCAAAAACCGCCGGAGGGGACGAACTCGCCACCTGCGTATGCACGAAACAGCCGCAACCCACTTACTCGAGTACCGACCATTCTACCGCATTCCCTTTCCCCTACACCCCTCTTTAATTCTATCTGTGACTTTCCCGGCTCTTTGTTTCTCTTATACTCCCTCCAGATAGAGGTGTTCTTTGCTTTTACTAAATACGAGTTTTCTTTCTAATGGCTATCAGGTATGTTGGTTGGGGTTCCTAGGAGCGCTTGATGCTTTCCGGTTACTGATAGTCTACACCCCCGTATAGATATCTCGTACTCCTCTCTCGCCAGGGGAAAGTGGTATGTTGATCCAGGCACCCATCTTGCAGAGAGCAAACGTAGGACTGACTCTCGGGGATGTCCTCCAGCGCTTAGCAAAATGGTTCACAACTCTGTCTCCCAAGGAAAAGGCCAAAATAGTCAAGGATGTCACTGCTCTGGTTCTCGCCCGTAGGACTAGGATGTGCAATTTTCTCGAGTACAAAGGTCTCCACCTCTCACATCTATCTATCTATCCAACCGAGGAGAGGGAATGAGTAGCTAATCACCCCGGTTTACAGATTCCAAAGTAGTCTACCGCCGCTATGCGTCCCTCTTCTTCATTGCCGGAATCGACTCAGGAGACAATGAACTTATAACCCTTGAGATCGTCCATCGCTACGTTGAACAGATGGATAAGTACTATGGGAATGTTTGCGAGTTAGACATTATCTTCAATTTCCAGAAAGCCTATTTCATTCTAGACGAACTTCTCATCGCCGGCGAACTACAAGAAAGTTCAAAGAAGAATGTACTGAGATGTATCTCTCAAGAAGACGCTCTTGAAGACATGGAAGTGAGTCTCAAACTACCCCCCATCCTCATTGATCCTCCCCTCTACCACTCCCTTCTCAATCCCTGCTCTTTCTCTCTTGCCGTCGTCGAGCGCCCCCTGAATTTGTACTCGTTCCTTGTTTTTGATGAGTTTTATCGCGTCTGAAATAGTTGTCGTAAACCAAACTAGCTCGTTCATGATTTACTTGTCGGCCAGGGATTATGTTGATGGTTTTTCTATTTGGTTCTTTCGGCAAGCGTAGCTTGGCAGTGGTTACTTTGGCCGGTTTATGGAATGATATCCATGATGGTGCATGAGAGTAAAAAGATGAATAGGAACGAAGAGAGAAGTAAAGGGGGAGTGGGATGGGAGGGCCCATATACTGGACTAGAAATTAATGACTGGTGGGGATGGTGCTTTCTTTCTTTCATGTAATTATTTAATGGAGTTTAGGAGATGGGCTTCCTGGGAATGACACCCCCTAAGGTGTATATCCGGAGGGTTCTTGCAAGTAATACACACAATGAAACCTTTCCTAGCGAGAAGTAATCATTTTAATCGGGTATGATATCCTTTCGGCCCCGCGCACCGAGATTAACTTAGGCATCACAGGCTTCTACAGACACATCCGGCAATATGACTCCCAGAAAGTTTAAGACACCTTGCCCTAGTAATTCCAACCGTCCTTCTGCGCACCCACGGGCCACGGCAGACCTTATAGCCGCTTACATCACATATATACTGCCCCATAGAGCACAATCTATCACCGTTGATTCAACATCAAATTAACCAAACCAAAACCAAACCTCCCACATTCCAACCAAACGATCGACAGGGACCTTGTCCGACTTGGGCTTAGGCGTACCAGTAACTACCGTATAAGTCGACTTTACCCCGAGCATTACGTCCCTCCACGCGAGCCGCAAGTTTCGCCCGCGACTAGATGTGAAGGGGATTAAGCAGGAGGGCTACGACCATAATAATAATAATAATAATAATAATGATAATAATAAATGGGAATCTCATTTTTTTACCTATTCAGCAAAAAAAAAACCCGAAAATGAAACATGGCGAAAAAGATACTGTGTAAAGGGTGTATAATAATGTAAGAGAGAGTAGATATGATACTATTATTATTATTAAACAATATCAAAATATTTCCCAAGAATAAGGATGCTTTTAAATAACAATGGATATTGTGAAGAAATAAATATGTAAATCGCCCCGTCGATTTCAAAAAAAAACAGAAACAGCATTTACATGCGGCAAAAAAAAAAGTCCCTACGACAAAGACTTTACCCCTAATTCACCATTCACTCCCTCGCTCCCTCGTAGGCCCTGGTGTACCGGTATAGTACTAGTACTACGCACCATTGATCACGGACACGACATAGCACAATCGGTAGGTACGTAGGACGGACGCTATAATAGTACAATACGGTACGGTACGTACGAGACATAAACTCATATCTGCATCACTCGAACAATGAAAGTTGAAGAAATAGAAAAAATGGAGTGAATGTCTGAAAAGGAAGAGAGAAATGCCTGCAATGGAATGGAATGGAATGGAATGGAATGAATGTGGGTGGGTGAGAAAGGAAACTCCTGATTTCTGAAAAGAAAAATAATAATGAGGAGGAATAAAGAGAAAGTAGGATGCAACACCGTCCAATGCAAAACAAGCCTGTGGGTGAGAACTAGAAGGAAATGAAGAGAGGGAATGAGAATGAGAATGAGCCTAGGTATCAGGCAGAAGGAAACTACTTATGGCAATGGTCATTTTGGAAAAAAGAAAAGAGAAATTGGAAAATTGGGAACGAATTAATGGACAAGTAAGCGAAAAAAAGATATAAACAATTAAAAAGAGGGGTAGTGGGAGTAAGAGGAATAAACAAACAAACAAGCAACAAAAGCGCGAACGCGCTGTACGACTTTTGAACGTCAGGCTCTTTGTGGAAAAGAACTCTGCCTCCTGCAACCTGCAATCAGACACGCATACGAGCACAAGCGCCAAACAGTAAATGTAAAGCAGTCTCGCCAATTCCGTCCTTTTTATAATAATATACTCCCAGAAGAACCCAAACCGACCAACCAACCAACCAACCGCCGAGGGAACGAAGTAACGTAGCAACGAGAAAAAAGCCCAGCCTACCCAATACTGAAAAGAAACATGTTTTTTTATAACTGGACGCAACATGCAATTATCCCAAGCTATATCTGCCTCGGCCAATAACACTGGTCTCGATGCTCTTCTGTTGTTCCGTGGGCGCCATATTTCTCAGCTGCTTCTCCGCCCACTCCGCCCGATTTTTCCAGATTTTGGTCTCCTCCTGGGCTTCACGCAACATCTGGTTTAGAGCACCCGCGCCCGCCCTATTGTGTAGGATGTCCAGTTCTTTCCGGGCAGCGTTAACTTCCTCGGTCTTGACTTCTACGAGTCTTTGCAGTCGCCTGATCTCGGCGTAAAGTGTGGAATTGTTCCGTGGTCCCTTCTTCCCTGGAGAGGGAGAATCTGCGCATCTCCAGGTGCTTCTGTCCTCGATGTCGCTTTCGGTAGACGCTCGAGGCCGTCGATTGGGCGTGGCAGGTTGCAATGGTGCATTTTGGGTTCGGACGGGGGACTCGGGGGGTACTGGTACGGTGGAACGGATTGGTAGGTTCTGTGCAGGGACCTTCGAAGCAAGTTTGACATCAACCTTCGAGTTTGGTCGTGTCAGAGTCAGAGTAGGGCTAGCAGGGGGAGGCTCGATCAAGGGTTTGTCTTCAAAGATCGAAAAGGCTGGCACTACCTTAGGCTTCGTCTTATTCTTGATATTCAAAGGCTTGGGAGTTGTGTCATCTAGACTGAACTCGGAAGGGTCGAACAACTTGCTGGTCTTAGGCGTGAAAGACAGCTCCGGAATTTCAGCACCCAACTTAGGAGCACTTGATCTCGGCTCTGATGGCTTCCGTTCCCCCTTCGCCGACTTTACTGGTCTTAGCTCCTCGGGGGACCCCAACGAGATCTCTCTGGCTGCTGGTTCGCCTGAGAGGAATGCTAGTCGGAATCTGGTGGCAGCTTGTGCTGCAATCTCGAGTCCAGGAGAGGAAGCTCTTGAGCTCTCACGTGAAGCATGGTAAGGGGCTATCTCCTCATTATCCTCTGCTTGTATAGTAGCAGAACTTGATCTTGTGATTGTTGCTGGCATGCTATGTCTATGAGTCCCTTTCTTGTTCCTGATTGGTGTATCAGGAGCGATAATTCTCCAATTCGGCGATGATTCCAGCGATTGAGGCGACACTTCAGGTACAGGGCTCATGTTCTTGGGGGCAATGGGAGTGCTGAAGACATCGTCACCTTTCCCCAGAGAACTGTGTACTGAAAACCGCATCAGATCATCGACAGGAGATTTGCTGGGAGGTGTCGCTTGAGGTGGCGCCTGGGCTGGCGCCTGAGAGCTATGTTGGCGCATTGGTCCAAATTCGAAGGGTATCCTACCACGCTTCGGCGCCTTTCCTTTCTTACGCAGGGATGATGTCCCGAACCCACGGAAAGACGGTATGCTCGAGTTTTTCTCCTGGTTTTTGGAATGGGTGTCTGCGCCAACCGGCGAGGCGGTCTCGACAACGGCCTCAGGGCTAGTCATTGGCAGATCGTACGACTTGGCGGTGATACCTAAAGCATCAATCTTTTTCAATTGATAACAGATATCTTCCCAACTGTTGATTAACATCTCACAGACTAAGGCAGCGCGCTTGGTCTTTCCCATCTGCATCTTCGCATAAGCGCTACCGTGCCTGTTCGTATATTTGCTGAGCTTTGGAGTTGCGTTTGTTGTTGGCACGGGCTTTGGATGTAGCAATCCGCCCCTATCTTCGTTCTCTGATATAAGGATCTGGTCCGATTTATCACCTAATAGAAGGGGTCCAAATATTATGCCCAGGGCATCCTCTTTCATGGCGGTTAATGTCTCATGTGGATCTCTAAGCCTGGGTTCCATCTCGAAGTCGGACGCAAGGCTCACGGCACGCAGCAGCCCAAAAACCGCACAGATCAGCGAGATCCGGAAATGAAGATTGATGGACGCCAAGGCCAATGCAATCATTCGAGGCTTGACCTTGCTTGAAATATGGTCTCCAAGTGAGGGGTCAGGAGAAACAAAGGAGTGGATATTGTACAATGCTTGGAAAACGGCGGGAGAGCCAAGAAGCCCGCCAGGGATACAATAGAGTAGCTTCTTGAGAAGATGAGTGACATCATGGACATTGTACCGAATATGGCTTGGGAGTTTGGCCAGTGATATTGTTTGAACAACCGGTCCATTGTTATTCTCCTCGAACTGTTTCTGGTAGTAGTCGTATAATGCATATGTTGTGGTGGGGTTTCCAGGTACTTTAAACAAACCTGGTGTCTTGAGCCCTGTGGTATTTACGCGTTAACCAAGGCTACAGCTTTACTAGCCAGAAGAGCCTACCGTAGTTCAGAATGAAGGCAGCAGCAGCGTGCATGCAGGTGGGTATTAGAATGTCCCCAGGGGCTAGTTCTGGTGGTAGGACAAACGGTGTGACTCCACCTAGTCGAACGAAATCCTCCAGATGCATCCCTTGCAGGGTATCCTTTTTCCCTCGCCCTATTGCCGCAAGCTCATTGATGCTACTCCCTCTCTTACGGCCAAGAGACAGCTTCATGCTACCTTGGTACCTAGAAACATCAACATTGGCAGATGTCCGACGCATTAGTTTATTCCATAGCTTATTTCCGGTCAGCTGGGGTGTGTTAGCCTCCTCGAGAGTTCTATCCTGCGAGGTGCCAGAAGCAGATACGGTTCCGGGCCCCTCCGCATGGCGCTCTGGGAAGGGTTGAATTCCATGTTTTCTGGCTAGTTTATCGAACTGTTTCGTGAAGATATCGGTGTTCCGCTCTGTGACCGTTCCACCAATAGACTCTGCGAACAAGCGCTGGCTCACCCCACTCCATGCTGAGCTAACGGTCTGACTTCTCGGTATGGTGTTTGTCGAGGCGTAATACGATGAGTTGACAGTACTTCTCCCAATTGTTTGCTCTCCATCAGCATTCAAGGGGAACGGGCCGGTTGTCCTCATTGATCGATGTTGTGTCCGGACTGAAGCCTTGGGGCCGTTGAGAGGCGAATCGCCTCCAAGAAGTTGAGATGCAATCCCCAGATCAAAAGGATCATCTTGGAGTTCCTTCAAAACACTAGAATTTCGAGATATCGATGCAGGAAGGGTATTGTTCCCCGAAACCTCCTTCGATGCCGGGGGCTCGTAACCGCTGCCAGAGAAGGCAGCGAGTGACGGACGAGAACGGGAAGACCTGTTCCATCGAGCCAGCCTGGAGGTATCTTGCATATTTATTTTTTCTTTGTCCAATATTCGTCACGCGTGATGTAAGGGACCTACCCAGGAATGCTGTTAGCTCGTGCAGCAGGTCTGAGATGGAGAGATTATTTGCATACCTGGCTTTCCTGGCCAGTGCATATAACAAAGCCCGTTATCCACAAAGATTCTCAGTGCCAGACTCGGAAGGGGTTCGGCGCAAAGTACACAAAAGACAAACGAGCAAACAGGAATTGAGAACCAAAAGAAAAAACACCCAAATCTCAGCCACAGGAGCGAATTACACTGATGTTTGCTCGAGATGGCAGAGAAAAGAAGAGAAGGAGGTGAAGTTTCGCACCAGGCATCAGGGTTGGCGGACACTGGATTTATTGAAGCCGAGGGTGGGCGCGTGGGACACGGGAAAGCAACACACGCCAAAACAAACAAGATGCACATAGCAACCAAAATGTGCGGGGGACTGTGCAGCTCGCATTTGCCCCACCTAGGCTAAGCTGCATTTTCCTACCAAAAAGACTTGCCAATCAAATATATGAGTGCTCATAAACATCCTGTTTGAGAGATCCCTGCACTACTATTCCCTCGACCAGTGTGTCTGAAACGTTATGAGAATACAGGGTCCTGGGGAGGTTTTGTTCCTTGGCGATAATTTATCTGCTTGAGCACTGATGCGCAGGAGATAAACAAAAACATTCGAAAAAACAGTCAATATCAACAATCACCCATAACATTATATATATTGCTCATCCCCTGCTCGACATCTAACAATAATCATCCCATCTGCCATATGCTATCAGTCCTTCCGACCGATACACGACAAGTCTCCACCCCTGTGTTGTTGAGCATGGTCCTCGTCATACCATCTACTAAATTTTTTCGTTCTACCCTTTTTTGTACATTTGAGAAGATTTTCGCAGTTCTAGACCAGGAATGGCGGGGGGAAGAGTCCTATGGGAGCGTGTTTCCCTTCCAACAATTGTGGAAAAACGCAATACAACAGGAATACACATGGACGCAAAATACGAACACATACATGAGTGGAATAGATGAAAAGGCATGGGACGAAAAGGCCACTATAACCCGTGGAATCTCAACACTAAAAACTGGAAAGGCTAAATGAACGCAAAGGGAGAGGTGTAAAGCGGATAGGTATTAGAACAAGGAAATTCGAAGGAAAAGTAACGAGGAAAGAGAAAGGTAAGGTACAAATTACAACTACCCCGAGTGCTCCCGACCAGAACATGATAAAGCTACTAAGAACAGATAAAAAATAAAAATAAAAATGAATAACCATTCCCATTGAAACCCCGTATGCTTGTGAGTAAAATGATACTTCAAACCCTGAACAAGGCCTAAAGTCTTTTTTTTTGTGTGGCAATTTAGCACCCATCTTGTGAATCTCCAACGCTTGACCCGGAAAACACCATATTGCAAAAATAAAGAAAACTCGTGACCCATAAACCTGCTTCCGACTTAGTGATACAGACGTATTGACACCTGTAGAATAAGCATGCGGACGCAAAGAGAATCGATGTCAATATCCCAACGAACGCCCAGCGAAAATCCAGTCGAATGAAGAACCCAGTAGCATTGGGTTCGCCCGATATCCCTCATTTACTGGACCTTCCCGAAAGTACCATTCCCGCCACTCAACAAATCCGCAGAACGTCGAGCCAATGCAACAACCTCCCCTTCTCCATCATCCCCCTCATCATCAGAGTCGATATTCTTATCCGCAATGTTTCTTATCATTGTAACGATCTCGGTCGATTGGCCGATAAGATTCTTTAACCGGGTATCATCGGCCTCCAAGAGTTGGAGCAAGGTCCAAATAGCGATGTGTTGGAATGTTGGGTCTCCACTGGCAAGGAATCTCTTCAAGTAGCCATGAATACCCCCTTCTGGTTCAAACCAGTCCTGTACAAACATCGAATAATCACCAACTAGAAAAGAATGTCAGCAACGCCAAGGTAGGATTTCCAACTAAATGCTTGCGTACCCTTCGAAGAGAGATTTCCCAATGCGGCCGCACTATTCCCTTGAACCTCAATACTTTCTGATGCTGTGAGGGGGATTAGTACATCGAATACGCCTAGGTTGAGCAGATGGGACTTGAGGTCGTCGCTCAAGGCTAACACGGCGATCGCTGCTGTCATTTCTGATTGGACGCTCAAAGGAACATCCAGAACCAATTGCTTGCATTTTTGTACTGCCCCGGCTTCCAACACCAACTCCTTGTTTTTGTCAGAACTAGCAGCCAAATTTCGCAAAGTCGATATCGCGTGGCACTGAATCTCCTCATTTTCTGTTGACCCAAGTAAATCCACTAACGGCCTAAGGAATCCCGCCTCGATAATTGGGGACTCATTGAGTGGATGTATCGATATATTTCGGATACAGGCAACGGCCGAAAGAATGAGGGGAAGGAACGAGGACTGGAGGAGACGGAGAAGGGGCGGAAGACCCTTAGCGCGGACGATATCAAGTTGATATTTCTCGTCGGACGCTAAATTTCGAAGTGCCAATGCAGCTTGACACTGTACTTTTGGGCTCGATGAATCCATCAGGTGAACCAGGGAGAAGACTAGTTTAGGTTCATTTGATGCCAGCTTTTTCCGATTAGCCTGGTCGACAGCAATATTACTGAGGGCCGTTGTGCAGTAGTATTGAACATCCACATCCCCCGAAGACAGCAGGGATACCAAGACGGGAATAGCACCCGCGTTGACCAGTTGCTGCCGATTATCATCTAGATTGCTCTTAACAAGGATGATTCTACCACAGGTTGGAATGTCAGACCAGCATACCTGAATGTGTCATGTTTAACAAAGCTCCTGTTGCATTCCGTTGTACCCGCATATCTTTGGACTTAGCAAGTCTTGTCAATGGCCCCAGGGCGCCCGACCTGGCAATTTTGGCTTTGTTATCCTCATGAGTGGCGAGATTTGTGATGCACCCTACAGCATTACATTGAACCTCGACATTCGGTGACATCATTTGTCGTATCAATGGCGCAAGTCCGCCGAGCAGGACTATTGCAACCTTGTTTTCAGCTACATCAGGGTTAGCACTCTATAACGGATCAAAGTCTGGCCAAAGGGTTCCAACTATTGACTGCGAGGTTTCCCAAGGCAGCGCTAGCCGCGCGTTGCACCTCGATATCTGAACTCTGAAGAAGAAAAAGTATTGGCTCAAGTGTATCACGTTCCACCTCCCGAACATCTAACATGGGGCCTAATCAGCAATATGAACGAACAAGCGGGCCTGCTTGTGGATGTGAGGTTCCTACCTCTCTCAGTGATTTCTGCGAACGTTAAACTAGCACTACGCTGAAGATCGACATTATCCGAATAAACGAGCGTGCTCAATGCCCGAAGCGGTTCCCCGGTAAAAAAGTCAACCTCGGCACGCTAAATCCAACGTTAGAATCTACCAAGAAGAAGAAAAGCCGAGGATAAGTAGATGCGCAAGGTGTTAAGAAAGTTCACATTTTCGAGGTATTGCAAGAGATCCGAGACTGCCTCTCTCTCGCTCTCCTGGAGCACTGGCTCGTACAGACCATCCCGAGCGCGGCCTATCTCACGTTAGATCAAAAACACGCACTCACATAAAAAGTTAAAAATCGGCGCTGGGCAGATATTTGGGGAAAATACCTCTGCAGCAGGTGGAGCATGAGGAGCCGCAGTTCCCCATGGTGAGCCTATGCTTAACTTGACGATGAAGTTAGTGTTTTTTTGGATGGGGTGTGTACACGTCCAGAGAGTAGGAGGGAGGCCGAAGAGTCACACACAGGACGATAAAAATGTGCAGCTACTGACGGAAGTAATCGGAAATGATGATTCTGAGAGCGGAGAGCAACGGGCGGAGGAGGATTCCAGAGCTGGCTGAGTCGGGGGAGGGGGGGGGTGTTACGGAGGGGAGAATAGCTCCTTTCGTTTCGTGGGTGGTGAGAAGGGGGACGAGAGAAAGCCGTCGCACGTAGCAACCGAGCAGCCGCGCGCCACGTCCAGTTGGTCAGGACAACAATAGCAATGTATGCCACAGAAGAAACAAAGGCTTTATTGGAATAAACGTCAAGTTTCTAGTCCAGGTTATCACGGTACGGCACCGTATGGTACGATAAAAAATTTCCTAGCGAGGGGGGGGGACTAGGGACTCCTCCCGCTGACGTTGGAGGTTGATTCGTTGCAAGGCTTCCAGCTACCGGCACACTTTGGGCTTTTCAGAACGTGGCGCGACTCGTAGGGCATTTCTTCTGCCGGTTGCAGTTTGCAGTGATGGGGTGCCGAGTGCCTAGGTTAGGTTTCCAAGCAGGTCACCGTACTTGGCAGTTTTATATCGTATGATATGATTAAATTTTGCAGCAATGCCGCCGCGCCCGTAAAATCTCGACAGCCCACTATCAGATTATCAGCGGGAATTGTGATGCCGACCCCTGATAAGTTTAGTTTGACAGGTTACCAAAATTGCGAATACCCAGTTAATGAGATCCAACACATTCAGTGTGCTCAGGCTTTACCCTATGAGGAAAACGCTAATCTCCCTGAGGGGCTTCTTGTCCTCGAGTACGGAGATTAGGGAGATAGCGGATTGTACGAGATTTTACGGTACTCGTGATTGCCTGACGTTTGTAAAACCGACTGCTATTGCATAATATACAAAATATTGAGGCTCCGGGCAATATTTTGTCCATATGCAATAGCAGTCGTTTTTAAAAACGTCAGGCAATCACGAGTATCATACCGTAGATTACTGTCCCGTGTCGGCAGTCTGTCAACATCTAGGCATGCGGACGGAGGAGGGAAAGGCACCACAAGCAGGCCCTCTGACAGATGGGATGGCGGAGGGTGTCATCCTCTACCCAGCCACCAATACCTGACTATGCGCCGCCCACCGCAACTGACCTCACTGTGTTATCCGTTCCTCCTCGGATTTGCGGGGCAAAAAACAAAGGAAGACTACCGGCAGACCATCGTGTTGTAGGAACTGAACTCCGCCCTAGCACTTTGGTGTTGTCTCTCCTAGTATGGCGCGGTAAGGCCTATCGTAATTATTTTTATTTTTATTTGTCTGAGTGGAGGGCTGAAGCTCAGTTTTTTCCAAGATGATTGCCCCCCTTTATCCGAAGAGGGGAATTTTGGACGTCTTATCGTGAGGCTCAATTATTCGGGTATCATAATATGCTCCCAACACGATAAATCAGAAAAAATAACTTATCAAATATTTTCTGTGTGCGGTCCATAACAAAACGCCTCTGGGTATAAACATACCACGACGGCCGCGTCGGGCGAAGGTAGGCCCTCTTTTCTCTCTCTCTCTCTCTCCCCCCTCTCTCTCCCCCATCCTCACCCCGAGAGTTTGTGTTGGCCCACACTCTGCACCCTCCAGGCACACTATCGCTTTGTAGTGAGTGCAGGATATGTTCGAGCTCCTCTGTTGAGAGAAAACCATAGTCGTACAGGATACAGAGTCAGCTGCGCAGCCCCTTGGCCATTACGGGTGGAGAGGTACAAGTACTACGGTAGTGAACGATACGGCAATATTACGGTAATCGAGTAGCAGCGGGTTTAACGTTATCAGACAGGTTATATTCACAAAGGCATAGTAAGCTCAGGATAACTGCAGCACACCCTCCCCTGTTAGCAACTCTCCACCGTTTACCGGTAGGGTATATCACATACTTGTACCATGGCGCGGTTCTGGTATCGCACCATTCAAACTGGCTGTGTCCCCGACTCATTTAACACATAGTATTAAACTATAATCTATCATTTCCAACCTTGCGAGGCTGACGACACACTGTATGGACTTGGTAAGTTAATGCCTGCCAGGAATCGGCGCATTGAAATTTTCAGCCTACAAGCAAACAGGCTTCGAGTCACCGCGGGACACCCCTCCTTATGTTATATTGCGCTCATACCCCGCCATGATCTGAAAACTTCATCACCCATCATCACCACCACCACAATTTCTTGTTTTTGCTGTTCGCGTTCACATTCAAAACCTTAAAAACATTACTTCAGCTTTTGCACCGCCTTCACATTCCCTCTTAATCGAGCAGTCATTACGCCTTGAGTACCGGTAATTATGGGTGTAAGTTGCCCTCTCTCGCCCTTCTCTGACAGTACCCGTGCGGCCGAGTTGAGCCCGGACACCCAAGGTGGTAATCCCCATATAGAGTGTCCGCCTTCAGCCCGGCCGCGCGAGTCCATAAAAATAGGCCCGCCACCCCTTCATTCATTCATCCCAATATTTCCCCATAAGTACCCAACTATCGGCCAGGGTCCTTTCGTTCGCCAGACCTCCACTAGCCCAATTTATTTACCAATATTTCTCAAGACTCATGGCTTACAATTACCCTTATGACTACAACCAGCTCGCAAGCAAAATGGCAGCTTCACAAACACCGGGTGCCCCCCCTCCCGGTGGTGCCCCTCCATATCAACAGCCGTATGGCCAACCAACAGGGCAATATCCCGGATATCCCCCAGCCGGTGCTCCCCCTCAAGGCCCGGCTTATGCCCAACAACAGTATCAACCTTATGTAACTTCGTCCTCTTGTACTTGTTTCTTCCTCATTCTCCTGCTTACTACCTTTACCACTCTAGCAGCAAGGATATCCTCCCCAAGGCCAACCACCGCATGGACAACCTCCCTATGGCCAGGCCCCTTATGGCGGTGCTCCTCCATATGGACAAAGCCCAGCACCAGGTTACGGGGCTCCATCTTCGGGTGCTCCTCCAGATGCCAATATCCTTCTGAGCATCCTTAGGGAAGCAGTAAAAGAGAAAGGCATCGAGCACATGTACCCGGAAAACAGGCTCGCCGGCATTGCAAATGACATGGCTAAGAAGGACCCCGTCAACATCTTATGCAATCATTGGAAATTGCCAAAAGAGATCGGGTTTGACTTTGTCAAGCTTGCCTTGTTCGATGTCGTTTTTTTGTTGGATGACAGCGGTTCCATGCGCTTTGGTGAGGGCCTCATTGACGAGTTAAAGTTTATTCTCTCCAATGTCGCCTTTGCGACCGGGCTTTTTGACCAGGATGGGTTTTCCGTACGATGCATGAATTCCAACATACAGGGGGACAATATCAGAACCGAACAACAGGCAGCCGCTCTTGTGGACCAAGTAAGATTCGAGGACGTGACACCATTGGCTACCTCGTTGAAGAACAAAATCCTGGATCCGCTCATCTATGGGCCTGACCGGCGGGGTAGTTTAAAGAAACCTGTCCTCGTTATCATTATCACTGATGGCAGGGTAAATTCATCACCTAAGGACTAAGTGCAAAATCACGGCTAACACTGTAGCAGCCCACCGACAACGCTCATGGAGAATTTCAGCAACACATCCAGTCGATTTCTTCCCATTTCCGCGGAAAAGGAGGTGAGGAGGCCATGCCCCCACCCTCGCGTCTCTAAGTTGGCTAACAACCATCTCTTCTCAAGTTGTATCGTTCCAAATTGCCCAAGTTGGGAACGACAAAGGGGCCCAACAGTTCCTCTCAGAATTAGATAATGACAAGGTCATTGGAGGGCTCATCGATTGCACATCCAGTCAGTAATCAAATATAGCTCCTCAGCATACAATTGCTAATGATGACAGATTTCGAGCTTGAATCTATGGAATTTAGGAAGAAAGGTGTCGAGTTGACAAAACACCTCTGGTACACTAAGTTGCTCCTTGGGAGTATCGATAGAAGTGTAAGCTCCTTGCTATAAGGAATAGCATCCATAATATTAACCCCACAACTAGTATGACAGCAAAGACGAAGATAAGAAAACAGCCAATCCCCCGGGAGCTTCTGGGCCAGCAGGTTATCCGGCTCCCGGAGGTGCCCAGCCATACGGCCAACCCCCGGGAGCATATGGCCAACCTCCAGCAGGAAAGCCGGGGCAGTACCCGCCGCCACAGCCCTACGGCGCGCCACAGCCTTACGGAGGAGGCTACCAGCAACCACAAGGACTGCAACCTGGTTATGGAGCACCTCAGGGTACCCCCTCGCCCTCACACGGCTCAGCACCCGGATATGGTCAAGCGCCATATGGCCAGCAGCCCGGTTACCCACCTCAGGGCCAACAGGGATATCCGAGTCAGGGCGGATATGGAGGCCAGGCGCCACCGGCACAATATAACCCCAACGCCGCATACGGAGCCCCCCATAAGAAATGAGGGAATGCGCTTCCCCCTCTCACTCAGTAGTTTTTTGCGGAGTACTTCCTTCTCTTATTTGCCGTTTTTCGTTTTTAGTTCTCAGTCTCTTGGAAAAATTATAGGTTTGGGCATTACAAAAGCCAAGATACTGTGCCATAAGTGCTTTGGGGAGGAGACGCATCATTCTGCTAGTCCAGCTATGCCATGTTTAGTTATCAAATCAGTTTACCAAGGGCCCCCAAGCTGCTACTACGATATACCCCTTATAACTGAGAGAATAGCTTCAGAGGGGAGAGAAGCCTCTCTCAATGTCTCCTGCTATCATACGTATCTCCAAACCCGATTCGACTCCCATACAACAAACCACTCCAAATAAGATAAACCCGTAGACCTCTCAACCGAGCCAGCCAAACCCTGCTACACAAAACCAACCTGGTAGCCACGGTGGGGTATTGGCACCAAAAAGCTTAAACCCAGGGGGATTGACAGATCTACTTTACCAACCCAGAGTATCATACCGTACCTTGTATTGTACGGCACAGTGCCGCACCTCTCGATCCTAGTTGTAAGGCTTGAACCGATACCACACGCAGCCTTGGACCTAGCCCCGCGTATGACTTGTACGCCTGTACGCAACACTGCGGGGGATGAGTGGCCAAACAAGTGGGCAGGCGGGAGGACGCGGTAGTGCTCCGAGTGATGGCAGATGATTTGCGCGAAGCAGATCTGTAAGATGCGGCATGTACGATGCGGGCGGTTCCGTACTTCATTCAACATCACTCATTTATCCTGACTACGCCTGTCCGGCGCCTGGCGGCTGCATAGCGTTCTCGTAAGTGGGCGAGTGGCGGGATGAAGTTGGGGTGGGGATCTGGTTGAAGGGGGCTATGGTGGTGGCTCTTGTTGGTTGTTGTTAAGGCGCCTTCGGGCTTACGGTAGTGCTACATTGCACTGGTATCGTAATTGCCGTAGAGTACTACCGTATGCAGCTATCATGCGCCGCGTACAACTTTAATGATTACAGATCCTTCACTCGCTGGTTGAGACTTTATACCACATTATTATTCAAATATAATAAACAATCTGTAAAGCACTGTGCTCGTAAGGGTACGGCACAGGCACAGGCACAGGCACGGTGGGTGGGTAGGTACCGTAGGACATAACTCGTATCATAATCCAAAAAAAAAAATCCAAAAAAGACCAGAGAAAAAAAATCCAAAAACACAAAAAGCAAGAGAGGCGAAATCGAGTGATACAGTAATCCTTAACCTTCCCAGCAAGTCTTGTTTTTTGGAGGGGGAAAAAATTCACGAAGATAAGCTTAGGAAAAAAGGAAGAAAGAGTTCAAAAGGAAGGTGAAAAAGGTGAAAAAAGGGAGGTCGAACGAAAGACAAGCAATGGACCAAGCCATTCCTGATAAGACACCAGAAAACTCCCCTATTTAGTGCACTCTGTTGCCTGCAACCGCCGCGAGGCGATGTTTAAGTTAAGGAACGGGTGGATGGAGGAAAGCATCAAGGGACAGGTCGGCCTTTTTTGTTATGAAACCGGGCCTTGTGGGAGATTATCATGATCCTTTAGGTTTACCCCCCTGTTCATCCCGCTCTAGTGGGGTGTTTGTATCGTAGCCTAGGGACTTTACGATTCCGAGACCTTTTGTTCGGCCCTCCCTGAATAGGAGTTTGTCGCCAGCGCAGAGGAATTCCCTGCAAGCTAGTTGAGAATGGGGGGCTCAAAAGGCGAACGAGGGCAATTAGAAAGGACTCACGGTCTCTGGCAGAATTCAAAGGCAACGGTAGCTCTGTCACCAGTCCTCATCAGGTCCTTATTGATGTCGATGATTCGACAAGTTTGACTGACAGGGCCGACGTGCAACATGGCCTGGTATTTCGGCTTTATAGTGGTTGCGTGGGACAGGATGAGTACTAAGGAAGAATATTAGAATGTTAAATCTCGTGGCTACTGGTGTGGGGTGTGGGATGTAAATTTATATCTAGTCCTTACCTTCTGCGACAAATCTTTGATGCGCCTTCGGAGGACTGTCGGTTCTTGGGAGCACAACCATCCCCTTTCTCACTTCCCTTCGTCGTACTTTCTTTAAGGCAAACGAAGCACTTTGGCCGGCGGAGCAGACTGGGACTGCTATACGTTTCCGTTCAATAGACCTAATGGAGGTAGTGATAAAGTTCCCCAAACTGTCCGGGCCAATGAGTATCGGGTCGCCCGCATGGATCACACCGCTCTTAACGACTCCAGACACCACGGTCCCAACGAATGGCACCGAAAAGCAGTCGTTAACATGGAACTCGAAGGAGGTATTAGTATCAAACTTTCCATGGAACGGCAGGATATTCAGGAATGTGCGGATGTGATCCAAGCCTTCGCCAGTAACGTTCGAAACCTGGAAAACTGGACAGATCCTCTCACTGACAAATTGCTTCGCGGTGTTGACTACATCGGTTTTGTTCTTGATGAAAATCGGTATTTTTCTTGCCCCAGGAGATTTCAGAATTTTGGTTATTTGGTCAACCGTTTGTTTGAGAATTTGGGGCGGGCAAATGTCGATCTTTGTTATCACAACCAAAACCGGGACATTCAGCGCCAGCGCAATACCCAAATGTTCACGAGACATCCCAATCAGACCGTTATTCGCAGCCACCATCAGCATCACATAATCCGGGGAAGTTCCCAAAAGGCCAAAGACGGTGGTGCGGAGATATCTCTCATGACCAGCAAGATCAGTAAATGAGATAACTTTCGCAGAACGATTCCCAATCTCGTCCCATTTGAGTTTCCGGCCGGGGTCATTGCTTCCAACAATTTTGGACTCGGCGTCATACCCAAGGATCTCCATCCCTAGAAATTATGAGAACGGAATTTTGGTGCAGAATACAGGGGATTCATACCCACGGAACTAGTTCTTCCAGACTCGATTTCATGCTTGTGTCTAAAAAGGTTGACACGAGTTCTACCTCGCCCGTCATCAAGTGTATTTTTTGTTAGGACTCCCAGCATAGTTGACTTCCCCGCATCGACTGGAGTTTACGCAGTCAATAATCTTAGCCCCAATTAAGAGAAGTGGGTGATATCTACCATTTCCGACAACAGCCACCCTAATTTCCAGCAGGCCTTCAAGAGACTCGGGTTTCTGACGTATCAGCACTGTAGATGTCACACCTTTTCCATCTGTTGGCTCTTCCCCATCAGCACCAAGATTGCTTGTTATGAGCACCGTCACTGCCGCCCTAACCTCTGTGGCCGCAGTTCTAACGGCCTCCATCGCCTGCTCATATTCTTCTTTGGTGAACTCCATTGACTCGGCATTGTTATTATCCATCCCGACTTCGAACAGTGTTTCCCCACGGCCCTCCTTTATTCTCGACAGCAGAAGCTCCCGGAGCCGAGGGCCATTCTCTTCACGAGGACCCAAAAGAAGATCCTTGAGAGCTGAGTTCGGCTGTGAGTCATCCGCAAGTCCTAGGGATTCAATGATGTCGAGTTCGTCGTGGTCTTCTGCAGTATCACCAGCAGCTGTCCCGCCCGGCCTCCGAAGCCTCTGCTGCTGTTCTACATATTCTGCGAAGTCGCTTAGCGCAAGCTCTCCTGCGCGCCGTCGGTCGTAAGCTATCTGTTTGTCGGCTCTGGCGGAAGTCGCCATGATGGTGGGGGGTGGGATGAGTTTCCTAGCTCCCAATGGGCGAAGGCAGTAATTGAAGAGCGATTAGCGAGACAAGTTATAAATCTGCGGTATTCGTAGGATCATTTGCCTATTCTTTGGTGGGAAAGGTAGTTGTAGTAAGCAAATAGGGATTTTCCGAGTGAGTTTGCAATGTGAGAAACATACCGTGATTAGGCTTTATAACTGTGAGGAAGATTCTTCTGAGTCAACTTTCGAAGCGAAGCAGAGAAGGGACGGATGAGATGACGCTGAGCCCCGCGTGAGTCACGGGTTGTCACCGAGTTTTTTCCCCCGAGCTTTCTATACTGGTACTGGTATTCATTTTACCGAAAACTTGTCATGGAGCCGGAAAGGTAACCGTTTTTCTAGTATAAGCTTAGCCTAGCTTATTGTATCCCATTTTTTGCATTTGCTGTGTTTTTGTCCCAGAGATTGAAAGTGGGGATATGAGTGATGATTTATGATGATAAAGTGCATGGAGCTGATTAGATCATCTCGCCACGTGATCTCTGGGCTCGCGTTGATGCGAAACGCGTCTTCTAAGTTCTAACTTCCTGCTTTAAGGGGAATTGACCAGGACCGCCTCTTCCAAGCAATCACCACCCTTTTACTTTATTAGCAAAGAAAAACGACAAAGGGAGATAACAAACAACAAGCGACAAACAAACCCCGGCGTCATGGAGTCATCTACAACTCCTTCGGCAGAAAAGCGCTCTTTCGATTCCCCTGCTTCAGAGCTATCGCCTCCTCCAGAAGATTCGTTGCTGATGGAAAGAACATCGAATATAGATAGCGATGGTGGCTCTGGTTCCAAGTTTGATCGAGAATTCAAGAGTATTGTTGGTGGGGATTTGTCTGCGGATGCCTTGAAGCAGTTGGAGGAGGTTTCGGGAGGAGACATTCAGAGAGGTGAAGCAATATTCCTTCTTCCATTTTTCTTTCTCTTTTTTGTTCCTGATGAATATTAACAATCCTTGATTATAGCCATCAATATGTATGGTGCCCTTGAGACATTACTGCTAGCCTTTTTTTTACTGAGATGCATAGGTACTTTGACGGATCTTGGAAAACAGCAGGCCCCAAGAAGCGGAAAGTATTTCACGACATGTCTACGTTGGCAGCAGATACCGGTAGCTCCAAACTACCTAAAATTATTCCATCCAGGATTTTTCTTGGTCAATTTGGTGCGGACGGTTGGGCTACTCGAAGCGGCTCAAAACTGCTCTCATTTGGTGATGCGGTTAGGATTGAGCGCCAAAGAATGCGGTTGGGAGATACTATACCAAGCGCCGGAGGAAAGTCGAAAGGAAAGGCGCTCGTTGCGGATAGCTCACAGCAGGGCGGAACAATGGGCGGCAAATCCACGCCGTTAAGACAGCGTAAAACTCAGGACATTGTCGTTCGATTTACAAACTCTAGGGGAGAGGAAATAGGTCGACTCTCCCAAGATACTGCTAGTTTTGTGTCAACTCTAATTGACCAGAAAATTGCATATTTTGAGGGGATCTGCATCCATGCCGCAGAGAAAATTCGGACGAATGATACAATAGATTTGCAACTTAACTGCTATTTGCTGAAGGAGTCATTTGAGACTAGCAGCTTTCGGCCTGCGGATACAAATCGCGTTGCAGATATTTTTGCGGCTAAAGAAACCCAAGATGAGAGAGTTTTAAGATTAAGGCAGGTGGCATTGGTGAAGCTTTTTCAAAAAATGAATCTTGAACCTAAATCTACAAACCTTGTTACGCAAAAGCATAAAGCTGCAGGAATTCTCCAAGCTGCGGAAATTGCGGAGCAGCACGAGATTACAAATATTAGTACAGCAGATAAGGCTCGTAAAACCATAACAAGTGATGTAGTTGATGAGTCTGGCGATGAGAATCCAGGCGTTGAAGAAGAAGGAAAGGAGCTGGAGGAGGACCAACTCAATGCGCTTTATCGTTTGTCGCACCTTCAAAAATATTTTCAATCAAAGTTACTAACTTGTTTAATTTGTTTAGAGAAAGCGCAATCTTTCAATTCCGATACCCCAGAAGCGGAGCCTGCTGATACTTTTGCCATGAGTTTACGTCGATACCAGAAACAGGCCTTGCATTGGTTTCTAAGCAAAGAGAAGAGTACGAATAATCGTGTAAACGAATCAATCCATCCTTTGTGGGAAGAATATCAATGGCCGAACACGGAGGGGGATCATAAAAAAGTTATTCGCGATTTGGGCCAGGATAACTTTTACGTCAACCTATATTCTGGGGAACTCTCTCTCAAATTTCCAAAGCAGGAACAGAATTGCTTAGGTGGGATACTGGCTGATGAGATGGGTTTAGGTAAAACGAGTGAGTTATACGCCCTATAACAAAACAGGTTCAGAGTCCGCTAATCATTTAAATAGTCGAGATGTTAAGCTTGATACACACCCATCGTCCATCACTTCCAAGTTCTAGTATACACCCTACTGGTGGTTTTGGTAGACTACAAAGGCAAAGCGAAGAAGTCGTACCAGCTCCGTTCACAACACTTGTTGTCGCTCCAATGAGTTTACTAGCTCAATGGGAGTCTGAGGCTGAAGCAGCTTCAAAACCTGGAACTTTAAAGACTTTGCTTTACTATGATTTACAGAAGAAGCAGAATCTCCAAACATTATGTAATGCTTCAAATGGTGCAAATGCACCGAATCTCATTATAACCAGTTATGGGGTTGTGCTTTCGGAGTTTGGCCAGGTGGTCGCTTCAGGTGGAAAGCGTGGAGCACATGGAGGTTTGTTCTCTGTAAGATTCCTTCGGGTTATACTTGATGAAGCGCATCATATCAAGAACAGGCGAGTCTTTCTAGTAGTTCTAGTTCATCCAAATAATACTAACCGTCAATAGGACGAGTAAATCAGCAAAGGCTTGTTATGAGCTCAGTGCGGATCATCGATGGGTCCTTACAGGAACACCTATCGTCAATCGGCTAGAGGATCTTTTCAGTTTGGTAAGATTTTTGCGAGTTGAACCTTGGAGTAATTTCTCCTTCTGGAAAACGTTTATTACAGTACCTTTTGAAGAAAAAGACTTCATAAGAGCCCTTGACGTCGTACAAACTGTTTTAGAACCAAGGAGATGAGAACTCTTGATGGGGAGCCGCTTGTTCCCCTTCCTAAGAAAACTACAGAGATTGTATACATAAAACTTTCCAAAGCAGAGCTTGATGTCTATAGGCACATTGAAGCTAGGGCAAGAAGCGATCTCGCTCGCAGTATTGAGGTAGGTGTAGCTCGGTAGTAAAAGAAAAATTATAATACGGATGTGCTGACGGGTTATAGATGGGAACGGTTTTGAAGTCCTATACTAACATCTTTGCGCATGTCCTACGGCTTAGACAAGCTTGTTGTCATCCGGTATTGATCAGAAAAAAAGAGATTGTGGATGATGAGATGATGGCTGAAGCAGAATATGATGCTGCTAAGGGGTTTAGTGATGACATGGACCTGAACGCTTTAATAGATCGGTATTCGGCTGAAGAAAATAATGCATCGCCTAATCTTTACGGTGCGAATGCCCTTAAAGAGATTAGGGATAATGTAGAGAACGAATGTCCTATGTGTCTGTCAGATCCGATGCCAGACCAAACCGTAACCGGCTGTTTACACGCAGCATGTAAGGGTTGTTGGGTCCATTTGATTGAGGTAAGAGTGAAATAGTTTCTGCTGAATGATAAAGAGGCTAAGTATGTTATTGCTAACATTTCAGTAGACGGCAAAGGCTAAGCAGGAATTGCCTAAATGCGTGAAGTGTCGTGAGCCAATCAATGAGAGGGATCTTTTTGAGGTTATAAGAAATGATTCCTCAGTCGAAGAGGGCAGTCAGCCTGGCAGCTCTCAGGGTCAAGCCGATATAACCCTGCGCCGGATCAACTCTCGTTCTTCTGCAAAAATCGAAATGCTGGTTGACAAATTGTTGGAAATCGGGAGGTCTTGTCCGGAAAGGAAAAGCTGTGTTTTTTCACAATTTACAACCTTTCTTGATCTTATAGAAAAAGAGCTACAGAGGTATGGTGCACTAAGAAATGGTTGCGCGCGTGGTATGTCGTGGTGAAAATTGACAAGAAATTCCAGGCGTCGAATCAGCTTTCTCCGTTTTGATGGGTCAATGTCGCAGCAAAAGCGCGCTGAAGTCGTTAATACTTTCAAAATGGGCCAGGGCACTAATGTTCTCCTGCTGAGCCTTAGAGCTGGTGGAGTAGGGCTCAACCTGACAACTGCGAGCCAAGTTTTTATGATGGACCCATGGTGGAGCTTTGCTGTTGAAGCCCAAGCCATCGATAGAGTTCACAGGATGGGTCAAGCTTCCGACGTGATGGTCCATAGATTTGTTGTTGAAGGTACTGTGGAAGAGAGGATGGTGCATACAATTCAGGCAAGGAAGAAGTTTATGTAAGATGTTCTATGTCAAGTCGAATGCTCTCCTTCCTACTAACGTTCTCTTTGCTTCTGATAGAGCCTCCTCCCTAGGGATGATGACTGATGAAGAAAAGAAGAAGGCAAGAATGGAGGATATCAAGATTCTTCTGGGTAAATAGGTGATAGCGGGAGTAAGACATGAGGTTTTGATATTTATTGTATTACCGGAAGTCTTATAGAGTTTTGGGCTTTGTTTCTGTTCGCTGTTTTTTATATACTCGATGCACGGTTGTACCCGTGCACTCATAGCCTACCTTTGCGATCAAAGTTATAAACTGTAGATTTAATACCACAATCCTATTCTCTCTCAGCAGTAGTTTGCGACTTTTTGCAGTAAAAGTAATGATATTCTCGGCGGATAACCGTTTTTAACTGTGTAGCTTATTTTGGCTTAATGCCTTTTCTTCCCATCCTACTATGCAGACTAAGATCATTTGCGGGGCGGTGGAGCACGGCGAAGTTCATTAGCCACATTTTACTTCTAGCTATAGCCAATGAATTCGTGATACCCCACCACATTCCTCCGGAAGTCTCATTAGAAGTAAGAAGGGCCGAGCTAACGAGTGGGCACCTTTATTCCGAGAAGGAAAGCAACTTAAATGAATAGCGGAATGCAGTTAGGTGCAGAGTGCCAGGACCCTTTCTACCTGTACCATAGGGGTTTTACTATAAGTTACGGGGCCATGTAACACAAAAGAACATTACCGGTATGCAAGTACCGCGAGGGCTAAAGCCTTCTCGGCGCTCATCCTTCCTTATTCGATCATAAGAAACGAATAAGAAAACCGCAATGAGTAAAGGGGAGAGAATAAAAACCGGGCAAAGGGAATGGTACAAATGAGATTTGATTAAGTAATTTCTTAGGAGGGAAACCTCCGAGTGAGAGCCGGTGATTTTCAACACACCAGAAACTGATGGATAGTCTCATAGAGGAGCAAGCGGAGAGAGGCGACCGAAGTAAGGAAGTAATTCGTATTGCTTGTAGAAAATAAGAAGGAGGTTAGGGGAAAGAGGAGAAAAGTGGAAGAGGAGTCGGAGTAGAAGAAAGTGGGGCCAAGAGAGGTGCAGACATGGGTGGGTGAACCAAGAAGTCACAGGGTGTCACTCGTGACTGCGGGGAATACAAGAGCTCAAGCACTATTTCTAACACGACTATATTCGCTACCAGTGGTGTGGGGGAACCCTAGGAGGGGGACGGGGGACGCCGCTCGGTTGGGTAATTGAGCTGTCGTTTTGGTTTGGATCCCGAGTCGCTCATTTTGGGAGGTGAGAGGTACAGGGCTGAGGAGACAAGTCGGATGAGAAGCGGAGGCGGCTATGCACTAGAGCGGGAATACTCCCGCCGCACAGAATGGTGTTCGGCATTCTGAGGGAGTGGCAGTAGTTATTTAGCCTGGTCACTTGTAGTGCCCGTCTGGAGCTACTGGCTCAGAGGAAGAAGGACAATCTTAAGCCGCTTGAACTCCATCCGGCTAGTTAGAAAGATCCGGGACTGTTGCTTGCAGACTCTGGGGGTGTCTGGGGGAAGTGGTACAATTTGGCCTTGGTGTGCATATCATAACACTAGTGAAGAGAGTTGATGGGCTTTGGGGGAAACCGAGTATCCACTCATGCGGGTGCCTGACATGATGGGCTATTTCTGCTGATCCCTTATAATTCCCTACAGAGAATAGGGTTGTGTTTTTCCGGGGTTTAAATAACTCGGCTAGGTATCATACAGTACTCGAGTGCTTATCAATGCTCGGCCGGGACAAAATCACTGCTACACATCGGGCCGCTAAGTGCCACATCAACGCCCAACTCCATAGATTCAGGGTAGATTTCGCTGCCGTAACCAATCCTTGACAAAGCAAGAAAAGAACGAAAA
>Ga0307510_10000530_pt1 | contig 38077 bp, 17 predicted proteins | sample 12_EM_MG_FD_207224 | JGI IMG/M metagenome (GOLD analysis project Ga0307510, IMG submission 207224) | Populus trichocarpa ectomycorrhiza microbial communities from riparian zone in the Pacific Northwest, United States - 12_EM | ecosystem: Host-associated > Plants > Roots > Unclassified | place...
TATAGTAGAAATGGCACAATTATTATTTTTTTTTCAATTTTTTCACTGTAGTGGATACTGTGTAGTTATGGTAAATATGTAATTTTTTATTTTTTAAATAAGTTTCTCTTATATTTTTCTATCTTTATATTTGATATTTTTATTATTTAATACTTGGTCTATTTATTATTATTTTTTTATCTTTATTTTTTTATAATATTTTTTTTCATTATAATTTTTTGAAAAAAATATTATTTTTTATTCTTTACACTTGAAATATATATATCCCTCTATATTTCACATATTTATATTACTTTGTTTTTGTTCCTATCATCATTTTTTTTGTAATTTATTTTTTTATATTTTTATTTGAAAAATTATTATACAAAACTAAGAAAATGATGTTTTAATCTATCAATTATAATTTTGTTCTATTTTTTTATTATATTAAAAATAAATTTGGAATTTTTTATATTTTTATTAATATATATGACCTTTACTATATTTTATTTATAATTATATTTTTTACTTGCGGTAATAAAAACATGCTAATATATATATATATATATATTTGTGTTAAAAAAAATATTTAATATGTAAACTCGTTAACATTTTTTTTCTTTTTATATTTATTGATATAAATGATTCTTAGGGTGTGTTTGTTTTCCGGGAAATCATTTTTCAAACTTTCTTTTGTTTGTTTACTATTATGAAAGTTGGTCAACGGAAAATATTTTCCTGTCAAAGGAAAATTTGGTTTGATTTCCAAGAAAGTGTTTTTTTTTTATTTTGGGCGGAAAATACTTTCTAGAAGTTGTGAAAAATTTAAAAATATCATATTATTTGCTGATTATGTCAAATTTGGTCCTCAAACTTTTGATTGTTATATATTTTGTTTGATTTTTTCAAATTCATCCCTTAAAATTTGATTTAATTTGATTTTTATATTAACTTTGGTCCTTATTTTTATGATTGTTATTTATTTTTCTCTTATCATTTTTTAAATTGAAATTTTTTTATCTATCAAATTTGGTCATCATTCTTTTGATTGTTACTTATTTTATTTAAATAATTTATGAAATTATTATTATTATTATTTTAATTTTATCATTTTTTAATTTTTTTAATCTGTTAGATTTGATCTCTATTATTTTTATTTTTTTTTATTTGAGATAATTTATAAAATTAGATTTTTTTCAATTACATTCTCATTCAACTTTTTAATTTATAAGATTTGTTTCTTATTATTTTAATAAACTTGAAAAAAAAAATTAATAAGCTATTTTACAGCTCATTTTCCATAACATAACCAAATATTGAAAAATATTTTTTAACTTACTTTTCATAACACTACAAAAAATCAGAAAATAATTTACTTTTTTAGAATTTATTTTTTTAAAAAATACTTTATAAAAAAAAATTTAAAAAACATTATTTTCCTACAAACAAACTGTACTTAATTCTATTAAATAACTAGTATATAATTAAAATAATACACAGAACGCAACAGGAAAACAAACAAATCCACTAGTATCTCTTGCTCGCAAGCTGAAACCGCGTCTGAATATGGCTGAATCCACCGCTCATTCGCAAACTGCCAAGCGAAGCTCCAGCTGTTCAATTTATTGCCCACACCCGTACCACTTTAAACTTTATTAATGGCTTTGGTGTTATATATTCCCACGTACTCTCCCACTCCTCTCTTCACTCCACTCCCTCTTAGGCTCTAGTTATATCTCTGCTGCTGCATGCTTTGATTGAAGCAAAACAAGCGATGAAGCTCTTCTTTGCTGCTTTGTTGCTGTGCTCCCTCCTCTTCAGCTCATCTTTCTTGGAACCTGTCATGGCCAAGTCATGTAACTAATCAAGGGCTTCGTTTACTAATTAATTTAAAAGCTGAGATATATTTTACTACTTTGTTAGGCCTCTAAAATTAGCAAATGCAGGCTCCATCCCTGTTTGTGTTTATTTATTTATTTCTCGAAATACTCATCATGTTGGTGATTTCTTGTGGTGTAGCTTTCTGTACCAAGAAGTGCAATACGAGGTGCGCAAACGCTGGCATACAAGACAGGTGCTTGAAGTACTGTGGAATATGTTGTGAACAGTGCAAGTGTGTGCCTTCTGGAACTTATGGGAACAAGCACGAGTGCCCTTGTTACAGGGACAAAAGGAACTCCAAGGGCAAGCCCAAGTGTCCTTAAATGATAATCTCTTACACAGTCAGGATGTGCCTGTGTTGAGAAAGTAAGATCTCATGTATATGTACGAGCTAGCTGTGTATAATTAGTTCTTGGGAGTGTACTTGAGTGATTAGCTAGCGTGCGTGGGGGTAGCTGCTAGATATAATAAGAGCATGTCAATCCTGTTCCCCTTTTTATTTCTCTTCGTGTTTGTTTTTTTCTTCTGGCATTAGTTGCGGGCTTTGATTAGCTTGGTCGTGCATGATCGTGTAATGAAGACCAGTGAATTAATGCTGCTGTTCGTGTCGTACGTCATTTTGTGTTAAAGTGTGTTATTTTCTTCGTTCAACTTGCGATTGATATTTGATTAATTTCAAATGGCTATGATTAATTAAATTAACTAGAACTTACCACCACCTCCGAGATGTGTTCGCAAAAGATGGGATCCGGTAATATTTTTTGTTCATTAATCGCTTACATGGTCAACAAGATCAAGAATGAGTTTGTAATATTTATGGCTTGCTAACTCATACAGCCATAGTTTTCAGACCCGGCCTGGTGGCCGGCCAGGTCTAAGACCCAGTGACCAGGTTTTGATCAGGTCACCGGGTCGGCCGGGTTAATTTTATTTTTTTAAAAATCAAAACGGCGTCGTTTTAGTAAAAATAAAACAAAAGTTAACGGGTTTCAACCAGGTTTTTGACCAGGTCTTGCCGGGTCACCTGGTCAACCAGCCGGGTCACACCGGGTTTTTTCTTATCTTATTTTTTTTTCAACCCGGCCCGATTTTAATTTCAAATCAGCCGAGTTCCAAGTTAATCTACCGAGTCGGACCGAGTTTCAAAACTATACCTGCAGCAAATATACTAAAACCATGTGAGTGGATTGTGGCTACGTGGCAGATTAGTAGGTTGATTTGTTGATTGCCAATTGGCTAAAATACTGGGCCCGACAGATCGGTAGTGATGACCAATGAGAGAAAAAAGTAACTTTCAGCCCATGCCCAATATCCTAAAAGCTGCGCTATTTTATTTGTATGGGCTCTCGACTTCTTAAATGGACTTCACCTGCAAGGATTCGACCCAAGCCTCACAAAATCAAAACGGCATCGCTTGCACGCATTTAGCCTTTCTCCATCACCTTGGGATTAAAAATCTCCTCTCTCTGCTTTTCAATTTCAAGTTTTCCATTTTTTAAATTTGTCCAAGCGCGAGAGAGAGCTTCCGATATCCAACAATGGCAAACCCTAACCTCCAAGATATTATAGAGAAGCAAGTGCTTACTGTAGCCAAGGCAGTGGAAGACAAGATCGATGAAGAGATCGCAGCCTTAGACCGTCTCGATCTCGACGATATAGAAGCATTGAGAGAGAGACGGTTACAACAGATGAAGAAAATGGCGGAGAAGCGTAGTCGTTGGATCTCTTTAGGTCATGGTGAGTACACGGAGATTCCATCAGAGAAGGATTTCTTCTCTGTTGTTAAAGCTAGTGATCGTGTCGTTTGCCATTTCTATCGTGATAATTGGCCTTGCAAGGTAGTATTAGAAATCACCATCACTTTTTTTCTACAATTTAATTTATTTGATTGAAGAAAGTTCTGTTTTTATTGATGTTTCAGTGTTTTAAGGAATTTTGAGTTTTGTAGGTTCTATTTCTTAAATGTTGCTCCTTTTTTTATGGGGTGGATTTTTAGGGTTTTTCTGTATTGATTTTGTAGTCTTTGTTTCTTGACATGGGCTGTGATTTGCCCTTCGTATCAATTGAAGGGCAATTTTGGAAACAAGATTGTCCTCAATTGAAGTTAGAGGTTGCTAGATGAGTAAACTATTATGTACTGTGCTTAACTCAAATGCTTATGCAGCTTCTTCTCGTTTAAATTCTCTTTAATTTCTGAGGGTTATAAAGCACCTGGAAGCTTTAATAGCAATACAATGGCATTGCTTAGTTGCTTGATGTTGCCAACACTGGAAAGAATGTTATGCGAAATAACTACTACGTTCGAGCTATTCAATATGTGATGAAATATGTTGTGTGTGAGAAAGTGATATTAATATTGCCTTTACGTTAACTGGGAAAATGGATGGTTCAGGAGAAAATTTCATGCTTACTGTTCATTTGCAGGTGATGGACAAGCACATGAGCATACTGGCGAAGCAACATATAGAGACACGTTTTGTGAAGATCCATGCTGAGAAAAGTCCATTTTTGGCTGAAAAACTCAAGATTGTTGTTCTTCCAACTCTTGCACTTATAAAGAATACCAAAGTGGATGATTATGTGGTGTGTTTTGTATATTTATGGCTCCATGTTGTTGACTGAATTCACTCCTTTTTTCCACTGTTCTGAAAATTAGACTGCCATGTTTTTATTGTTTTCAGGTGGGATTTGATGAGCTGGGAGGGACAGATGAGTTTAACACAGAGGATTTGGAGGAGAGATTGGCTAAAGCTCAAGTGATCTTTTTTGAGGGTGAATCGTCTCTAAATTCATCGAAATGCAGTACACAAACCAGGAGTGTGCGACAAAGTGAGAGCCATGACTCTTCAGATTCAGATTAAATCATAGAAATCTCCTTTTGGGTTACAAGGTGACTCCAGTCCTTGTCTAGTAGAGTATGCCTGTCACAATCTGCCAATTGAGCTACATCTCATAGGCTGCTACAATCGCTGTATTGTTTGGTTTTGTAGAAAGCAGATTGGGGCTTTATGTTGTCCAAGTCCTTGAGTTTCAGCTCATCCTATTCTCGTGTTTGATATAAAGCTTAAATCGATTATTCCATATTTTGAAACCCATGTCATTGACATCATCCCGTGGATGGAATTATGGTGCTTTTAAGTCTTGTACTATCTTGTCGACTTATTTTTTTGAAGCAGCTTCCATTTTTCAATAGGAAATGAAATTCCCCAAAGCATTAATACTATGTTTCCACGGATTATGATATGTTGAACTGGTGCTCTATTTTTCAAGCTGCAATATTAATTATTAATTATTATTAACAAAAATTAAATGATGAGGTGTTTTCACCATAGTTTTACAGTTGACCCAAAAGTTGAGCTAAGCTGAAAACTTGTGGCCTCAGTCGGGTTGGGTTGAATAAAAAAATAAAAAAAACCCGGATAAAACTTGGATTCAATCAAACTGAACTTTTTTATTGAATTTTTTTTAGAAAAGAGAAGACTTTTTCAGAATTTCTTATCATCAACTTTCTTAACTACCAAACAAGAAATGGTTTTTTATTGTATCATTCCTTGTAACAATTATTCACTAAATAGTGGTTTTTTTGTTTTTAATTTTATCCTTCAACATTAAATATATTGAAATTTATTTTAACTATACCTCTCCTCACAAACCACTATTCATTAGAATAATGGTTTGTTTTTTTCTTTTTAATTTTATCATTTAACATTGGATTTACTAAGTATTAGGTTTTATAATTTATTTTGATTTGCTTTCTATTAGGTTATCTTATTCTCATGTTTGAATCGTATATTTGATAGGTTAACTCAAGTTTTTTTTTTTGTCATTTCTTTAATTGAATTTTTTTTCAATACCCCTTCTCACAAACCACTGTTTATAGGAACAATGATTTTTTTTTTATTCTTCAATATTGAATTTATGTAGAGATCACAATGAGTGCCCATGGGTCGAGTTCTGCATTATCCATACCCAAATCCAAATCTAAAATTAATATCCAAACACAACTCAAACCGTTCGGGCATTGATTTTGAATATTCAAACTTGACTTAATCAGGTTTCGAGTATCTATAACCCGAATTCAATTTTTTCCATGGATACCCATTTGTTTCTACTTGCAAAAACCATCCAAATCAAAACAATGAAGGAGAAGAGAACTCATTTTTTTAAACCACAGTGGTGGAAAGTCCATCTTTAAAGTTATAATAATTTATTTTCAGTTGTATCTTTATGGGATTTCCAGTAATTAAGGGAAATTCATCCTTATAGCCAATTAGTATGAAAATTAGCACTACTTAAACAATTGCAAAACTTAAACTAAGATAAATGTGATGAATATCACTACCACAATCTTTAGATTTACCGGCTGAATTTTTTGTCAGTATTTGCACTACCATTTTGTTGGTAAAAAAATTACTGATGAAATCATCGACGGAAAGTCTCCGTCGGTGAATCTTTCATCGGTAATTTTTTGTTCATCGGTAAGTCCGTTGGTAATAAAAAAAATATTATTACCGATAAATTTACTGACAGAAAAGGCGAGCAGAAAAAAATATTTCATTCTGTCGGTAATTCCCTCGGAAACAAACCGTATATAATTCCGTCGGTAATTATTTAAAAATATTTTTTAAAAATTATATTTTACAAAACTATAAAATAATTAAATTAATATTAATCAACACTATAATACTCAAAATGCTTGGAAAAAAGAAGAAGAAAATTAACTCAAAAAAATTTGCAACAAATCAATAACACGAAAAAATAAATTCAACTAAAAAAATTTATATGAAAAAAATTTAAAAATCCTATAAATAAATCAATTAAAAATTGATCTCATATGAAAAAATAAATCCTACAACAACATTCATACAATTATTAAGAACAAAAACAATTAAAAATAAAATAAAAAAACAAATATAGTGAAAAAAACTTGAAAAAAGAAGAAATTTATTTTTTACCTTAATGTAGTTGCAAGTGAAGCTAAGAAGAGAAAAAAAAAACAAATTGATAAAGTATACTAATTAAAAAAAACTTAGAAGAAAAAATAAGAAAGGAGAAGAAGACATACCTGAGCATGGAGGAGAAGAGAAAGAGTTGAGGAGAGAAGAGAAGAAGAAGAAGAAGAAAGGAGACGGGTCTGTTGTGAAATTAGGGATTCTAGGCTTTTTATTGGGCGTTTTATCGACGGCTAATTAAATATTAATATTTTTAATTATTTCGTTGGTGATTCTGTCTGTAATATTTAATTTAAATTTTGAATTTAATAAAATAATTTCAGAAACCGCCAAATATCACCAACGACTTTTCAATCTGTAAGTGATTCCGTCTGTAATATTTAATTTAAATTTTTCAGAAAACCACCAAATAACACCGACGACTTTTCAATCCGTCAGTGATTTTATTTGTAAAGAACAGTAATTAACAGTGCAATTGGGAAGTGAATAGTTTCAGAGCTCTCTGTAAAATACCGACGGAATGTTCCATCGGTGATTCCTTTTGTAATTAACATGATGAATAGTGTTGACAATTTACCAATGATTTTACTGATGGAATTACCGACGAAATTTATTTCATCGGTAATTCTGTTGGTAAAAATGGCACGTCATTATTTTTTTTGCTTTGTTTTAATTATTTTTTCCCACTGTAATTCCCTCGGTAAATACCGAGGGAATATTTCCATCGGTAAAATCCATCAGCAATGTACCAATGAAAATATTCCCTCGGTATTTCCATTTGTATTTATCAATTTTCTGGTAGTGTATAATGCACAGTCTTCATTTGTATCCTTCTAGAATTTCTTTTCTATTGGATATCCCATTCTTTAGTATCTACAAGTTGACAAATCAAAAGCACAACAGGAGGAAGACGGGATATTGACGCTGTCATTGCTGCTGCTACTGTAATATGCTAAAAATATTGGATTGGAAAAGACATTTACACCCTTTGATGAGTAGTTAAGGGTATAAATAATTTAGGGACATTTTGGTCTTTTCATATATTTTCATAAATATAAATATGAAGTAAAAAAAAGAAGAAGAAGATTGGTTTTCTTGAGAGAGAGAACCATAAGAAAAAAAGAGGGGAAGAAGAAAAAGATGAGAGATGAGGGAGAAGAAGTGAAAGTTAGAGATAAGAATTTCTAAGGTAAAATCTTGATGTTTTATGCTTGAGTCTATTAGTTGAGTTTGATTTTAGAATTTGGATGATTAAAGATATTTAATTGATGTTTTAGGGTGCTAGTCTGGATTAAAACGATTGATATAAGGAATAAAGTTATGAGTTTTTGAGGAACAAGTTGAATTGTTTTAAGGATTTGTAATTTTTAAAGACTAGTAAATTGGGATTCTGAAATCCCAATCAAATGGTCGTCTGGTTTTTCTGAACTGATTGACCAGTTGGACTGATTGTTTTGGTTTGATCGACCGGGTGGTCAATTTTGATCGACCGGTTGTCCAAGCAGTGAAGGTTGATCAATTCTTTTAGGTTCGGTCACTTTGAATAATGTTCGAGATCGATCAGGAGAATTTATTTTGGTTTTATAATTATGATTTGGTCTTTAGTCTTAGAGTTGTGATCTTTTATATTATATGTTTCAAGTTTTTTTTTTTAGTATTTTTTGTATTCAGTAGAGGTTTTGCTGATGTTTCTCTTAGCAATCCTTGGTAGTCTCTGTTCTATGTTTGTTTGTTTTCTGCTTTTATTTTCTGGATGAGTGAGATAATCTTTAATATGCATGTAATATAAATATATTTATTATATGATGAGTACAACTGGTTATTTCTTGAATATTTATACAAGTTGCTTTATTTTTTGAGTACTCATTTATTATTGAATTTGCACTTGTATTATTTTGAATTAAATTATATTTGATATGACATTCATTTGCTTGCAAAACTATATGAATATATGTTATTTCTTGATATCAGGATACTTGTCAGAAACTCCATACTAATAGAGAGTAATTAATTTATATGCACATAGTAGCCTGTATACCTAGTTAGTGGGAGATGCACTAGCCTATAGTGACTAATTTTTCCATAGTTATTGGGACCGCAAACCTCGTCTGTTATTGGAACTCTATGGTTTCATATGTAATATGTTATTTGATATGTACCTACTACCATATACTAATATGCTTAATATGTGCATGTGCGTGTGCGTGTGCGTGTGTGCGTGGATTACAATTTATAATATATACGATGTGTATTAAATATTAATCCCTCACCGAGTTGGTTCAACTCACCCCTTATTTTTAATATTATTTTCAGGTTCTTACCTTCTATTAGCAAACTGACTTTGTTGAGAGTTTCTACTTCTTTATTTTTGGTTGGAATGCTTTGTTTATTTCCACGAGACTTTTCTTTTAGTCTTGATTTGATGTCTTAAAGTGATCCACTATTACACTATTTTATTTAAAGTTTGGATTCTTATATTGTAATAAGTATTTTGAATTATTATTTGATTTTATTGGTTTTGAAAAATATTTATGGAAAGTTTATGAAATGATGTGAAATCTTATATAATTTGTTTTATGAGAAGTATGTTTGAGGCTTAGCATAGGTGGGGTGTCTTTATAGCACCGCTCTTGTAATGCCAGCCATGAACCTAGAATTCAGGTTGTGGAAAAATCTTGGAATTCAGGTTGTGACAAAGTTGGGATTAGAGAATGGTTTGTTAGAAATCCCATAATATAGACTCCGTTTTTGTGACAATGTTTGTGACAAGTTTTTACCATGACGCAGGTGTTCAGAGTTGAACTGCAGGGGGGTCTAAAGCTCTTTTGGTGGTTGGAGAAAAAAGAGACATGGATATTGAGTATGAAGATGCATTTGATGCAAGAGAAAAATGGAGCAAGTAGTGGTGGCGAAGGTGATGCACCAAGAAGAGGGCTGCAATTATCTAAAGAATCAGCCATCCAGAGCTCTTTAAAGAATATGATATGCCTACAAATTCCATGGAGCTAGATCTTTTGCAACTTTTAAATACCCTATTTTATTGCATGATTGACCTGGGTTTCTCTCTGCAGTAATTGTCATTTTGATCTTTTTCGGGGTTTGTTCAACTCTTTTCAAGTACTTAATGTAATTCTTATATCTTGTTGGTTTACGTATTTATAGCTTAAAATACCATCAAAGCATTCTTAGTTTCTCTATAAAATTGACAACTTTTTTCCAGCATATCCAAACATCGATCAAAATCGGTAGGAGTACTAACCCTGAAATGAAGATAAAGGTTAAAAGTATTAGAAATATTTGAAGGAGACAAGGGAAACAAGGAACATGGGAAGCATGATGAAAAACAAATCTCATTCATATAAATATTACTTTCATGAGAGAGGAAATCCCTATAAACTTGGACTTAGACTTACAATACTTCAAACATATATTTATACTAATCTAGGATAATTCAAGAGACTTAAAATATAAACACATATTTAATAGTTACATGCATATACCTAGGAGACACCTATGAGAATAAAAAAACACTTTCAATGTAGACTTTAAAATTAATTCCAACACTCCTAACAAGAGAATTGAATCATCACGATTTTAAAATTAAGAGGGAGTGTTTGAATGTAGACTTTTAATGTAGACATTTAATATATAGAGTAATGGTTCAAATTGACTTCTACTAAAACTATTCTGATGAAAGTAGAACTAAACCAAGAGCATTTCCAATGACAGCAAATGAGAAATTACATCAGGATGATGGTGCGGCTAAGATTGATTCAAAGTATTTCAAGAGTCTCGTTGGATTCTTAATCTACCTCACAAATTCAAGACCTAATATTCTATTCTGTTAGTATTATCTCTAGATTTATAGAGAATCCTAGCAGACTTCATCTTGCAGCAGCAAAAAGGATCTTGCGATATCTTTAAGGAACCAAAGATCATGGAATCCTATATAAAGAACAAAATGAAAACAGATTGATCGGTTATTCTGACAGTGATTGGGCGGGAAGCTATGATGATAGGAAGAGTACTTCTGGGTATGTGTTCTATCTTGTAACAAATATAATCTTTTAGTATTCAAAGAAACAGAATTCTATAACTTTATTTTCTGCTGAGGCAGAATATATTGCTGCAAATGAAGTCGTTTGTCAGTTAGTATGGTTGAGGAGAATTCTTAGTGATTTGCAGCAAAATGCTCTTGATCCTACCATTATTTTCTGTGATAATATGTTTGCAATTGCAATGACCAAAAATCCAGTTTTTCATGCAAGATCAAAACACATAAAATTGAGGTATCATTTCATTAGAGACATGGTAAGCAAGAAGGAAATTCAGCTGGAGTTTATCAACACAACAAATGATTAACCTGCAGATGTCCTCACTAAAGCTATACCAGTTGAGAAGTTTCAACAATTCAAGGGGTTCTTGAAGATTAGAAATTAAAATGGAGTGTTATATATAATTTGTAATTCTCAATGTCTTTTATTATTAACTTTTATGGCTCTTCTTCTTTTGGTTTTTTCTAGATTATGGAGGTCTATGTGTTCCTAGATTTCATTAATTCAGCTCTTGTTATATAGGCATTTTCTCTTCAGTTTATGTAAGCAAGAAAACAGAACAAAAGTATAATAAAAAACATAACTAAGTATTGAGCTGCAGCTATACCAATTATCACTTCCAATCCTTTTAATTTCTTCTCTGTTTCCGCAATTTATTTCCAACAAAAAGAAAGTGTTCAGATGATTTACAATTTGGGCAACACTAGCATTTGTTCTGTGCTCCTACATAAATCATTGTTTGCCATACGCTCAAGAACTATGTCAAATTTCAAATATCAAAATATAATCAACTAATGAAAAGAAGGTGTTTCTAAGAACTCGGTCAAGAAATAAATACTAAAACTAAGAAATTGAATCTAATACATAATAATCAACAACAGCATCTCTGTTGATGAAGCATATTTACCGTACATCAACATACATCAACATAGCGTCCAAATGGTTTGTTTAATGTAACAACAGCTTCAAATTACAAACTCATCATTATTTCTTCTGCAGTTGAAACGCTACTACTAATAGCTATCTATAGCAAAAAGCAATATAACTGCCCTCTTATCAAGTCTAACATCAACAACAAATTAACTAATATTTCAGGGATATGCAACACGGAACTTTCGACAGCTGAAAGCACAACTAGCTAGTTCGGAACTTGGTGTCATGGCCTAGCGATTATATCCGGAACCTGATATCTCGAGCTTTCCTGACCACCCTTTTTGCATTAATATCACTGTACAGATCTGGATAGGAATCATTTATGCGACTGACAAGAGCATTGCGAATGCCTCCCTGCGTTGGAAGAAAAGGGGAAAGGTAGTTTATTATTGCATCAAAAGAATGTGGCAAGCAAAATTTACGCTCGTTGAAGCAGGAAAAGCATGAGCATATGTAATGATATCTAATGACTCGAGTTTTTTCGTAAACATATTGTGCAAATATGGATTAACATTGATTGATGGTTAGCAAGTGTAGTGCCACACACAAAGGAGCCAATAAATTAAAAGGCATAGCCTGAATGTTCTAACCTTTGATACTTCCAGTGCCTTTTGAACAACATAGTTCCCGAAGTTATTACGGCAGATGTTCACGAAGTAAGGGCTGTGCATAAACTCCTCGATAATCATTGAAGCATTCTCCTCCCCGCTCCATATCAAACATTTTTCCACGACATTGCTTCCAAACTTGTTCATGGAGAGAGACACAAAATATCCTTTTAGCTTCTCTAGTATCCCGATTGTTGCATGCTGTATGCGTTCGTCGAGTACATGTTGCACGACATAATTCCTAACATGCAAAAGGAAATAAGAAAGTTGAAGGCATCTGTAAGGAAATATATAGATGAAACAAACTCTTCTTTGTGTCTATAAACTTTTGGCTTCCAGTACAAAGGTTATATTCAAAATGCCAAAGGAGGAATCTTATCTTCATTGGTTTTAATTCAAAAGTTTTTGCATATAGATTTATTGTTGAAAATCATAGAATAATTCTTGAAATATCTAACATTGGAAGCTATTATAGCTTATTTTTATGATAAAGTATTTATGAAAAGTAAATTTTAAATCATGATTCAAAGTAAAAAATCACTTTTCATAAATCATGTCAAGGGAACTAATTAGTAAACATAAAAGAGGAGATAGAGGACACACCCATAAGGACTTTCCGATAGTAACATTGCATTAGCTATTGTTTCAAGCAAAAGAAGATGCTTAAGCTCCCCTTGTGCACAATCCAAAGCTCGGTTCAATACACAACATCCGCTTTTATCCATTGCAATGTCAAGAAAACTTTCTGCTATTTCTTTGATGAGGGGCTGCAAATATATAAAAAGCTTTTATCATGATTATGAAAAGAAAATCAACTGCAAACATGACTCGTACTAATCATTCACCTTCACTATATATATGAGAGTGTGCATTTACAGTAATTAAAATATAACTTTATCCATTGGTGTGTTCTTGCCGTATCTCATTATTAAAACGCTAAAGATTAATATATACTTCAAACTATGGAATCTTGCATAACTTCAAGTTCAAATAAATTCAATATTATGTAGAAATATACTTAATTTGCAATCACTTTTGTGTAGCAAGGACAAAGCATATATATATATATAATGTGTGTGTGTGTGTGTTACCTTTATATCATCAAATGGGAAATGTTCCAAGCATTTTTGAATTACATGATAACCATTTTGGTTCTGGGATAAGATGACTGTCCTCCGAATCAAAACTTGTGTAAGCAACAATCTTTGCTTAGGCGTTTTGATGTGCTCTATCATCTTTTGCATCGCACGGGTTCTATGAAAAGAATAATTAAATGAAATTAGTCCAAATCATTGATTTGGAGTTTGAATTAAAACGAAAACACCATGTACATACCCCACTAGATGAAAGCATAACCCAAGCAGCCTCCTTTGGTTATGGATCAAAGAGAGAATAAGTTGAGTCATTTGGGCTTCACTGCATACTTCAAAAAGCTTCTGAATAACATGATTACCAAACTGATCTTCCATTAAGTCATGTACATAATCTTTCACTTCCAAGAAAATCATCTCAATTAGATCTGGCTTCCTCTCATCAAGGACGCCCTGCAAGACCCGATACAGAATTTGACTTCTTGCTGCCACAGCCACTCTGCCTTTCAGTTTATATAGTGATGGGTGATCTGATTGAAAAACTGGGGAATTAGGCAAAGAAGAAACCCTCAGAGTATCTGACGTTGAGGATTCTAACGATCTTACCCTTCTAAATTGAGAGCCAGTATCAAGTATTGTGCTATCAGCATCGAGTATTCTACCAAGACATAATCCATATTGATCAAGCGCATCATAAGACTGACTACGTATACGCGCGCGCGAAGTGCTCCCATGCTTATTTCCGAAGTTGGAAAAAGAATGCAGTGCAAACCTATCTCGGCAGTCTTGGTCTTGGATATTTTGATTATAGACGAGGCCGCCATTATTGTTTCCGAAGTTGGAAAAAGAATGCAGTGCAAACCTATCTCGGCAGTCTTGGTCTTGGATATTTTGATTATAGCCGAGGCCGCCATTATTGTTTCCGAAGTTGGAAAAAGAATGCAGTGCAAACCTATCTCGGCAGTCTTGGTCTTGGATATTTTGAGTATAGCCGAGGCCGCCATTATTGTTTCCGATGTTGGAAAAAGAAGGATGCACCGTATGTCCGGTACTATTTTGGGAGGTGCTGGGGAAAGAATGCAGCGCAAACCTATCATGGTAGTCTTGATCTCGGACATTCTGATCATAGCCGCAGCCTCCATTATTGTTTCTAATGTTGGAAAAATAAGGATATTGCTCCATATATGTGGTCCCATTTTGGGAGCTATTCTGGTATGATGGGTGACCAGCAGCAAGTGAGTACTGATCATCACTCCTCATCGTGTTCAAAGATCGTTGTTGTTCATTAGAAGAATGAGAAAATCTACCAGTTGTAGAAAGATTCATTCTAGCAAAGTAACTTTCTAGAATTGGATCTTCAAAGGGGTAAGAATAATCAAGTTTCATATTGTAAAAGCGAGGAGATTCAAACACGAATCCAGGGGGAGAAATTTCTAGGTTTTGTTGTGAGCTGGTAGGATCGTATACAGCGAAAAGATTTTTTTTTTTTCCAAAGGGATAAGCAACAATCTTTGCTCAGGCGCTTTCAGGGAGTGCTTATTTATTTCCCAGCGAGTCTAAATTCAGTTTAGGGTTTGATGGTTTTGAAAACCACCTAATATTTATACGGGCTCCTTGTATTGGATTTCGATTAAAAGAAAAATTCTGGCTGAGGAGAAAAGGTAGAGTCTTTGGAGGATAAGATATTATATGGAGGTAGAACTGTAATCAAATAAAAATACGTACGTCATATGGAAACGTTTGTTTCTCCTTCTAGAGTACTGCAATTCGTATTCTATTGAAAAGGAAAAACTAAATTCTTCAAAAATAAAAATAATAAAAGAAGAAGAAAGACAAATTAAGAATAAAGAAAAACTACAATAAAGTATTTAAAAATTAAGAAAAAAAAAACTAATTATACTTTTTTTTCCTTCCAATAATAATATTCAATAGTACAAGGTATCCTATGAAACATGTTATCGATCGGACGAGTTTGTGGGTTTGGATTTACACTAAGAATGCTAATTAATTATTAAAGTAGTAATTGTTTAAAAAACAAATGCAATTATAGACCGAGCCGGATTAAGGTGAATCCATCTTTGAGTAAAATAAAGTATTTAAGAAATATTTATTTTTAATTTTTATATATGTTTGATAAATAGGATATTAAATAATTTTATTTTATACTTGTAGTTTTTTTATTAAATAAGAATAATTTTTATTTCATAAAGCATAATTAACTTTCTTTTTTCTAAACCAAAGCCGAAAGGAAAAGGCTTATATATTAGAATCCAAAATAAAAACTATTTGTGTGGAGTACGTACGTAGTAGAAACAAATACACGTACTGGCAAAGCGAAAGATAAATAAAGACGTAAAATGTGGAATCTTTATGCTTATCTAATTGTATTACATCAAGGTTACCATAGACTTAATTTCGCAGCAATCTTTAAGGTTGATTATTAAGTTAAAACACGACAGCGATAATTTCATGACAGCTTGATGATCAAACGCTGAAACAAGAGATGGAATGAAATCTCAATTACGGAGAATAACAAGCAGAAGATTTTGTAACTCGCTTAAATTAAGATAAGAACAATTGCTGAAAATTACTAGGGAAAAAAAGAAGAAAAAACACTTCATTCTTTGTCTTGCCAGGACCTTGAGCTGTCTTTGAAGATGGTGGAAAAGTAGCCTTAGTTTTTCGTAGAAATCATCTTCAAGCTTTTGCATGGAGGCTTTCGCCGTTAAAGCGACACCAAGATCGATGGAGTCAGCTAAAGTTACATGGCTGAAGAAGTCTAGGCTAATTCAATCTTCACAAATAAACCCGCTGTCTGGCTTAAATTAACATTCAAGCCTAGCCGAGATGTTCAAAGGAAGCTCATGTTCAACTAGCAAAAGGAAGCACATGCAGTGCAACATATTTACAATGTATTATTGCCCATTAGAAGAAGTGAAAAGACTCTGAAATACCAGTCGTCCTTGCTGGGATGCTACGTACCCTTGCTGTCTTCTAAGTCTACACAATTGAAGTCCTTCTGCTTCCTGCAAGCCCTCACATTGGCTACCTCCATATGGACTGCAGATTCCACGATCCACTTCAATCTAACTCTTAAATATCTCGAGCAGAGAAGGCAACCCCTAAGCAATGTCCTCATTAAGTTGTTGTGTTGCAAGGCATGGAGACAGCTAAATTGATAGCTGCTTCTACGTGGCCTTCTTAAGATCCATGTAGAAAACATATCTTGTGCTTCCGAATCCGGTTTAACTTTATAGTGAAATGGATCATTTATATATATAAATACGAGGCTTCGCGTATTCAAGACTGAAAACTGGTCTTCTTTGCACGTTGCTGTTTCCCCATTTTAGTAAGATTTCGATTCTATCCGCAATGCCTGTACACCAAAGGTTTTAAAATTGGATAGATAACCAAGACCAAGACAGTTTTTGTCTATTCCAGTTAATGATTAAAGGCTTTAGGTCTCTCAATCCAGTCCAGCACAAGGCGCCACAGTAATTCTCTGCCTGTGGTGCTAATGGACCCAAAGTTTCTGACAGAAATCATCTGGTTGAAGCGGAGGAAGAGCTACTATCTAAAGTAGCTCCAATGTAATGCTTAAGCAACCCCGGCTTCCAACTGATACACGACTTCCATATTTGCAAAGAAGTTGCTAGCTAGCTTCATTTCCTTCATCGATCCAAGTAATGTTTAATATATCCTCTCAATTTGAGTATGAGAGCCCACATGAAATTGATGTACAATCCCATCAATGCTGATCCAACTGCATCTGGGCTGATTCTTGACTCCATTCTCCCTCATAAACCACCTAAGTGCTAAGACAGTGTCCCATCGATGATCAACTGCAAAGACATTATCTAGCATTACATGTCCTGCAGAATTACCTGGGTCCCTCAACAAGAATCTTATAAATATCGAGCCAAATCTACTCCATAATGGAGCAGGCAACCACCAAGCAATGCCCCCAAACAAAATTATTAGGTTGACAAGGCATGGAGGCAGCAACATTGATAGCTTCTTCCACATGGCCCTCTCTCTCTCGCAAGAAGATTGATATAGCCAGCATAACGTTCCAATTTAGGAAGGACAAATTAAGAACCGTGAGCTCATTTTCTAGGAATGTCTGACGTCCTTTATCCGACAACCGCGAGTGGCTGCAGGCCCATAGAAGACCAAGGAACGTTCAAGAATTGGGATGTAAATTAACCAAACCCTTGCACTCTGAATGAGATGACATCTTTGGAAACCATCTGGTCAAAAAACGTCTTTCGCTTTGCCAAAATTCCCACATTTAGCATAAACCATCCGGTCAAAAAAGGTCTTTCGCTTTGCTAAAACTCCTAAATTTAGCATATATTAGACTGGTGTCCGCTGTAATTATGCATTATTTTTCAGTAAAATATTTAGGTGTCATGAATATATTTTGATAAAAATTTTTTTTAATAATTTGAGATATATTTCAATCAACTAAATAATAAGTTGGTTTTATTTCATATTAAAAAAAACAAACAACTATAGCAAATATGAAAAAATATATATAAAATCAACTTTATTCAAAAGCAAAAACAACAGGTTATTTATCTGATTGTGTTAAATGAATTTTTTTATTAAAATCAATTTATAAAAAAAATCGACACACATAAAATTTATTGAAAAAAATTAAAAAAAAATACTATGCAAGGTTGTATATATTTAAAATATTATAAAAAATAAATATTTAATATATATATATATATAATATAAAAGAAATTTATAGATAAATCATACTGACCTCTTAAAAAATTAAACACACCTAGTATAATTAAAAAATAATTACTGTTTAGAAAAGACTAAAAAAAGAAAAAATAATAGAGAAGAGATATTAATTAAAGTATAAAATTTAAAATTATTTTAAAAAAGACATAAAAAAGGCATTAATAAAAAAAAGAAAAAAAAAACAATACATCATCAACTTGGATTGAATGGTGAAATTAAAAATAAAAAAGTATAAGAATAAGTATCAAATTGAAAACACCAATATACATGATAAAAAAAAACAAATTGAACATGTAAAATTTTTCAACATGTTTTTTCACATAAAAATCATAAATTAATTAAATTAATTACAAACCATTGTGTAAATGAATGAAAAAAAAAGTCATTAACGATAAATAAAAACATATTAAAAAATTAAGAGACAAATATAGATCAAAATATTTAATATCACAACATGAGTTATTTACTTAATTGTGTTCAATGAATTTATTTATTAAAATTAATTTATAATAGAAATCGACACACACATAAAACTTATTTAATAAAATAAAAGAAAAGGAAAAAATATTATTCAAGGTTGCATATAAAATATATTATAAAAAATAAATATTTAATCTATATAAAATATATATAAAAAAATACAAATGAATCATACTAACGTCATAAAAAATTAAACATAACCAATATAATTAAAAAATAATAATATCTGTTTAAAAAAGAATAAAAAAATCCAAAACAAATCACAGAGGAGAGGTAGTAACTAAAACATAAGTCAAAAAATAATTTTTAAAAATATAAAAAATATATTAATTAAAAAAATCAAAGTTTTAAAAAAATAAAAAATGAGGTCAGACGCTATTAGGCCTAGTAAACATGTTGTCCGCTTCATATGTAAAAACAAATAAACAGCACGTCATTTGAAACTCCCAAAATCTGGCTATTGATGCGGCCGAAAAACAAAGGTTCATGGTTTTTTCACTCAAAACTTCATTTTCAATCGATTTTTTACCCAAAACACTTAAGAGACATCTCAGGAGCCTTGTTAAACAATTCATGGCCTTCAAAAACGTTGAAAAAAACAACCTAAAACCCGAAATCAAATTGAAAAAAAAAATATTTTCGAACTCAAATTTGTTTTTTTTATTGTTTTCAAGGTAAAAAAAACACTTAATCCTAATACTCATCATCATATGATCCAATCATATACTATTACAATCATCAAAGAATTGTGAGATGATGAACAATAAAAATATTAAAGTATTTTTCATAGATACTTTAGTTTTTGTTTATGTACACGAGTGGCTAAAAATGTGTTGGATTCTAACACCTTTTCGTCCATTACATTTCATCATTCATGTGTTCATGAACCCACATCTCAAGCTCAAGATCACCATTCTAAGCACAAGCTGAAAGCACACTACCCATTGTAACGTGATCAAGCGAAAAAGGGTCAGAGCCTCCAAAGGGATACCATTTTGGACACATGCATTTGTCATACAATTGCAAGAAAGGACATATTTTTCCAATTGTTTATACTGGAGTAATTATTTTTTAAAAAATATTTTTTTAATATATTAAAATATTTTTATTTTTATTTTTAATATTAACATATCAAAACAATTTAAAAATATAAAAAAATTAATTTCAAAAATATATTTAAAAAAAAAAACACGGCAAGACGAGAATCCCATACACTCGCCTGATCTGTTCGACATTTCCCAATTTCCCGTACAAATAGACAAGAGCAGTATTAATTGAATCCCGAGCAATTTTTAATTGACAAAAAAAAAATCATTCACCCGAAAACATATGTAAATGAGATTAGGAGCTTTCTGTTCATATATAAGGTTTTATAATGGATATATAAAAAAAAAATCAATATCAATTTAAATTGATATCGATCACTTAGATTTTTTTAAAACATGTTTATCAACTTATATAAATATTATCTATTTATCAGTGTAGAGTTCTTGATTTATGGATGGGACGCAATAGCTATCTGTTTGTGTGCGCGTGTATCAGCTCAATTTTTTAAAATCAATTTCTAATTGATAATAGTTGATATACATATCAATTTCTAATTGTTGGTGTGTAAATCTAAAGACTGAAATACATTATTAGACTCTTTACTTGTAGATTTCTTTGAGAACGTCACGTGTCAAGCAATGGATATACCACAAGTTGAAACATGATTTAACTCAGGCATGTCATTGATGTCAACCAATGGAAACAAATAAGAAACGCATTCCGTGATCTACCTTTTGGTCACACAACTTGTGATGACAGGTGAGAGAGGTTTTGATTTCTCCCCTTCACATTTACTGGTAAATGATCTACTCATGCTCATTCCACGGATATATATTCTCAAGTGATTACACCTGCTACAAACATTTGGAACAAAAAACAAAAAACTTACTAGAAACGTAAGAGAAGGCAAGAACACAGAAGTTTCTCTACTTTGTACATGTGCGTGTGGGTGTGGTGATAATCTAACGGTCAAACAAAGAGATTATAATATACTTGTGAAAAATATGAAGGAATTCTATTACACTAAGGAAACTATCTATCCGCAAGAGCTCAATTGGCCCGTGCTTATATCTCACTTCCAGCCTCTTCATCTTGAATCTTGAAAAACAAACCTTGAATATTTACAATCCGAAGCATCCGAAAGAAACGCCTTCAAGCAACTTGCCTGTCTTCACAGGAATCATTTTCTTCATGGCTTGTCAAGGATAGAAGTTCCATCAGCTCCATTCGGTACTCAAGGCCTCGCAGGTAGTGCCCCAAAAGCATACACCTTGAAGGGAAAAAAAAACGGATGTAATAGTATTAAAATCTGTAGCCAGAGGGAAGAACATCGTGAGAAAAGAGTTAAATGAAAAGGCCTAACCAGAAAAGTAGTCGTGCCAGATAGTCCCTTGTCAATGAAATGAGGGGCTGGAAATGAAGCGAAGTGTTCTCAACAAGTTCAGCACAATCAACTCCAATATTTAGCGATCCAGGTGATGTGTTCTCTGATTGTGGAGGAGTCTTAGAATGCATCTTAGGAGAAAGGGTTGCAAGGAGACCGTGGACTACAGAATGGATCGTTTCTTTTAATTCAGGGAATGTTGGTTCGGATAACTCGGCAACCTGTTCATGTCACAACCATATATATTACCAGCATATCTAAAATAAACCAAGCAATTCATTGCTTGAGGTTTTGTTGTGCATAGAAATAAAGAACTTGGCCAAACGCAAGTAGGAATAGGATCTACAAATCACTGACAGAACACCTTGCCTCCAGGCTTTATGCAAGAACAAAAATAAATCATAGTACTATTGGGGTTGTAGCGGATTCATAATTAAACACTTAAAAAACATTAATACTTGTGTAGGAACATGTAGCTACATTTAAGATTGCACTAAGCAGGGCCAACAGTTAAACCAAAAGCCAAAAACCATCACTGCTATCAACATAATTAGAAAAGGAGATCATATAAACATTGAAATTATTGGGAGGAACTCAGGATCAGATGGATATTCATGACTTTAGAATTTACAGGCAACTTCCCGTGTATTGAGAAAACATAGTTGGCATGCCTTACCAAATGCTGGGAAAAAGAAAAGGAAAATAAAAAAATCATTGCACATCAAAAGCTCTGGAAACAGCATCCAATTAAGAAACTAAAACCGAATACTTGAAAAACAAAATAGCTTTTCACTCAGCACTACTGCAAAAGAACACGAGAAAAAAATGACTTTGAATGTTAAAACTTCAAACTATTGGAATTGTAATCAAAGAATCCTTTCTTAAGCTTATTCTGATGAAGAAACAGGAACATCAAGAAATTTTGCAGATCAGAAAGTATTATCACACAAAATCACCACTCTCATGTGTTGAGCCAATAACAAGCTTTTGCAAACGTAATAAACAAAAGCAAGATCATACTAGTACTAGACTACTACAGGCATTACACACCCTGTAATCAACCAGTTTGATATGAAGCATGCAACAACCACATCTGATAGTGGCTTATCATATTATGCAAAGCATTCAGCGATTTGAAAACATCAGTCAAATTTCAAAAGAAGAGATTCTGTAGGAAAACGAGCTTGGGAATAATAATCACCTTCTCTGGTTGTAGTGACCTTAAGTAGTCCAGTAAATCATTCTTTTCTTCGCCGACAAATTGATGCATTTGAAGAGCAGCACTTTTCATCCTAACTTCATGTAGTTCCTTTAACAGAAATAAAAGGAAAATAAAATACATATAAGAACACGTCCTGAACAGAATAAATGTGTCTGTTGACACCATACGAATTGAACAGCAAAGAGACTTTTTTTTTTTTTTTTTGGTTCTACAGCCAGGTGATATCCTTACACCAGTTTTCCTACACCAAGACCTCCACCTCTCTGGAATGGATATTCTAATTCCAAGTAAAAGACATGAAAATAATTTAAACACACTGTGCATGTCTCTAAAAATTGAAAATTTAAAGGGAGAACTTCCAACAGGAGGTTGAGAAGAGAAAAATAAGTACTTAAATGGGGAAAAAATAAAAGTCCTAGATGCAACAACCAATTGTTTCTAACAGCATTCAGTCACATTGATCACTCTCAAAATAATCATGGAGTCTTGCCACCAAAGAAAATTGACTTCAGAGTCAAAAAATAACTCTCTCTCTCTCTCACACACACACACTCACACCTATGTGGGCATGGTGGCAAAAATGATAGGTTATATCATTATCAAAGAATGACAAGACTAAAGCTAATTAATATCATTAGAAATGGAACTTCTCCTCTCCTAAATAACAGCACATCTCTTCTTTCTTGAGAAGGATATGATACCAGGAGAGACACATAGGTCTTCAGAGAAAAGGGAAATGTAAAGCTTCAAACATGTGTGATATGTACATAATCAACTAGATAGATTACATACAGCCTCATAAGAATTAAAAAGGCAAGCACACAGTCAAAAAGTTAACAAAATGAGATTGTAAATGAAGAATATAAGAATATATTGTCTGTATTCCAAGGGAGTTTCTAAATTGCTACTGCATACCTTTTTCACAGAAGATAAATGAGATTGTAAATGAAGAATATATTGCTGAGCTTCAAGGGATATTTCACCAAGGCCTTGGATATTGATGTCATCAGATAGGTCTTCTGCAATTTTTTCAAATTCAGTATCTTTTCCAAGACTTTGATTTGTTTCTTCACTCTCTAGCACTAACCCTTGAAGATTGTTTTTTGAATTTCCCTGCGCTTGCTTTTCAGAATCTTCTTCGTGTATATCAAGGTTTCTTTCAAGGCAAAGCCTATACTCAGCATTTCGTAGTGTATACCTGCAATTCAAGGAGAAATATAATTCATGGATATCTAATAATAATAATAATAATAACAACAACCAAAAGGCAGCTGAACAAATTGTCATGTGATGCATCAAGTGTTCAAAAACTACTACAATCCATGCAAGAATCGACCACAATAAAAATTAATAATTTCCTTTGTCTTTTGATCATCAGATATCTAAATGGGCCTAGACAGATCACATCATGTTCCATATAAGCTAGATGACAAAAGCAATGAATTATTGTACCCTGTCATCATTGAAGAGACCAATAACTTTGAGAGAGATTCCCACCAAGCCTCAATAAAAACTTGAAATCGGTCTGATGGAAGTAAGCCCAACATGCCCGAGATGGTCCTCTTCATAGCATCCAAAGTAGCAGGTGGAACATCTTTTTGGATAAGGCTCACATCTAATGGCTCTATCTCTTGTATCAATTCTGAAAGAAGTGATTTCTGAAAGAACATACGCTCTCAATCATTACGAATATCATATGAATTCTTCAAGAAAAAGATAGAAATTAATCAAAGACCAACTGCAAATAATCTTGAATACAACATGCCAATTGGTTTTCCTGCCTGCTGGTTATCGTCTAGCTACAAAACTACCATGACTTACTAGTAAAACGAAAACGAAATCACAAACCAAATAACTTAAAGAACCATTTTACATTGCAAAATGAGACGCAAGGAGTTTATCATTGAAAATTCACGATGTACAATCTCATTCTACAAAAAACAGTTCCATCTAATGAATTATCTATAGTGGTTCTTATTTGCTCTCCTTTCCCTGTAAAAATATAAAAACAGTAAATATTACAAAATTCAGTTCACTTCAAATTACACATTTTGCCAAAATTTGATACCTAACATGCTATCTAAATTCAAGCATACGCCAAATTTACCTCCCGAATCATACCACGATCCTTTTGTTTCATAATTTCATTCATCATCAACAAAGCCAGTGGTATCAAATTCAGTAGAGTCTTGAACCTATTTTTCTCTGCTCACCAGCAATTCAACTAATTCAAGAGGTTCGGGTAAGCCTAAACTCCAAAAATCCCATCAACAATCATTAAGTCCGTAAAATTCTAATTCCATAAATTTTACACCCAATAAGATAAAACAAAATCCAAACCAAACCAATTCAGTTCAGTTAAGAGAGAGGGAGAAAAACAGAAGACTGAGGATTAGAGATGTGAACTAACCTTATCGGTAGAACAAGGCTCTCGATTAAAACCGAATCCGTCGAAGGAAGAATCTGAATTCGACGAAGCAAGAATTAGGGTTTTGATTTGTCTAGAATTTGCGGTAATAGTGGCGCGAAGAGGATAAGAAAATGGGAATGAGAGAGAAAGAGACGGCGGCGTTTGAAGGAGACAGTGATTAGAGGAGAGGAGCAGAGGGAGAGGAAGACAAGATGAGGAGAGAAAGGTTGCCATTAAAAACGCAACCTTTTTAGATTTCTGTGTCTTCTTTCTTCTTTTCTCTCCTCTCTCTCTCTAAGCTGTGAAAATCTGGAGCCACGAGATACTCTGACGAAAAGTATTAGAGCTAGAGAAATGGTTGGTGACGTTACACGTCAGCAAATGCGTCAGAAAGGTCAACTCGTAAATCCAATCAGGACTGTTCTTGTTTTTTTGCTTAATTCACAACGATAAACACTCAATCTTTTTATTTTTTATTTTATAAAACTCTCTCCACTCAAAGTCGATACTATCGAAGTGATTGATACTTAGAGTCGATCCGCAGATTAATTATTGGTAATTAAAAGTATTCTGGAATTTATCTACACAAATAAATGGATTGATACTTTCGCTTTACATAATGCCCTCTTGGCTCTACGTAGCTGTGTTTTACATGAAATAGGGATATTTTTTAAAATATTTTTTATTTAAAAAAATATTTATTTATTTTTAAAAAATTAATTTTAATATCAAAAAGTCAAAATAAACCAGAAATATCAAAAAAATAATTTGAAGTAAGGAAAAAATAAAAATATTTTAATTTTTAAAAAAATATGTTAAAAACATAAAAACAAACTAGCTCTTACTAATAAAAAAGAATATAATTCAATTGAAACAGAATATTTTTCAAAGTAAGAGAATTGAACTTACTATATTAGAAATTGTTTTTCAAAGTATTTTTTATTTAGAAATTTTTAAAAATAATTTTTTAAAAAATTATTTTTGATATCAACATATCAAAATTATCTCAAATACATAAAATAATTAATTTGAAACTAAAAAAATTCAAACCTTTTAAAAAATGTGATTGAATTGTAATATCAAACACCACTAGAATTAATCTTATTTAAAATTTGAAAATAAATAATCATTCTTGGGAAGTTTGAATCAAGTGATTCATATTTATCTAACATTTAAACCCCGTTTATTTTGGATACATTTTAAAAATATATTTGATTTAAAAAATATATCGTATTAATATTTTTAGTATTTTTTAATGGATATGATATGACGACATTAAAGAAACCACTTTTATATATTTTTAAATAAAAATACTTTTAAAAAATACCTTAAATCTAATATATATTAAACACACATTTAATTAAAAAAACAATTTAGGTATGGTATACCAAACCAAACTAAAGTGAGGATGCTATGATTACGGAAATAACCATGAAATATGAAAAGGAAAAAGAAAAAAATAGTCGTCGAGTACTGGGACTAGCCATTCTTTTTTGGGTCCGATTTATTTCCAAGTTCTAACCAGTTGGAGACGTTAATCTGCTGGTAATTTTACCATGATCATAGTCTCAAAGAGGTTCGATGCTAGCACTAATTTATTACCTTGCTAATTAATCCATCTCCACATTGAATTCAAACATTTCCACTGTGGAAAAAAAAAAGGATTGAAAAGATGCAAGCATGCAACATGGTTTCATCAAATTGTGGCATTAATCAAACATTTTCTTGACTGTTCCTCATGCACATCAGATGGGACAGGAACGGTTGTTTTAAGGAAAAATCTTATTAACGTGCAGATTTTTTTTTTTTTTTATCGAATTCCATTTCTAAATGATAAGTTAGCGTATAGAAACGAGCCGTGTTTCCAAAAAAAAAATTGTTAAAAAATATTTATTTTTTTCATGATTTGAATTATTTTGTTGTGTTAATTTTAAAATAATTTTTAAAAATAAAAAAATATATTATTTTAATGCATTTCAGCACGAAAATTACCTTGAAAAGCAACTGTAATCACACTTTCAAATAGGCTAAATTATACACGTAAATTGTGGTTGCTATATATTACACAATATTTTGAGTAATAACGAATTTGCAATCCTAGAAAAATTTGTTTTTCATGTTTATGATTCTTTTGTAAAAACATTTACTTGAAAAATATTTTACTATGTTTTGTAAATATTTACTATGTTTTGTAAATATTTATTTGAAAAATAAGGTTATAGTAGAATAATGATATATGTTCTGAATTATAATGATGAAGTGATAATTGTGAGGTGGGGTGGGGTGGGGTGGGGGTAGTGGTGATGATGACGGAGTAATGGTGGCGGAGTAGCAGTGCTTATGAAAAGTGACGGTGAAGTGAGAAGGTGATGGTGACAACAATGAAAACAACATTAATGAAGGTGACAGTTGAGTGAGAAGGTAATGGTGGTACTAACAAAACAATATAAATGGAGACGATGGTATAAGTTAGATTATTTAATGATATTACAAATGAATTCTTTTTAGTAAAATATTTTATCATCATAATTTTTAAAATATAAAATATTTTATAAAAACCAAATCTAAAAAGAAATAAAAAGAATTTTCTTATAAAATATTCTACACCGCAAAGTTTTCCAGATCATTTAATGATATTACAAACAACCAGACATTGCTTTATCTGACTGTTGATTTAAGTTCTTATCAGAACGAAACTAGTTTTGATTTTCACACTTCGCCGTGAGCAAGCTATTTTATTTGTAAAATATAATATTTAGATTCTAAAACGAGATAAAAAAACATAAAAATTGGTGGCAATAAATTGGTAACCACGCAATGTAAGGCTAAGCCAACTTAGGATGTCCCGTTAAATTAATGATCCAGATCATGTAATTGAAATAATCTTATAACAAATAAAAAGCATTATAAAACTTTTTTTTAAAAAAAATATGTTAATTTTTCAAACTCATAACCTAAATCATTAGACTCGAAGCACCTAATCTAGAAAAATCATAAAATTCAATTCTCATTCAATTATATATTGAAGGATAAAACTGAAAATTAATTTCAATTATACAAAAAGGTTTTAAAAAACTGCAATTAAAATAATGAGGATCAAAATTAAAATAAAAAATAAACTTATATTTAATTGAATGGTGAAATTGAAAAAAAAATCAATTTAGTAAAAGGACTAAAAAATTAAAAAGAATGAGAATGGAAATTGACATAAAAAATTAAAAATAAAATTGTAATTGAATGATAAAATTGAAAAGAATAATAATTTTTACAAAAAGGTCAGGAAAAAAAATAAAAATCAAAACAATGAGGATCAAATTAGAAAACATAATATAATCAATTTGAATTGAAGGTTGAAATTGAAAATCAATAATTGTTTTACAAAAGAGACTAGGTAAAAAATTAGAAATTCAAAGAATAAAGACCATATTGGAGAATATAGTATTTGAAAATTAAGATTTAAGGTGAAATTTAAAATAAATAAAACTTTCACAAAAGGACCAAGACAAAAAATAAAAAATCAAAAGAATAAGGATTAAAGCTGAAATACTAACAACTAAAAAGACCATGATGTAATTTTGAGGGGAGAAGAGAGAGAGGGAGAAAAAAAATCACCTGTTACATGTGCCGCAACAACAAGAAAAAGACATGGTAATGCTTCTAACGACATATCAAAAGAGTATTTTTGAATCCTGGAAGACTCCGCATATGTCACTCAAATAGTATGGGCACCTCTCACATACCATTGAGTGTGTTATACATGCACGTCCTTTTTTGTTTTTTAGCTAATTACAAAAAGATAAAATGTTGTCAGAAAACAAAAACATCTATTAACCTCATGCTTAATTTTTTTTTAAAAGGTGTATTTATTGTTTTATTAAGCATTTTAATTGTTTATTATTTTTCTAATTTTATCAAATACCAAATTGCCTCATCTTAAATTGTAATAATAATAATAAAAAAAACATTTGTGAAAATACCTCTTGATGCTAGGTTTAATTTTTTTTTTTGCTTCTAAAGATGTTTTAGTCGCTTCACTATGTAATCAAGATAGAAAAATACTTATTTACCCTGATTAATTTGAAAATAACAAATATATCATATAAAAAGATTTTAATATCCTTGAAAACCAGTATAATTTTTTTTTAGTGAAGAGGCAAAAACATTATTATAATGTTGTAGTGAATAGTATCATGGGCATGGGGTCTTAGGTTCTTTTAATTAGGGATCAAGGAAGTTTTATTAAATGGACCACCTACCATTATTTGGAATGTGGCATGCCCTGCAATCTAAAGGGACATGATTGCTCTGTTTTTGCATATGTTTCATCATGTTCATACTAACAGAAAACATTAAAAAAAAAAAAAAACATTGAGCGAACCCTTGTCCCCTGTGCAAGAAGCCGATTGATGAAGTTCATCCTTGCATTTCTTTTTTAAACATTCGATGCCCACACAACAGGGGATCTACTCTGTACCGACCTTGTCCTTGAAAAAGACAAAGGAGGGTCAGGTCATCAACACATTGGATTTTTTAAGGGTTACTGCTCAGGGAAGTGCCCATATAATAAACGGGGCGTGGATATAGTAAGAGTTATGACAATTGACAAGAACAAATACACAATCCAATTTCAGCCTGCCTCGAAAACAAAGCAAGTTAAAATAGATTTTCAAACAAGTTTAATTCTTAATCACGACCTTCTTATTTTTATTATTTTGACAAATCGAGTAAATTCTTCCAAAATGTAAGCATGTGACCTCAATTGCGAGAGTGATGTTTTACATTTTCATCTAAATTGAATTTAATTGTCAAATTAATTTATGGGTTTGATATTAATTTAAAATTCAAGTTATGAATTTAAAAAAAAAAAAAAAGCAAATCAGGGATTTGCTATAGTAATTACAAATCAAAATTATTATTCAAAAAATACCATTTTATTAATCTCAAAGACTCTTTCTATGGACTGTTTCTCACTAGCTTTTCTTAGATATCTGGTGAAAGAGCGCGATCAAGAATCGCCAACCAGTTTTATATTTTTCAGGGGACAATAATAGATTATCCATGATGGGACCAAGTGGAATAGGTCTCCATGGCCAACGCAACATCCTAAAAGTATTGAACTTTGCAATAGTAATGGACATTATTAGTTAGAGTAGGGACAATTGAAGTTCTTTGTAGACTATGGTAGGCTTCTAACACTAAACTACAAGCAATTTAGTATTTAGCCCAGTTGGATGCATGGATGTCACACAAACAGGTAATAAGTAATCAATCAAGAGTGTCGAGGAGATGACTGTCAGGTTCCTTGTTCGGGGATTGTTTGGATTCGTTTCCATATGCCGATTTAATAGTACCGTTACAGTGTGTTGAGGGCACTTTGTAATTTGGTGGGTAGAACTGTTTAGATAGACGATAGTACTCGGTTTGCTCAAAGATGAAAATTTGCTAGGGTTCCAGTGGATCTTGATTTACGCAAGCCTTTGAAATCACTAGATTTTTCTTGATGAGAGGAGAACAGAATTGCTGGCGAAGGTCTTCCACAAGTCTGTTTTACTTGTGGCATTGTTGGGTATGGTAGTACTGCTTGTCCTCAGTATCAACCAAAGCAAGCTCCTTCCATGGAGTGTGATGGGGGTAGGGAAGTGCCGGTGATACCTGATCCCGCCGCCTATAGAGGAGGCATACGGGAATGGATCCATGCTCAACCTCGAAGAAGAAGGAGTACTGCTAAGGTAGGGAATCAATCAAGCACGAGATCAGTAGCAGAAAAATATGACCAGAACTTCGGGATCGAGATTTGATATCTTGGCAAATTCTGATTTGGAAAGATTGGTTGGGAAGGCGGATTTAGCGCGGGAGAATAATGTCGAGATTTTAATCCGATGCTTCTGTTTTTATTTTAAAGCGAGCCGCTCCGAAATCTAAGAGTGCAGGCCCAAGCCCATTTCCCACAAATGGGCTAAAGTCTACCCCTACAGCAATTCAAAATAAGGCCTTTTCAGGTAAGGCTTCGTCCTCGGTCCCATCTACTGGGATGGAGAAACAAGCAATTCAGCCCTAGTAGGGAAAAAGTAAGGCGGCTTCCCATAACTCTTATCTTATGGCTTAGTAGAAATTTATTAATTAGATTTTATTTGTTGGGTTTAATTTAATTATTGTTGGGTATTTTATTTAATAAATTATAAACTCAATTGTTTGTTCTAGTTAAAGTTTTAGTATTTATATCATATTTTTCTAAATATTAGATAATTGTTGTTGAATTGAATAAAAATTGCAAAATTACAAAATTTTCCGACCCCATTCTTTCTTTTCTTCAACTTTTTTCTTTGGCTTCTTCTTTTTAGCTTATTACTTCATCTTCAAATCTCTTTTGTCTTTTATTAACTTTGGTATCTGAGCACATGCTTTTAAATTTGAAAAAAAAAACATTGTTCATCTTCAACACACACCTTCAACAACCACAACAAGTTTTCATCTTCGGTAGCAACAAAAAAACCACTATCCTAATCTCTCAAGAGCTATTTCCATTCCAACACCACGTCACCACACATTGACATGCCATTAACACATCAGTACATATTGCCACGTCAACGAAACATTAGTACAAAATCCAACGCCATCACCACATCAACCAGTGGTAAAATGTCAACCATCTGTAACACGTTAGCAGTTTTAGTCACTTCAACAATAATAACTTGTGCCTAAAAAAACTCTTCTTGCATTACACCCTTATATCTTTGCTCACTTTATATATTATCATTCGAATTTTTCTATTAGTTTTTTTTTTTATTAATTGTGGAGCTTATCGAAACTAGTGAAAAGTTGTAACTTTTATTTGATAAATTATTTCCATTTAAGGGTTTAAAAGTGCATGCTTAAAATTTTTCTGGTGTTTTATGTTCTTAATTAATCTTCATATTAAGAAAAAAAATAGAATTAGTTTTATTTTTTTTATTATGATTTCACTTGTAAGAATCGTAAATGATCTCAATTCTATTTTTAAGTTAGTGTTGCATGTATTTGTGTCATGATCATCTAGTATTCAAGCTTAAGTCTATATTTACCATGGACTCGACCTTTAGTTATACTCTTAAGGCTATTTGAAGAGAGCTGTAAAACCAGATGACCGGCATGTTTAAAAGAATTTAATTCCAAGAGAGTTCTCGAATAAGGCACCTAAAAACTAATAAATATCAAAGGTATAATAATTGTAGACAAGTTCACCCATTGCGCCACCAATATGACTATTATTTAGGTTACTTTAAACACAATGACCTTGATGAGCGAGTTATAAACCCTAACAAAATAGAAGCCCCTACTTTTGACGGTCATCATGACCCTTGAATATTTGATATATGGATTCGTGATGTCGATTGATTTTTTTAGTGGCATAATTTATCTGATAATATAAGAGTTAGATTTGCTAAAATGATGCTCATTGGTGAAACTCAACTTTATTAGGGAAATGTTGAGGATTGTTTAAAGAGAAAAGGTAAACCTCTCATAATTAATTGGACCAAAATGAAACAAAAAATACAGGAGAAGTAGCTATTCCGGTCTTATAGGAATAAACTATTAGACAAATGGAACAATCTAAGGTAAGGGAACAAGTCTATTAATGAGTATATAACATAATTTAATGATTATATGATGAGATGTGCCATAAGAGATAATAAAGCCAAGACTTTGCGTAGGTTTTGTAAAGGTCTGAATGATGATTTTATAAAAGAAGTCATGCTTATAGGTGCTTTTACTCTTGACCAAGACTTTACTATAATGCAAGATTATGAGTTGCTTATAAAGAGTCGATGGACAAAACATCAAAACCCTTTTAAGATCCTGTTTAGGTCTTGATTTAGAAATAATATATTTTTTTAGATGTTGCACCCCGTAGGTATAATCCTAGTAGTACCCAAATTTATAAATAAGATAAGGGCAAATAAGTCATTAATGAAATGTTTAAGATGAGTTTAAAGGTTCAGTATGCTAAATATCAATGTTTTGATCATATCTTCTTTAAATGTATCTCTAAACCCTTAGTTATCCAAGAACATAAAGATATAGGTCTTAGGAAAGACTATTGTATTCAAGAGTATGAACTCAATCCCAGGGATTTTAGTGATATAAATGAAGAAGATATGTAAGAAGAGAGACAAAACACTATAAATCCAAATAAGTCTGAAAATAAGGTTAATAAATAATATAATAATTCTGTTTTAGTGGTAGAGAAAGAAGTTTAGGAAACTCTTTAGTGGAATTGCTCGAAGAGGTAAATATGATTTTAGAAGGGTCTCATGATATTAGTTATCTTAAATTACCTAGTTCTCCATCCATCATGTTTGACACCTAGCACATCAAAGGTTTAGAGCAACATGCTCCTCACCTCTTCATGTTCGACGTCTAGCACATCATAGGTTTAGAGCAACGTGTTGAGTTCCCTGATCCCTTACCCTGACACATGATAAAGAAAATGAAGATAACCCTAATTTAGTAGGTTATGTTCAAACTATATCTATTAAGATTTCAAATAATGAAGATAACCCTAATTTAGTAGGTTATGTTCAAACTATATCTATTAAGATTTCAAATAGTGTTTGTTCCACTCTAAACCTTTATTCATATAGTGTTCATAGTTATGAACCTAGAAAACCTATAAATCTTTTTTCTTTGTCTCCTCACTCTAAAATGTTTAATTCGACTGTGTCTTTTGTAAGTAGAGTTCATAATTTGCATGTCAAGATCATAAAATATATTCAAGAAAGAAATAAACAAAATAAATTTTGAGATGATTTATATAAGTATCAAGATGCACTTAATGTTGAAAATCATTTCATGATATAGATTAAACCTGAATGTTGTCCTTTAAAAACCAATCATAAATTGCAAGTGAGTAGTGTTGGACCATTGACATTGTTGGAAATGATTGAACAAAAAATTATGTCATTAAACTACCACTAAACTTTGATATTAGGACCTCATTATATATAAAACATAACATTCTACCCCTGACGATCCTTTTGAAACCTCTACCATATTATCCTTATATTTCACACAAAAGGAAAATATTATTATTACTTTGGATGCATAAGTTGTTTTTACTAGAGATGATGAACCTTAGAAAATCCCAGTATATGAGATAGATGACTAGATTCAGACTATACTTGAATTATTGGAGAAACATCATAACAACTTGATCATAATCTTTGAGATCTTTATTAGATTCTCTATGAACTACACTCGATGGGGTTGAGTTTCTCCAACCCTGGGAGAGTTGGTGGGGACACCGAACCTAAGATATTGTTTACACACTCGTATGCTCATAGACAATGGAAGGTAGCCCAAACTATTAAGAGATTGTGCTTTAGCTTATATTTTGGTTGAACTTATTTAAACTTTTAGTTGAGATTTATTAATTAGATTTTATTTGTTGGACTTGATTTAATTATTGTTGGGTATTTTATTTAGTAGGCTATAAGCCTAATTGTTTGTTTTAGTTAGAATTTTAGTATTTATATCTCTTTTTTTTTTTTTTGCTAAATGTTAGACAATTGTTGATGAAATGAATAAAAATTATAAAGTTGCAGACTTTTCCAACCCTCATTCTTTCTCTTCTTCAGCTTTCTTCTTATTTCTTTGGCTTCTTATTATTAACTTATTACTTAATCTTCAAATCTCTTTTGTCCACATCAAAAGGCCATTAGCTTGGATAATATCTCATGATGAGGTAAATATGGTGTTGAACATCATATTTAAAAGTGACAACAATACTGCAGACAAGTATAACATTTTTTAGTATGGTATGCTTTTCTTCTATTAGCCTCAATTTTCATATCTATTTTAGTATGGAATTGCCAAGGTGCTGAAACTCAAGAATATTGATTTTCTCTGAATGAATTATGTAGATGTATAAGCCTTTCATGGTTATTTTATTGGAAATTAAAATTAATGGAAGAATGGCTGATTATGTAGTTAAGAACCTAGGTTTTCCACATTCATACCATGTAGAAACGACTAGAATCTTTGGTTGGATATGGGGTGTTTTGGTATGATTTTGTAGACGTGATAATTTTGGTGGATCACAAACAACTTTTATACTTTGGAGTTTTCTGGAATGACATCTCTTTTGTTGTCACAACAACTGCTTGAATTTTTTTTTATTAAAACACGATTAATTTGTACATTTGATGTCATATTAAAAATAGAATCCATTTACCTTTTGGATTAAAACTTTGTTGGAATTTAACTTTTAACATAATCTTTTTAACAAGAGATATTAATATGATTTAAATAGATTATGGGTGAATGAGAAATTGATCTCAAAGAACTCTTGGTTGTCATATTTTGGTGAAACCTAAAACCCTCTAAAAAAACTCTATCCCGTATATGAAAGATACAAAATTTTTTAGGTGTTGATAAAGTGTAAAGTTTAAAAATTAAAATTGAGCTCAAAGAATATCCAAGCTTTTAGAGGGGAGAAATCCCAAACAAAGTGATTTTTGGCTTAAACTTGAGACGACAATACAAGTTGGGTCTAAGCCTTGGTTTGAGTTTATTATACAATATTATTTTGGGCCATAAAAATTATTTTTTTACCAACTAAAATTTGGACTTGGGCCTATTCCATCTTTAAGCCCATTGATTTGTCCAATCCAACCATAAATATTAACAATCTCTTCCAAAAGCTTTTTCTACAAATCTAAATAGTTTTTCCAACTCAAAACTTCATTTTTAATTCTTAATTTATAGTGGTTAATCAAATGTTAATAATAATGAGAATTAATTCTGATTATTATCAGAATTAATTTTTAAACTGAGCTCAAAGAGTATCCAAGCTTTTAGAGGGGAGAAATCCTAAACAAAGTGATTTTTGGGCTTAAACTTGAGAGGACAACATAAGTCACATAAATTCACTATAAATAAAAATAAGGGATGGAAGAAGAGTTTGACACAATGTTTTTAGTACTTTCCTTCTCTTTTTATGCTTTGGTTTTTCTCTCAGATTTAGAGTTTAGATTCATCTTGTTAAGAGATATTTGAGTTAATCTTTGGTTCACATCTCTTGTTTAGAAGCGTATATAAACTAAAATGGTGTTGTTGGAATCTTGTGAGGCTTATTGCAAATATTGTTTGCTACAAAAAATGAGCAATAAAGTTATAAGGATAGAAAATTCATCTTTAACAACAATAAAGCTTTATTAATTTTAAAGTGCATCAACAAGTAAATAATTTTTTTATTTTATTTAATCCTTTAATTTTTTTTAGTATGTATGTTAGAATTGTTTTTCAATCTCTTATGCTTTTTTGAATATATGCTAAAATATTTGTTAGAACTTCTATATAATTTAATCTTTGATAGCATGATTGTCATGTTATATAAATTAACAAGTTTATTGCATGCTAAAACTTTTCTTGAAATATTTTTATGTTAATCATCTCTTTCTTTCGATAAACTAAACAATCTTGATTAATTGTTTAAATTTTCAGACTACAGCCGTGTATGGTAGTCCACAAATGAAATTGCGTCGGTTTTCATTGAAACTTTGAAGGAAGATTGCTTATCAGACACAAGAATCATGGGTTGTTGCTGGTGATTTTAATGCCTTACTTGAAGCTGATGAAAAGAAAGCGTGGTGCACCTAACAACTCAGGAGTTTGTCGAATGCGTTCATCACTGCAACTAGTTAGATTTAGGGTTCGTGGGACCTAAATTTACTTGGCATCGTGGAGGTGTGTTCATGGGAGGCTAGACAGAGTCTCGAGTAATGTTGCTTGGAATAATTCTTTCCCTTGCACCGAAGTTTTTCACCTTCCTTATCTGAATTCTTATCACCGTCCTCTTTTGTTCTGTTCTAGGAGTTCTTTATTCCAGAATAGAATCCAAAAACTTTTTCGACTTCAAAGATTTTGCAGAAAAGGTTATAGAATGGAATAGACATGTTTTTGGGAATAACTTTGGGCGTAAAAGAAGATTGATAGTTGACATTGCGGGTATTCATAAGTATCTAAATTGTTCTAAAGAAGGTTGCAACCCGACATATTTTTAGAATTGTCGAAGAGAATTAATATATTTAATTTATGGATATTTATAATATTAAAAAAATTAATTAAACTTGATATATCCAACCTAGTCCAAAAATCAAATAAAATTAGTTATATTTATATTTTGTAAAATATTAAAAGCATAGTTGAATATAATTTTGAATTAATTAAAATTGGTACTATATCCACGAAACACTCCATGTATAATTATTTGAAAGCTGAATTCTCTATGGATTCAAGTTCTACGGACAAAATATAATTAAAGTAGGAAAACAACTATATGTAAAAATAATAATAATATCCAATTATTATTAGTATGAGTCTTATAAATTTTAGAGTCATTAAAGTTTATACATTCCGACAACTATATATAAAAATAATAATATTATCCGAAGATCATCAATACGAGTCTTATAAATTTTATGTCACTAAAAATTTATATAATTATTAATTTTAGGATCCATGAGATTAATCAAAATATATATAAACTCATATGAATATCTATTTTAATAAAACAAAAATGTTCCTGCTCATTGGAAGCATGTTTTGGAGGGAGCTCAATGGAGAATTTATCTGTTTTAGTAGTTTTTTTTTTTTTTACTTCATTCCATATTTTTAGAGGTGTTTGGTGTCACGATAAGACTGTATTTTTTTAAAAATTTTAAATTTATTTTTATGTTTTTAAATTATTTTGATGTATTGATATAAAAAATAAATTTTAAAAAATAAAACAAATATTATTTTCATGTATTTTTTAGGAAAAATACTTTAAAAAATAATTTTTACTATTATTCTGACCACCCACTTTGTATTTTTTTCAATTGCTTTATTTTCTTACTTTCAATTAAAAAAATAATCTATTGTTTGTGAATGTCTATTTCGAGTCGAGGCCCACAAAGGGATACTTGGTTTTGTGAAACGTGTTTCTGTTTTTGTTTTTTTAACCATAATTATACCCTCGGATGAAAAATAATTTTTCATTTTGAATCATATTTAAAGGTATTTGATGTTAACGGTTATACTGTATTTTTAAAAATAATAATTTTTTTTATTTCAAATTAATTTTTTTAGTGTTTTTGAATTATTTTGATATATTTTTATAAAAAAGTTTTTTTTAAAAAAAAATATTTTAATATATTTTCAAGTAAAATATATTTTAAAAGACAATTTATACCATTATTCCAAACACCCATTTAACATTCTTTTACCTACTTTATTTCCATCTTTTCGATTAAAAAAAATAT
>Ga0307510_10000531_pt1 | contig 38069 bp, 23 predicted proteins | sample 12_EM_MG_FD_207224 | JGI IMG/M metagenome (GOLD analysis project Ga0307510, IMG submission 207224) | Populus trichocarpa ectomycorrhiza microbial communities from riparian zone in the Pacific Northwest, United States - 12_EM | ecosystem: Host-associated > Plants > Roots > Unclassified | place...
AATCTGACCTTTTGCCCAGTGTGGGAGTGCATCCCGCTCGGCGGCTCGAAGTGGGGGGGCAACACGTATGCACATTGCCGTAAACCTTTCTCTCCACCCCCCCTTACTCTCTCCCTAATTGAACTGTAGGTAGGCAGGTGCAATCTCAGGCAAACCTCTACTGTGCCCTACTCGGCTCGGGAGTTCGGGGTGTCGTTCGCGGGCTTGAGATAAGCAACTCACTTTAATGTACGGTACTCCCTAAAGCGTTCTCTAGGATGAAGTGGATTGTAGAAGTGATTATTGGCCCATCCCACCTAAGGCTAGATCTAACTAGGGGGCTAATTGTTGCTTTTCCCCTGTGTTGTCTTTTTTTTTCCTTCTTCTCCCCCCTCCTTAGTGCTAAAATATCATATCCTGGGGATGCGTTGTCTTGATATTTGTAGCCATCAGTTCTGTGCTATCATATTCCTGACAATTCAGCCAACAACCACATTATACCATGCCGTATTATAACACCTCAATTGTATTACCGGTATAGCAGAAGCCAAAACCATCTCTGTGCTTCACCCTCCTCTGACAGCCTGGCCTTGAACCCCTCCATTTAACGCATGTACTGCTGTACAAGTATCCGGCATGAGGCACCCGACCACAGGGATCCAAAACTTTCACAAAATTATCTGCGCACTTGCAGGCGCCCACACCAAATTCGGACTCAAACTCCCAGGCACCTATTCCGGATATTTGCAGGCTCCTGGCTTCTTGCACACTCCTAAAAACCAATGATCGTATCCACAGATAAATAACCACCCTGTAGCACCCCTTCACCCACTGAGCGCTCTCTAAATTGGAACTCGTGCCACTGAAAGTCCCCGGAGTTGGCAATTGTGAGTTGCAAGAGTGGAGCCCAACCAACTGAAGATTACAGCGAGATTAGTGTTACACGAGTACAATACCAACCACACTGCGCTGCCGAACGGCAGTTCTCTGCCAACAGTTTGTTTTAGCCGCCACATGGTACCGTAATCTATACTCCAGGGGAACGACTACTATTTAGGGGAGGGACTAAAGCTCACCGCACGAGGCAGGATAGGTGATTGGTCGTGTATGAGGGAAGAATGGGGGCCAGGGACATGCAAATATTTGAGGGGTATTTGGTGCTCAATATAGTAGAGGTAGAGGTAATGGTGCTGCCGTAGGGAGCTATTGGAGTCCGGGCGGTATCCGGTTCGGTGTGAGTGCTATGGGTCTTGGGGGCGCACATTTTGAAAAAGACGATAAATTCCGTACTGACTGGCCCCTAGTTTTTGGAGGGTTGCGATACCAGGTGGTTTTAGTGACTTTCCGGAAGCTTCAAACGTTTAGCGCAGGCAGGTTACCGGTAGGCAGCAGGTTCTGTTGCAATTGTGTTAAGAACTAGCTAAGTTGTGAGCAGCGCACTATACAGTATGATACCACACTCGTACTCCTGATATAAACCCGAGAAATTAGGCGGGCATTATAACTTCCTCCCCACCAATTGAACCCAACTTTCTTCCCCGTCATCCATCTCCACCGAGCTACCTCATTGGGTGAAATAGGAAATAAAGTCAATCACTCTGCAATAACCCAATTAACCGAGCACTATAAACTAAGGACAAGTTATATATAACGGGCTTACCCCAATATAAACTGCAGCCGCCTAAGGTCCAAGTACGAACCCCCAAAGTTAATCCATGAACCCAATCCCCCAGCATAATAAGCCCCCAGCTGTTGCCCGCAAATTCAAACTCAAGAGTGATTTCTAGGGGCGGCAGAGAGGGCAGCGATGCATGCAGAACCTGGGCGGTCATCGACATTCCTTTCCACAGGACAAAAAGCGTCAGCAAGCGGGTTCAGGATGTGGATATACTGCCTGCTAAGTGGAGTAGCTATAAGCAAACACCTAGTCTTAACACGCCATTTTAGGCGCTGCCGATGCAACCTCTCTACCTATACTGCAATTCTTACTTAATAACCCCCCACACCATCCCAAGCACAGAAAATATTACTAGGTCTGGACACACCACCGCCCACTAAACTACCCTATGTCCAAATCACAAGCCATCACTCTCCCCAACGTGGGGTTCGAGCGGTATGTTCACATAGCCTGGGGTGTAGCACAACACAATACTGCAGGGTATGATAACCCACAGTAAACATATCGGACCCAGATAGCCGGTCCACTGCGGAAAAACATTCGGGTTCTAAATGAAGGAGTTGGATGAGTGGAGGGTTTGCATCCAGCACCGTAAGGAGTGTAACAAGGGGGAAAGGAAAAAAAGACACCCGGGGCTTTCAGATAGGGAACCGGCCTCAGGCGTCACAAATAGTGATACCATGAACCCAATTTGTAGCATCCTCCTACATATCATACAACCTCCTATGCCACCAAATCTCTATTACTAGTGCTTTACCGAGCAGTCCCCAATCTCCAGAGGCGGGCAACCTAAAATCAGCAATTGATATGAATGAAGCCCAGCTTGTTTGCCTTTATGCATCTCTGTCCCTTATACCCCTAGTCATTAAAATTATTTCCCATTTTGTAAGAACTGCATACGGTACTAGGAAAAAAATCTGCATTCAAGCCTTTTCCAGCGCCAATACCCGAACTAAAAATAGGCTAAGTTCATAGAGTGTTCAGAAAACAAGCAGACTACTTGACTTCTATTGTAACCTCAAATGAACTTAAATTCTCTGAATAGTAGTAGCAACAGGGAACAAAAACATTGGGTGATGAAAAGGGTATATAGAGGCGACCGAGGTGAATCCGGAGTCAGGGGAAACCTTGCGATTGAGATGGAAGCTCTCTTACCCGGACCAAAACCAAGCTCCAGGACTGCCAAGCCTTTGAATAGTACTAGACTGCTACCGGTAGTACTTGTACACGCAACTAGAATATGCCCCTTGAGGCCTTATTCGTACCTGAATTAGCCATATCTACGACAATATAACGTTTACAAAAGGGTGACTGGGAGAATGGCCCTGAGGTCATTCCTTGAAAGTGAGTGAGCACCCATGAGAGAGGCTCAGTGGTATTATCAAAAATTTCTTGCGATCAAGCCCCAGGGGGGGCATGTAGCTTTTCTGTGGCTTTGATGTCATAGAGTGCTTTCTACTTCACGTCACCTGTTCACAAGCGGCTACGAGGGAATAACAATCCCCGACAACAAATACCATGAGAGCAATAATGGCAAGTCCCTATGCTATATCGAGCCGGGAGTATAAGCAAATATTCCGCCGCAGTCGCTAAGTCGCCTAAGTGTGCGTGCTACCCACTCGAAACCGCAATGTAAAATCCAACAATACAGTCGCGCCCCGCTATCCCGAATGACCAAAATCAAAAAAAAAATCCAAGGAGTCCGCCCGGGACAGCGAATTATCCGGGACAGCGGGTTAGGTTTTAAAATTCCAGGGGATTTCATCCGGGTCAGCGGGGGATCCGGGAGAGTAAAATCCGAGACAACGAGGTGCGGCTGTAACCCAAAAAGGTACGATACGGGGAAGGCGTGGCACCAACCTCCCAATCCACATGTCCAGAGGGCTCCAACGGCTTCCGCGAGTACGCCAGCCCCGGAAAGGTCAAAAGATCATGCCGCCTTCATTACCGGCGATGACAGCGGCACCAGCAGGACCATCAGTAGCACAGCAGCCAGATGCGGAGGATAAACAAAAACTGGTTGAAAGTGCTGGGAGGAGGCGTTTGCTTGTACCATTCGACTTGGAGAATTACAGTAATGCGGGGAGTATCGTTGAGAAGTACATGCAGGAGTACGGGGGATTAGACATGTTGGCGAATAACGCGTCAAAGCAGATGCAGTTTGAGGGCCCTACGGAGACTGATTTGGGTAAGTTCGCTCCACCACTCAAACTAGAGATGTGGGAATCGATGGGACCAGTAAATACCGTTCCTTCGATGCTCAATCCCAACATTTTGCTAATCTCTGCATCGAGGAGACTCATCTTTGCTATGAATAAGGGTTCCAGAATCATTACTACCGACTCTATCGTTGCGTTTCGTTCTGTGGTACCCCGCTGACTGCCGACTGCGCCGCTACCAAAGGCCTCGCAGCCTTCACCAGGGCCCTAGCCAAGAACCTCACTCCAAATTGAATACCAGTCCTCGCTAATGCTGTTGCGTATTATACGTTCCCCTAATCCTCCAGACTCAACCCCTTTGGCTCTGGCTAACGATGCGTATTAAAAACAAGTCTGGGCCCCGTACACCCCGCTGCAATCATCATGACCCGATAAGCAGATGGAGGTCTTCGAGAGAAAGCCTCAGAGCGGAAGGTCAGGAAAGCTCTGCAAGGTTGCGACTAGTTAGAAAAAAAATTGGCAAATATTGAAGCCTCCTTGTGTTATAGGCAGATCATGTATCTCTATCCCACAAAAGGCGAAGCCGCTCCAGTGAACCCCGCGAGAGATTCTACATTTCAAATGCGCTAGTTATCATTTTGGTATTAAGTAGATTCCTTGGTTGGCTTTAGCGGTGTCGATTCCCGGGATAATTCCTCGCAAGGTTCATGGAGAGCTTTGTGGGAGAGGGACCGCTCTAGATAGGTAGGATGTCCCAAGGAGCCCTTGTTACGCGGCTGGCGGTCAGTGGATAGACTCAATTCGTGATCGCTGCGAGTACAAGTACGGCTACTACTCTTGTTTTAATAATCCCAGCTCCCTCTTATTGATGCCCGCTCATCATCCCATTTCCCATGCTCCAACCCACCACTTATTTCCCCGTGTCCCCTCCGCCCCCGCTTCATCGACCCGAGCAATTACCCTCCCGCTCCTTTGTCTAGATATACCGCCCATTGGGGTGTTCGGGTAGTACCTAACCTTGCCCCCTAGAGCATTTCCAGTCCCCCGGATACTAACTCCACACAAAATAGGCCTGCCTCAAGCTAAACATGTCCCATGCACCGCTTCGATCACCGCTCAGACAAGCCACAAGTGCATTATGTAGCCCAAATGAGTATAATCTGAGACAGAGGAGCTCTCACCAGCCCTAAATTTCGCTACCAGTTTTAGCTCCCCCGGCTGCATTTTGAACTACGCCAGGATATGTCGGCTCACAGTGTCTATTATCCTTATCCTTAATTGAGGCGTCATACCACAACAATAGCCTTTGTGAAATACCGGTATTCGAGTTCCCGACATTGTTATCCAACAAAGTTTGTTCACAAGGCCCATTCAAGCAGCCACGGCCGCATCAAGTGCATGGTTTGACCGCTAAAGAAAATCGAGGTCATTGGTGCGCAATTAACGGCTAAATCCCTTCGAATTGGTCTCTTGAGTATATGGGTTTTCCCGCCACTCCTTCATTGGCAGTCAGCACCACAATTTCGAACTTGTCCTTTTACAACGCTTCTTCCGTTCGCAACATGCGGGATAATTATTCCTCCAGCGAGACAATTGCTTCAAAAAAAACATGAAGCGGGCCGTTGGTGGGTGAAGACTCGGACTACGAAGGACAGTTTCACCAGCCTCGCCAATGAACCTGCACGCCTCTTTTCTGCAGCTCCATGCAATAATGGTCCTTTTTGCTCCGAAAAGATGCCACGCAACGAACCGACCACGGCAATGTTTCAAGGAGCTTCTTGACTCGGTGCTTTTTCCTTCCCTCAGATGCGTGACTTACTTTTTCTGAGAAAAGGAAGAAAAATGTTCACGTCTTTGTGTTGTGAGCCGTGTCTTACTGGTACCTGATCAGCACATTCCGCCACGTTACAATTTTCAGGGACTCCGCTTTTGTTGTCGGAGGTATACACCCTTCCGGTTTTATCGTGCCCATATTCTCCCCAGAGATAATTGCGGGAGCCATCAGTACTCTTTCGCAATTGCGTTTCCTGCTTAAGACGAGGTCTCGTTTACCGTACTCAGCGTACCGTATGGGTTAGATTCAGCGCCCGGAACGGCTGCCTAAACCGGATTGGTCATGTAAGCCGATAGCCTCCTAGGAGCAAGATTTGCGCCGAACTCGCAAGTCGAGCCGTGACACCGCCTATCAAATTGCTGGGAAACGCCCAGCTCACCTAAATATAAATCGTACGTCATCCCCATCGCCCGTTACTGGAAGCATGAAAAACACTTTTTCCTTCACCTTCGAAAACGGACAGCTCCGTTGAAAGAAGTGGGTGGCACGGAGTCGGAAAGATTGGCCTAAAACCCTTCGACAACCAATCATCATTCATCACTCGAGACGGTTGTTGTTGTCACTAAGGTTGTGTAACAATGAACAGCAAGCCATACCATTTTTGCCCCAAGCGAACCTATGAAAATTTGGAGCATTTTACCATCAACCAGAGAACGACGGAAACGTCGTGCCTAGCTGTCTTTTGATCGGCCATCATGGTCGGACTGGAGAAGCGCTGTACGGTATATATCGCAAGTGGGTGCGCGCACGAGAAGGGAGTGTGGAGAGAAAACATCCCAACCCCTCCCCGTTATTGTTCTCTTACTCAATTTGCAGGGTATTTAGAGAAAAAATAATTTATTCACAAAACTGCCCGCCTAATGGACTCCCCTGCACTACCACTTTTCGACGCCATTCGCGGTGTCATGGCTGGTTCATGGCCAGACGATGAGTACGACCTTGCCGAATCACCACTGTCATACGTAGACTACCGGAAGCAGAAGCTCGAATACGGCGAACCAGTCACCATCACGACACCGTCCATCACCATTGTGAGGCCAGATGTCAAACCCGAGTCGGTCGCCGTGGCCGGGGAGCCAAGGCCCGAGCCCGAGGGGAGCGCAAACCCGGCGCCTGAGGCTGAATCAGAACCTAAGTTAGGAGCTGAGACAGGCGAGACAGATATAGGTACAAAAGGAACGGGTTACGTCGATGCGGGCGTGCAAACTGACGGTTCATGGCTTAATGCGATGTTAGGATTCGAGGCGCCAAGAGAAAAGTCGGGAGAAAAGTCAATCTTAGCAAACGCATTACAAAGTGGGTGCAGAGAGGACGGTGGGCCTGTTTTAGGTATTGAAGTTGAAGAAAGAAAAAACCTTCCGACGAGCTCTCGTAGAAACACTTTCGTCCAAACTGAAGGCGCTAGCGACTTGAACCCTCTTCGACCCAACAGTAGTGGTGCGGATTCTGCGGAAACGTTATCTATTAATTCCGACGGGCCCACGGAAGTGTCAACAGCGGTTCAAGTGAGGATATTTAGCTCACCTCCTCCCTCCTCCGTGACTACCTTATCCCTTGACCGCCACGATTCCGGATTCTTCCCAACTTCACGACCACAAACCCCTCCTTCGAAAGCAAACTCAAGATCATCACTCCCGCCGAGTCCACCGCCGAGTCCACCCTCCATGAGGAGGCAAGCAGTAGTCGTCGGTCAGTCGCTGATTGAGCGAAAAAGCATAGACTCAACAGCAAGCACGACCTCGACCCGGATAATCAGCATAGGACATCCCCAGCCAAGCTCGGCATCGATAGCGAGTCGAAACTTAAGCACAACCTCAGTGGCCCGCCCCCGGTTCAGCACGAGCTCCTTGGTAGTGCCGAACTCCCTTTACTCATCCCCGAAGAGTTCCCGCTTCTTTGAGGATTTAAGCGAAGAGGTCCGACCCGGAACTGCAGCGAGTGTAGAAGAGCTTGCGCGACAATCGGAACCAAAAAAGGCGCCTAGCATAAGATCGGATACAGCCGTACCAGCGGCGCTGTCGGAAAAGATCTCTACATCTCTTGTACGTCCGGCGACTGCGCCCGACCCATCCACATTGCCGAAGGGAAAGCCTAGGAAGTTGAAACTAAGACTACCAAAAGGCTGCGGCCTCAAATTTAGTATTCCGAAATGGGCCAAGAAGTCTTCTAATGAGAAGAAGAGGGTTGTTAGTTACGAGAGTACAATCTTGACATTCGCCAGTGGAAAGACATAAACCTCACCCCCATCGTCGGTTTTAATTTTTCATATTATTTCACTTGGGCCATTTCTTGCATTATCAGAGGGGCATTTGTCGCGGCGTTCGGTTTGGAGAGTAATGCATTTTTTATAGAAGGGAGTTTCTTGTTTTCTCTTTCTCGTCTCTTCTCCTTTAATACCTATTTGCTATTCTCCTCTTTTCTGGGTTTGGGATTTGCGGAGTATGGTTTATCGCAACGAATTATGTTTACGACCGAACCGAAACTTATCTACACCTGTTCACTGGTTCCACTCAACTCTGTGTTGCTGGCATCACAGCACTCTCATTTTTGCCTTTCGTTTTTTCTGTTCACCTGTACAAATTTTTCTTTTTCTTCTCTATTCACTTCTTGTGTTATTGACCGTTTGGTCTTTCCCGTTCGCACCCACTTTTTTCTCTAATTATGTCTCTTCTAATTTCGTTTGCATTCCGTCACAGATAGATACAGTGGACGCACGATGCCCAGGATACATTTGTTAAAAATAAGAATTTAATTTAATTATAACTTTCTAAACCCCTTCGAGATTACGCTGGAGCTCTCCGGATGAGCTGTAACATACAATACTTGAGCATAGCGCCGCATCATACCGTGAGCTAGGTTTGGGATAACTTCACAGTTACGGCATTCCACGGCAAAGCGAGCCCGTAGCATAAGAGAATGCCCATACAAATAATCCCTGTCCTATAAAAGTTCTATGGACGTTCTCGCTCCGCTCTGGGTCACTCTACGGAACACTAGGAGAGACCCTGTCAAGATCAACCGAGTGGAAACCTAACCCTAGAATAAAAATAGTCCCAGGAGAGTTGCTGATAAGGCACTAGTACGGATGGGTCAGATTTTGTCTCAACAACTACCTTACTCGAGTAATCTCGGCGCATTTTGACACTTGTAGCGGAAGAGAGGATTGTAGCGATGCAATGCAGATGGAGATGGACCGAACGATACTCGAGTAGTGGGGAAGAAGAGAAAGGTTTTTTGCAATTCGGGTGACCGTGCTCACACCATAATTAGCATTTGGTTGACCAAGACCTGAACACCGTAATGAAGGTTCGGAGTGTTGTTAGACGGTTATGCTTGGGTTTGTTACGGGAGTGGGAAGGATAATTCAGGAGATATGCAGGCGGAACGGATACGGGAGAATGTTCTGTAAAGTCTTTATCTGCAATGTTCTTTTCTTTTTTTATCAGGGGAGTGTACGGAGGAATAGGGACATGTGGTAAACACAGAGATAGGTGTGGTGATCCTTGGGAGGATCAGGAAGTCGTATTATGTTTTACTTATACATCTGTCTCTACTGATAGTTTGTTTAGTTTAGAGTGGGGGCGAATAAACGAAGTATTACAGGCGGAGAACTTACGTTCCATATCCTTCCTCCAAAGTGCTTAAGTTCCAGGCGAAATCTCTTAGTCTATTGGCTACTTCCGTGCGACCCTCGCTTCCCTACATTGACACGGATTCTCCATCACCGGTACCGTTCGTGCCCGATACTGCGGCTCGCGACTTAAGCCATGGAGTCCGATACCGCATTTTCTAGTGAAACTCGTTTTCACGCTAGGAGGTCAATAGAAAGTTGTGTTCTCCGTTTCAAGGAAATAGCTAACCGGGAAGGGTTACTTTGTGAGAAATCCTGACTTACACCTTATTCTGACCTCCTAGCGTGAAAACGAGTTTCACCAGAAAATGCGGTATTATTTGTACGGTAACGTAGGGGGAATTGGACAGGGCATGAAAGATCTGGCGAACACACACTTGACCATAACTAAAGCACTATAATACAGAACCCGCCTTACAGCGCCATGTTTCCCCGCGTAGCTAGCACACACCGTCTATCGACTCGTCTTTGGCACAAACTATCGGTACTCAAGTCGCCGGGCGGGTTGAAGATGCTCTCCCTTTCATGGTGAAACGCTTCTATCCCGAGGAGTGGGCAGAAGATCTTGGCATCCCCGCACCCCATTTTCCACCAACGGTATCACATCTTAAGGGTTGTTGTCAACCGCCCCGAATACGGAAATGCACTGGCGATTTGATGAGGGTAGGATATCCATGAGAATTTATCTTTTGAACAATTTTCTTGTATGATATTAAAGAAATCTTGTCAAAGAAATAGTTGGGGGAGATGTTTGGCGGTTGTGTACTTTAAATGTCACGGTTCTCTAACATACAGTACCGTAAATCAATTCTCCTGGCACTGTACTCGAGCAATGTAGCTGTATCATAGGCACAGTTTAAGGACTGCGCGAGAGGGGGGTGACAACTGTTTTCAGGGTCGCACCCTCCCGGAACAGATAATCGCAGAATGCGTTGCACCCCCCAATCCCACTCAAACAATAAAAATAAGGTAACATTAAAAACGAATGATCTGTGTTTCGGCGAAAGCAAAAACCATCTTTCCCACGCTTCTCCCTCCCTACCAGAAAAAAATGAAAGACTCTGATCAGTGTGGAGCTCCCAACCCTCGGCGCCGTTAAACCAGTGCTCCCCCTCCACAAAACAAAACCCACACCGACATTCGCTAATCCCGCATGCAATCGCATAACCATCACACCTTCCCACCAACAACGCAGCACCTCATCCCAGATCTGTAACACGCCCCAGCCAACCACCCAATAACCCAAAGCAGAATAGTCCACAGCGAACCAGGACGACCGACCAGGGAGACCAGCCGACACGCCAACCGCCCGCGAGCACCAACCAATCCAATACCAGCAAATACGCGACCCAATGGAAAAACCGCAGCAAAAGTAAACGCAGGGAAATTAAGTGAAAGTGTGAAGATCCGAATTTGCCGCCTGATCGACAGCAAGGAAAGCCCCTCTCGTACCCATCGCAGCCGAATGATACGCCATGATCCTAAACCGAATTAAACATCATTTCACACCAAGGAAATTGACAAAAGAGCTGACAAAGGAAAAGAGTAAAGAGCGTCTTAGATTGACAAGATAGTGTTGGGCTATCCTCCACCGACACCCCAATCCCGCATCCCCGCCGTAAGTTAAGTTAGTAACATAAAAAAAATCCACACAACCCCCGATGATGATGTAAAACTGCATGCTAACATGAAGAGTTACTGTCGTATTATTTAATTTAATATCTGCCTGGTCGCTTTTTTTTCTCTTTTCTCTTTTTTAAAGATCCTGACCGGAAAGCACCTTTCCCAGTCTTTGTTGGTAGTCCGCCATGGCCGGGAAGTGGGGGTCTGGTAAATTGTTAGTGGGGCTCGTATTGTGGATGGCCTTCTGAGGGTGAATACCAGGGTTCCCAGAGAGCAAGGCCTTCTTTTTGATGTCGTTGAGGAGGAGGGCCCCCCGGATAAATCTCAAATATTCAAACAACTGCTCATATCGGACCGTGTATTAGTAACGACCTCCGAGTTCAGAGAGAGCTCAAGGGGGAATATTTAATACATCGTTTGAATCTCTGAATTCATCTAAGGGGGAGGAAATTCCACCGGTGGCTTGATGGCTAACTGCTGGCTCAGCAGTGACCTCTGTGGTAGTACTTCCTTGAATTAGTACCTCGGTCCGGTGGCTTATTCCCGCGTCTCGTGCAGAGTTAGCACAGACTATAGATGGTACAAGAGGGGGAAGCGGGTTTTACCATTAATAATTTTGTATGTGGGAGCAGTTGTGGCTGTTTCCCAGATTTTCAGTTCGGCGTCCGAATGTTGTTTATTTACTCCCCCGGACGACCCATCCTCACTACGGACGGGAGATTTCCTATTCTTTTTGTATCCCCAGCGTGAGAACATCTTCATGTATGTTCTGCGACTGTGTCGGTGAGCTTCAATAGTCAACCAATTAACTTTTAGGCGATCGGGAGGGGTGGTTAAGGGAAAACAGCTTCTCACATACCTGGCCACAAAATCGTGCTTCTTCTCCATAATCTCCATCACTTTTTTCAACTTATGTTTCTCGGAAATATAGAGCCGGTAGAGTAGCGCCTTGTGCTTGCTCCACGGCTTAGTCATCCTGTTAGAGTTATTGTTATCTTCCTCTTTTCTTCTTTTTCTTACCCTTTCCCCTCGGAGTTGTTTAGTTTTCCTAGGCTATACCGGATGATTCGTTTATTAGCGAAGGGTAGAAGATGATCGCGAGCCTCGCAAATTAGTCGACTCGCCCAAGATGTCCGGGCCGGGCCGAAAAAATAGTTTGGCAGGCGGGCCCCCTCTTTAAAAGCGCTGGATTTGTGCACACTTTTTTCGACAGCAAGTTGATCAGGCTAGGCTGCCGAGAAAGGTTTTCTTGATTGAGAACCCCTCCTGCCTTGTATCATAACAACAAGAAAAAGAAATAAAAGTGCATCTGTACAGAAAGTCAGGTGCCGTGTCCTGGAAGGGGGGCACTTTTTTCTGTATTTTCACTCAAGCCACACCTAAACTTGTTACAAGATTTTTGTGGCTCTCAGCTCAATTGGTGGCAGTTTAGGGGCTCTTGCTGGTCAAAAACAATACTGTACTTACGAGAGAGGGGGCATTCCACCCGCTGCTGAAAGGCTGATAGGTGCACTCCTCCGCCTTTTCAAATTCAAGCCCAAAGTGCCATAGTCTACCGGTACTAGAGCCGCGGCCTGCAAAGTTCCCATAACCTTCCAAGTACTATATACTAGCCCCAGTAAACGCTTCGCCCACCCCGTCTCCCCATTGTGCCGCAAAACGAAATGGTATAAAAGCTTAAAATGCCCTTGGAACCATATTCGAAAACAGCTATCTAAAAGACCCTCGCTGTTCTGCTACCGTTAATAGGTACAGCTCCCGAGGTGCTAGGAGAAGCATGAGGACCTTAAGAAAATTCGTGTATTATACTCGAGTACTGTGTGGTGCTAGAGGCGGAGAGTATGTGAGGCGAAGTGAGTGTGGTTGGCACGTAGGGTCACATTTGCCACGCAGAGAGCAGTGCATCAACCCCAGAAAGTCAGTGCATAGCTAATTTACCGTAAGAACTGGAATAATCGGGAGTCTTGCTAGGAGGTTGGAGTTGCCTCTCCTGATGAGATCCGTCGGACTTTCCTTTTCATTTGTCCCGGCCGGGGGATGAAAGAGAATATTTTCGCCTTGCTTTCTCCTCTTAAGCCAACGGGGAAAATTCTGGACGCCCTAGCGCGATCCTAAACTACCTGTATTCCAGTTTTTACGGTAGGTTAATTTGCAAAACAAGCCCCCCATCTTGTTCAAGTACAGGGTATAATAGGAACTCTTAAGGGGAACAAGTAGGGATATATTTGGCTGTTTAACTCCAAAAAAACCCCCCCTATAACTCCTTGCTAGGTTTTGTATGAAGACATCACCCCTGTACTGTATATTCTCATGAAAGTCGGAATGGCACTAAAGCGAACTAAGGTGAAACTAAAGTAGCCGAACCAACAGGAAGGCACGAAGAACGCTAGGTTACCACAGTTTAAACATAGAGAGTGGCGATTGGGCACGTTCAAGGAAATCATCACTAGCGCCATTCCAACTTTCATGAGATTTCACGGTACTTGTATAGGGTGAAGCTGAAGAGTCGTAGAGTATCCACCTAACCTCCTTCCACCTCCAAAAAAATCAAGGGAGAGTCTGCCCTTCGTCCGGTTGCGCTCACCAAACACGGCCAATGAAAACTGAAATCGCCTCACTCATGCTCGCCCTACCCGTCGAAGGTGAGAGGGGTGAGATAGTCAGCTGTATTCGTACAACTGTGCCCGCATACAAGCCACACCTGAAGGTGTCAATTCTGGAAACTTTTAGTGCTTTAGACCAAACAATACTTGTCTCAAGGTTCTCGTTGGCCAAATCACCATCGTACGGCCAGGGCTGTGCTCACCCCTCTTAATATCACAATGTGCTTCTCCACATCATAAATGTGTATAGTTACTTGTACCAAGATCCATGTCAAGCTACCTTCGCTGGCCGCCCAGGCAGTCCGTAAAAAGTGCACTCACAATCACCAATCTATTGCGAGAAAACGTTCACCTTTTGGGTGGGATATGCGGGCTGCCCACCACCGTCGCGATTGTTTCTTTTCCCAGCATCGAACAGATCCATGAATCATACTGACTCGTGGTAACAGGGTGAGTGCGGAGTTCCAGAAGGGGAATGCAGCCGATATGATATATGATCTATTGAATCTGTAGTTCGCTCGATGTAGAATGCCCAGCCCGTATAGTATCCCTAATCTCACGAGGGAAATCAAGTAACACAAGGCGGAGAAAAGGATACGTCAAGTATTGACCGATCCGCTACGGTACTGTACAGGACTGTACAGTCCTCGGATCATGCGTAGTGCTCGCACCGCCACGTCTCCCATCCCCCCTAAGCCATCCGATAAAATTATGCAGCATCCTAACCCCATCTCCAAAGTGGTGCGGGTAATGGCCTCAACAGACCCAACATCTCATCTCGAGCAAGTTACCTCACGGGAAATGATTCAGCGAACAGCCTCCATGCAGAGAAGTTTGGATTGAAATTTCCTTCCTTTTTTTCGTGCTTCAAGGAGAAGCGTGCTGTGCCGCAATATGATGACTCCCCTCAGCCCCAACCCTGGCTACTACCACAGAAAGATCATGGGACAGCCAAGTGCTTGACACTATGCCGCAACAAGTTTTCTGCGCGGTTTCAGTCGAGTAATGCCATTGATAGGACACCCTATGAAAGATTAAAAGATTGTAAGCAGCTCCACCACCTGCGTGATCATAGAGCATCACTCGCTGGACCTTGACGGTGTAGTGGCCGACTATCCCCATCCGGATTAGCCGGGTGGCCATACCGAAGAGCAGAAACCTGTTCCGATACCAGTGAGATGCCAATGCATCCAATTTCTGCGCTTGCAACCCAAGGTACGGTGGCGACAAGAAAGTTACCGGACAATAGCAGAATTAGATCTGCGATAACCAAGGAAGATTATCGTATGGTTGCAACGGCGGAGCCGGAGTGGTATCATTGTAACCTGGCCCTAGCCAATGCTACAACAATCTAAACTCCCACTAGAAACCTGTAGCAAAGAAAAAAAATTCTGCTAGTGCCCGGTCACTTTCGAGCAGCGAGTGTACTGCACCTATTGTCCAGGTGTCTGAAATGCATGATCCGAGCTCAGCTTGGCAGGAATGGGATATGGATCTCTCAGCCCTTTCACCCAATAAGAGATCCATCGAGCACTAGCAAAGGTCCTTCCTCTAAAACGAAGACACAAGGGCAAAGCTAAGCGAGGGGTCAGCTCGCCGTGTACCGCTTTCTCCCGGGATATGAAAAGACGAGACTCGGCACTACACCTCTCATAATTTCACTTACTGTAAACACTCGGATAATCGAACCGTGTGCTATGTAGTTGGGGATTCCCTACTTTGGAATGGGGGCGGGGAACGGCAAAAAAAACACGAGGCCTTACCAGGGGAGGCAACCCCAACGACATAGCATGCAGTTCGATTATTGCCTTTGCTCTGAGATCGCGGACGTATAATACCACAATCGTTAGCTAAGGCGCAGAGATGCGGATGTATTGACAGGATCCCTGACAGTGCCATTTGGCCCCTCAAACCAGTGATTTATTGGCCGAAGGCTTTCGACCCACTTACCAAAGGGGAAGTGCCAAGAAAATGTTACCCGCTCACGAGCTGGACCATGGAGGTGGGACGAGCTATGCGGCAGATGTATGCGAAAGGTTGGTGGGATTTTTTGCCAATGGATCACGGAGAAACAGTAAGTTTCTCCTAGGAAATGCTCCAGCCCATCGGGATTTCCATTGAGTTAAGGAGCAATATACCACGGTAGCACCAGGCACATACCGGCCAAAGATGGCTCTCCCCCCTCAAACTTATTTGAGATCAAGCACAATTTATTATGAGTGTGATAACAGGCAGGCACTAGACCACTCGGCAACAGATCCTGCGGAGCCCAAAGATGCACCGATAAAGGGCCAGGTGAAATTCAATCGCGGTGTTCGGGCACCTGCATGTACCTGGAATTGTGTTATTCATAATATTACCCTGGAAGTTATTGCCGGAGGAGATCTTAAGCAACCAAATCCTATGAGCCGAGTCCGTTAAGGCACTGCAGTGGCACTTCCGCACACACCTTTGGCGGAGCTGTCACAAAGAAGGGGCATCCTTGAGCAGGCCAGGCTTCAGGGGCATTGGGAGCTAGTAAAAAATGAACACTCTCAGAAACTCTCTTCAAGAAATGGTGTCCTTTTTCAACCACTCTCAAGGACTCACGAGTGACGACTAGTGACCGCACCCTCAGGACACTGAACTCGAAGTACCGATGCTTCGTCGGTGGGGGATTTTATATCATACCTGATGGAAGCTAAGCGATTTCGGCCGCCAACACGAAAATTTTTAACTAGGAATTTCTCTTTCCTCCCGGGCAAGCACCCCCGACGTACTCAGGTATCCATCCCTGATAAATAGAACGTTCCTCAATCAAATTTCCATAGTTAACTGTGAACCTTGGTTGGAGAGCCAACCTGAGCCCCTACCATAGCGTTGGGAGATAAAAATTGAGAGAGTTGAAAGATAGGCGAACTGACGACTTGCGCGGGAGTGGTGTTATATCTAGCCCCGCAATTCCCGAAATCGAAAAGCAAAGGACAATGAATCTGGAATCCCTTGTCCATTTGACAGGGGGCTAATGCCGATTACGCAATCATGTCCGAAAGGGGGGAAATTTCCCCTATGATAGTTGTCTCTTGAGCCAAAGTAGAATGAGTGATGCTTTATGATTGGCACATGATGCCAAGGAGGGGGTGAAGGCGAATTCTTAAGCCCAGCTTCAATCGGGAAACTGTTAAGCATAAAACATGATTAGTGTACCCACGCTTCACTACTCGAGCACCGAATAAGTTACTGGCTCATTGTGGCTGAAGGATAGCCTGGAAAGGCCCCTTGAAAACCCCCCTTTCAATTCACAGGGCACCATGCCAGGATTGGATAGGAGAAAAAAAGTATGAATCCCAAAATATTTCGCTGTTCCCCCACGAAGAGAGTCCCCAGTATACACATACCCTTCGCCGATAAATAGGTAACATAGCAACGAGACGCCCAAGCGGACCTGATAAGGCCCCGCACGAGACCAGGAAAGACGTAAACCGGTATTTGTAAGTGGACCCCGCACCTAGAATACGTCAGCCCAATAAAACACCAAGATACAGGATGTCCAAAATACTCCACGGGGAGCTGGGGCTGCTGTTGGGCACGGCGCGGAACAAAATAGGTTTGTGTGATCGTCTGTGACTGCTTTTGTAACCTCAGCGGGTAAGATTCGTACTCCAACAACAATAAATGACAAAAATGCATTATGAATACCACTCAAGAAAGAGTGTGCCTCCTACTCCTCCTTGGGTTCCTGAGTTCATAGTTCGAGAATGTAGTAGTTATGAAGGAATCCGACACCTTGGGGGGCCATAATTCCAGTCCTTGTAAAGACTTCACAGCCTCCCAGGCACCAGAACAGATGCTGGTTGGTGGGTTTCGTAAGAGATTTCGAGCGGTGATAAATATGCTTGCCGCGATTTATCCACCAGTCTGCTGGAAAGACTCTTATTTGGGTTCAGTTGTCCCAATGGGTGGGGTGTCCTGCCGGCATAAGATACTATCTATTAACGACAAAAATAACATATATCCTGCCCAGTACAGCACTTAGAATCTTCCAGAATCTGCTACCGAAACCTGTTTCTTGCCTTGCCAAAAAGCCAAAAATAATATCATAATCACTCGTCCCCTCCCTCGCTCCTTCAGTTGCTGTTTCCCTAAATTAATCGCACCAACCGCCCCGGGCCCGGCATTCACAAAGTGTCGTCCGGTATTGCCATAAACGGACGGTTGGCACAGACCAGCTAGACTGAAAAAATAAGCGATAAAGCTTGTCTTAACATCAATGAAACATCCGCGCCCGACGCTGACTGGTCATTCCTGCTTCGAAGCAAGGCAATGATTACATAAATAATATGAATGTATCACAGTTGCGGTACATATGCAATACATAAGCAAGTATTTCTACTTTGGTCCACTGGCATATTGCTTCCTTTTTATTCATTTCAACTTCTTGTCCTTTGGTTCCACACGAACTACTTTATCACAATTAAGCAAGCAGAGAGGGTCGAATGCCTGTTTCAACTATTGGGACACGTATTATTACTTATCCAATCAGTGGTCGGTGGCGGAAACTTACCCGTCTCATAGCGTCAACCGTCTCCTTCCCCAGTTCGCCTTCCAAGTAATCCCTCTTAACCAGACCAACCCCGTGTTCGCCAGTGACTGTCCCCTCCATCTCCACTGCGCGCTCGATCATCCTATGCACAACTCCATCTGCCACCCCCTGCTCACTCTTGTTAAATAATAAAATGCAATGGAAATTCCCGTCGCCGACATGACCGACCATACTGCCTAATAGACCGGATTCCTTGAGATCGGCTTTCGTGACTTCTATTATATCCGCGAGCCGAGAGAGAGGCACTGCGACATCGGTTGTCCAAACACTGTAAGGAGATTAGCAAAGGGGAATGAAACCTCAAGACGAGTGCGATCGTCATACTGATCATTCTCATCACGGCGAAGAGCCATGACACTCCAAAGTGCCTCCTTCCTTGCAGACCAAAGTTCGAGGGCCTCGTCATTATTGCGGGCGAATTCAAATGATTGAGAGCGATGGGATTTTCCGATTTGCTTCACCAAAGCGATTTGCTCTTTGACCCCTGACTGTGTTCCTTTCCCGAACGAGAAGTCACGCTTAGCTATTTGCTTAGCACATGAAACGGGGGAACAGGAGAATTACCAGCAAATTTAAAAAACAATGTTGGTTCCTCTTTCCAACCTCTACTTGTGCTCCCACTCTGGTTGATACATCTCATCTGAACGTCATCCAAGATTTCAATCGCAGCAATAGGTATACCCTTAGTCATTACCTCCGCGACAGTCTCTGCTGCATCCCTGATGGTAGAGAAGCTCGAAACGGCAACACTCTCGCTCGCAGGTCTGACTGTAAGCTTCAAAATAGCCTCGGTAACAAAGCCTAATGTCCCCTCACTTCCAATGAACATTCTTGTCAAATCATAACCAGCACTCGACTTGCGGGGTCTCTGCCGAGTTTTTATGACGGTTCCATCAGCGAGAACCACCGTAAGAGATAAGACCCATTCCCGCATTGTACCGTACTTGGCAGCGTTAGTCCCACTGCAACCCGTCCCCACCATACCACCGATTTGGGCTCCTGGTCCAGGATCCGGGGGGAAAAAAAGGCCGTCCTCAGCGAGAACGTCATTAAGATGTTCCCAGCCCACTGCTGGCTGCACAACCACATCCAAATCCTCCTTATGCAACCGAAGGATTTTATCCATCCGCGAGAAATCCACGCAGACACCCCCACGAGTAGGAAAAAAATGACCCTCAAGCGAGGTCCCGCCCGAGAAAGCAGTCATAGGGATTCGACGCTGATGACATATCTTGGCAATGCCAGAAACCTCTTCGGTTGTTGATGGGTAAACGATGAGAAAGGGGGTTTTCGCGTTTTCATGATAGGAAGACCATTCGGAGGCTGAATGACGGGCTAAGTCTTCCTTGGCTGTCGATACTTGTTCCGCACCGAGAAGAGCAACAAACTCAGTCCACGAGGCTTCGAGGTTCAACTTAGAAAGGTCATGTTTCGGTGAGGGGTAATTCTTTAGAGGTGATGTAGAGTCTGTCGGAGGGGCAGGAACAGAGAGTGAACCGAGGTAATAGAAAACGGCCGCGACAGTTCCAGCAACTCGAAGTAAGATCAGCCAGGTATCCCTCGAAATCAGGAGGTGGTCTACCGAAGAAATCCCGAACGGCCGGATTTAGGGGAAGGCGGTAAATGGTCGAGAGCAAACTCACCAAAAATTCCAGCCAAAGTACCACTAACTTTTTCGGAACCCGCTTGTCCCTCAGTAGACCCGCTTCGGAGCTTCGCATTCATCAATGCTGCTCTTTCATTCTGTATCCGTTGAGCCGTAGAGTCGTATAATTGTCCTCGAAAGCTCCTCTTGAATTTATCGGTGTCTGTAGTCTTGGTTGACTGCCTCCTGATAGCTGGTAAGCGAGAAAGACGTCCTGCTCTCAGGATTAATGTGCGGGGAATGGTAATTGGCATAGCGGGCGATGGTTGCTCAAGTCCGGAGGGGAACAAACTCGCGAAACACAGGGAAAAGGGAAGGGCGGGGGGCGGGGGAGCGGGGGATGCAGCGCAAACGGTTTCGGAAGAAAGTGCCGTGCAATGGGCAGGAGGCGGCTTGTTTTTTTTGTTTCCGCCAAACGGGAGGCGTGTGGCTTGGCATTGATTGTATATCCCAAAACGAAATCGTGTACTATACAAGCGACACCCTACAGCACAAGTGCCCGGAAGTACCTCATACTTGTATACATACTTGTATAGGTACCAGTACCATAGATCCAACCCGCCCCGCCCATGTACACCTGTACTTGTACTTGTGCTCCACAAGTATTCCAACGGCTAGCTTACGGTGCCCATACAAGTGCATAATCCTGCAGCTACGGTACTATAGGTTACTCCCAATTAAAGTCCTAGTTACTTTCCGGCAGGTGAGCTGCAGGCAGGCTGTCAGAAATACCAAGTATCATATCTACCGTGGAACTTCAAGATCGGTTCAGAGTGTGTGAAAAGGCCCCCAAGATTGATAGCACACAGCACATCCTATTCTATTTCCTTTATTTTCCTTGTTTTTTTCCTCCTTTTTCTCCTTCTTTTCACCTTTTTCACTGATACAGGCCGGAATCTAAATGTTTCCAGGGGAAGATCGTCATATGCAGTATGTGAGTTATTCCAAGCCGGGACGCGATATCGAAGACCGCCCTGGCGTGTCTCCTATGAGGAAAGGACGGGCGAACCAGAAAAGCACAGGAAACTGCTGCGCTCGCAGTCCGCAGAGCAATTGCTTATTGTCGACATCACCAAGCCAGGATTACCGCCATCACAATTTGGGCTGGGGATGGGATAACAGTAAAAATGAAAAAAAAAGAGGAAAGAAATAAAGAAACAGCTGCTGCACGAGTAGACACTGCAACCTGTTTTATCCTACCGCAATGGTGTGGGAGTATGGAGAACAGGCTAACCAAAACCATCCCGTCAACCGCAGTACCATTTTCCTTTTTGGACGCTGCGCTTTGGAAACCCGGAACTCCTGTGCGTACGATACGTATGGGATGTATACCCAAATAGATTAACAGAAACGCTTTCCAAGTGAAAAAAAAACATCGACGTGTTCCCCGGTCTCCTGGAAATTTTCTCTGGCGCGGTTGCAGCTTTGGTTTTCATTCATCTGAAAGGACAGATATAAAGAGATTTCTCTATATCTTACTGGGCGCCTTGTTTTACGCATGGGATCCTCATGACGGCCAGGCTCTATCCCCCTCTGAGCCAGCACGGCGATTTGATACGGATCGACGTCTCCCTGCGAAGCGATTTCAATACTCGAGTATGGGCTGACTCTGCCCCCGAACCTCTTTTATCCCAAAATTCGCCTTCAGGTCTCAAAGCGGGTGAGAGCCGGAACAAACGTACCGCATTGATTGCCAGGGTGGCATCGCGGTTCGGCCAACGATTCGGGAGATATTTTTCCTTTGCCGCATGAACAACCGACAGTCGATTTTTGAACTCTGGTTCCGACAAAAAAAACATGTCGGCATAACCTTTTTCAGCATTGGTGAATTGTTGCACTCTTTGGGCTGTAAGAATGAAGACTGGAGGATAGCGTTCTGAAATTGGTGGATCGGTCTCTTATCGCCACGCCCTCTGATACCAACCACCTCCTACGCGCTTCACAACCTACTACTAGTACTCATAGAAAGGGACAGCGCCGCCTAAAAATTTACGATATCTTTGTATCCTGCATCATAAGGCTATTGCCTGTATCAGGAGCAGAGACCTCCTGTCATGCTTAATCCATACCGTTCCTGGAGCATGATCAAAATATCTTTGAAAAAATCCATTCAAGTCCATTGCAGCATGTAGGCGATACACGTCTCCTACAATCCCACACCGGGCTCCTTTCATGTTGACGTTCGATTTCTATATCTCCTGGAGGCAGTAGGATGAACTGTCTTCAATTAAATCGTTTACAGTGACATAGCTAGCCCTACCCGCACGGCATACTCGGCGATCGAGAAGGCAAAATATCAAACCAGCCCTAACTCTGCTACCGTATAATATAACAAGCTATCCTCAGGACACCGAATGAAACCCATTCCGAGCAACTCGGGAAGCACGTCAATCAGATACCGATGTGACCCCCCCCCCCCTTTTCCTACCGACAACACAGCATGTCAAACCCGCCACCGGCATTGAAGCGGAACCTTCACAATACAAGGCACCCGCAGCAATGAAAGTTGTATAGAGAGGGAGAGGAGAAAAAATAAGTTTATGTCTAAGCCAAATCAACAACGATAGGGTGGAATCAGTCATTTGAACTATTGCAGGACCAGGTCAACAACCGCATCCAACTTTCTCCCTCCCCCTTTATCCCCTTCCCCTTCGCAGCGCTCGTCGATCTCTCGGAATGTTCGGTTAAGGCATGCCGTCATCACGCATTAGAAACAAACCAGTGAAAAATAGGGACTTGATTTCCCACATTTCGCGGCGCATTAAGGCCAAGCAGACGTGGCAGACCAGACAAGACGGAGTGATGTTTTTTTTTCTCTGTTGCTATTCTTTTCGACATTCCCTTTTGATTTTCCCTTCATCTCTCACTCATTAAAACCTATGCTGTCAACCCGAATGCGAGTGAGTGGACTGATTCTGCTAGCAATACCTTAATCTGCTGTCAAATCACCGTACTGGTAACTACTCGATCAGACATCCACGGGAATACCGCGATCCAAAACCCCTACTTCACAAACAGCGATTCCTCCAACGCCACCATGGCCTGTCATAACGCAACGGCAGGCGACTTATCCTAGGAAATTTTTCGATGGATTGCGCCCGTGACACCCCAGCGATAACCATGATAACACCACCTCAACCAGCCAGATACTAACCTCATCCATTAAGCTTCATTCATTATTGCTGGTTCGGCAAGCCCACCAATCCACCAGACCCACCGACAACCTTTTACCCTAAACCCTAGATCCTCTGGCTATCTTTGCACTCGGGATCACTCGTAAAATCCTCAGATTCATGCATCCTCCACCGGGCTAGTTTAGTGCCTCCTATTGCACATTTGGGGCGATGTCTGTAAGGGAAGTGGAACTTCTCCTTTTTTTACAGCAAGGCCTGCTGTAGAGTGGCCGCCAAACCAGAGCAGTTGTTGACTTCATATTCGGACTGCTTCTCTCTCGCCCCTTCCAAATTGCTGACTTAGGCCCCAACTTAAAAAAATAAAAAATAAAAACAAAACCTGTAAGAAAACTTCGCGTGAGGCATATATCTTCCCCGTCATTTAAAGCCACCCAGCCTTGTCTACGTTAATAATAGATAAGGTACGTCTGCTGCAAGGTTAGGGCGGAGAGGTGTTTTGCAGCTTGTCTACTTTTTTTAATTTTCATATTTTTACTGCACGTGCTTGCTATCAAATGCATTTGCTTTTTGTTGGCTCTGAAATTCCGATTTGACGTGAGTTGCTGCAGGTTACTGTGATTTGGCCCCCAAAAACCACATCTGTGTTGACCGAGATCGTTCAGTACGCTACCTAAAATTGAGCTAGGGGAAGGGGAAAGGATATCGATAAGTTATGGGTTATATGGATTGGGGGGGACACTACAAGTATCTAACCGGGCTTTTCACGAACCTCCAGCTTTTTATAACAACTACTTCAAACAAATATGGAAGGAATATTTTTGTAGGTATCAAAACACCGAAAGGGGGATAGGCTTCCTAATGTGCCGGGATGAGAGAGGATACTTGTACTTGTACATGTGCTGACAGGGGTGCTTTGCTAACCGTATTCGAGAATCTCTTGTCTTTTTTTGGAAAAGCACAGACCCTCAGACACTCATCGAACCCGAGCACAACAGAAATCGACGCGACCCACGCTCAAAAAGACCGGTAACTCCTAGAGGGAACAGGAACTCAGTGGTTCACTCGAAGAGCTGGCAGCTCAATGGGTTTATCTGGGCGATCTAGTCTTCCGCACCTTCGCCGCAGACCCCCTCAGGCATCTCCGGCCCTTGGAGTGAAATTCAACTATTTCTTTCCTTTCTCTTCCTTTCAAATCACCTACGTCCGGGAAAGCAAGAATGAGGAGAGAGAATTAAAATCTGAGGAGGGTGAGGACAAGAAGAAATAAGAGAAACTAAGACAGGGGGGAGAAAATAAGGGCTCATTATGTGACCGGAAACCACACGGCAGGAGCTCACCATTCTCGGAGCGTAACACTACCTAAATCATGGGGCCCGTGGAGGGTTGAACAAACCGCCTACCATGACATTTAGGACAGTAAATTCATGCAATTGGTACACGTTTCTGTGTCCGCCGTTATTTGAGTAAGTCTACCCTTCCCTTGTCTCCCCTCCCCGTTAAGAAAGAAGAAAAATTTCGGTAATACTGTACGGCAGGCAGCAGTTACTGAAGGAATATTTTGTTTGAGCAGGCTTGGACAGAGCCAGCGCGAAAACCGGGTAGGGCAATCTTCCTTCCGAGTCGAAAAATTCTCCGTTCGGGCTCTGAATGTCGCAAGTTAGAAGGTTATGCCAACATCTTGGGGAATCTGAACCAAAAAATTTATTCATGTGAGAGGGAGATTTGTTGGGGTCCTGTTAGTTAACCAAAGGTGCGTCTTACCCTTGGATATATTCAGAACCACTGGTGTATATCTTCGCGTTATCTCAAAGCCTTGTTGACATCCCTACACATAGTTAGCGTAGCCATTCTCGAGTGATCGATCGTGTACTAGTACACCACGAAGAATCTGTAGCCGATACCCTGGATAAATTGAATGAAACCGAAAACCAAAATAAAAAAAATAAAAACTCGGAGGTGCTAGGTGTCAACAGCAAGCATAGGGCGCACCCTCCCTTCCGCAATCGGTCTTCTCTTGTCCGCGTATTTTCTTTTTTCGACTGATCCTAGTCATCGCACCCTCACTATCACTACATCCCGACGCCCCCCAAATCGGTGCTGTGTACTTGTAGGATCGCAAGGCCCTCCTCAATCGTAACCCTACGAACCCCGCTAGGCTATTTACCAACACCTCGTAGTAATCAAAACACTGAGAGGAAATCCCCGGACGAGGCATGATGCTTTGTGGTTTGTATTCTGATTTTTAGCTGGGGTAATTGAGTGTGGAATTGGGGTGATAGCCACGTTGGCGGACTTGTGATAATTGTGATGGGCAAAGGCTTATCCGGCCAGGGAAACAGCGGGGGGCAAATGACCAACCTTCCCACTCCTCTCTCTTCTTTCCATTTAGTCCACTCTGTATTTGCTTTTAACATAGCCATGCCTGCTGCAGCGGAAGGGAGGATGTAAAGGAATAAAAAAATAAAATGTAAAAAACCGTGGTATGACGACTTCAGCTGAAATTGCAATTAGGAATCCCGCGCCTGGGGCTATGGGACATGCCTCGAAAAAGAGGCTACCGCCTCTAGTATCGGCTTTAGAGGCTGCCATTCGTCTTACGTTAAATATAACCAGGGTTACTTCCTCAACTGTTTGGATTGTTGATTCAATATGCTGAGGGGAAAGGCATTTCGCAAGGGGATGGGGCGTGCCTTCTTCTTCAACTTAGAAAGAATGTCGCGCAGTCACTGGGGGCTGGCGTGGGAGGAACAAGAGGGTAATGCTCAATAACTTAGCAGGAAGCACAAAAGGCTGGGTAAAGTGGGATAGAGACGCTCAAGTACGGACGTAACTTAACATGAACTTGCGGTTAAAGCAATTGCCAATGATTACTGTAGCGGGACTTCTCACATTTTTGAACATTGCATGTGATATAGCAATTGGGAGGAAGAAATAAGGCGTGAAAAATAAAAAATAAATATATGTCGCAGGAGATATTGCTGTACTTGGGCTTGAGTGACAGCCCTTGATTAGTGCTCGGTTGCCAATACTTCGGTTTTACCATAAATCCCTGCGTGCTGCGAGCGGTATCAGCAATATCGGGAGTGGGGGATGTATTGTCATGCTCATTGACAATTTCATTCTCTCAAATATAACGTAAATATCGTGCATACGGGGCACTTTGCTTTCACTTTACCGTAGTTAGAATACTTGGCCCTCCCCCTTCTCTGCTCACCTGCCTTGAACGCGCCAATCACCCTGATCATTTCTTGCCCTTTTACATTACAGGTGGTTTCCAATCCCTTCCAATCCCTTCCAGTTATTCCTTCTTTTTTTTATTACCCTTCCGGATATGGCGCTTGCAATCTATGTACTGCGTGGGTAGGTCCTAAGTAGGTGAGCAAGAGAAGAAAGTGTAAAGTGTAATTTCGAAACGACTGTAGAAATCTGACAGCCTTCGAGCGCGGACGCCGTGGAGCCAATTGACCAACTCAGCTTCCGCACTTTAGTAGATTCGCCCCGAACAAGAGAAGGGGAGGAATGATGAACAGGGAGAAGCCGGCCGGGTACGTGTCCTATCTCAAGCAATTGGAGTGCAATGTTGTTGAGCGTGGGATAGCTGTTGGATAGAGGGAGCTCATTGGTCTTCCTTGCCGGCACAACATATACGGTGTGTGATCGAGAGACAGAGGGGGGGGGGGGCGATCAAATAGATGGAGAGAGGTCTGTTGTTGCGGATTTCAAGTTTTTGATATAAAAACCTGGCCTCCCGTGGAGTGTTTGTCCTCATCAGTTCTCACAGAAATTGCCTTCCGAACACCAAGCGGCCTTTGACCAATTTTCAATCAATCACTCTATCTCTCTTTACCTTTGGAATAGCTTTTAACTATTGAATTCAGAAAAAATGTATCATTGGGAGCTTGTGAAAGACGAGATTCGCCGGTGCTATGTCGTCCAAGGTTGGACGCTCTCTCGAGTTATGGTCCACCTAGATGAAAATGGGTTTTGGGGTCCTTTAGGGCCGGAGGGGAGACCTTCGTGAGTTGATTTCTATTTTACCGGTTCATATCTACTTAGCAATGTGCTGCTGCGATTCTTCCAACCCCAACCATAACGAAAACATACTAGAAGACTAACAATACTAAATCTTTAGTCGGAGATCATATCGGAGTAAGCTTGCCGAATGGCGGTTTCTGAGGCCGGCTGACCGGAAGGGAGCTGCCAAGGGGAAGGGGAAGGGGAAGGGAGCAGCTGCGGGCCCCCAAGAGGGAGCAACCAAGGCACCAACCGGCGGTCATTTGGCTACTAATAGTGTTTCCCTCCAAGTGGGACACAGTGGCCAGGCGGCTGGGGCCCAGTCTGGGTTCCAGAATCATGAGGGCAACGGTTCCATGGGGCAATTCGATCAGTCGGGTGGAGGGGACGGTCAATTTGGACATCCTCATTATCACCCGCAAGATTGTCATGATCCGGATTGCTTTGAGTGTTATGGCCCAGGTGAGCGTTATCCCAGCCATAATTTCCATTGACCTCCGTCAAGGTGGTCAGCGTTATTATTTCCCTAGTTGCTAGTCATGAGGGTTTCGCGTATAAGATTTTGTGGCTGACGATAAATCGAGTTGAATAGTGGATTACAATGACGAATGCACATGCGGTTCTGATGTGATGTGCGCAGCCTGTGTGATTCTTGACTCGGATTTCGGGCATTGAGTGGGAGTTGGGATTGTTGAAATTATGAAGGGATAGTATTGGCGAAGGGATGAGTTGGAAATATTGGTTGGAATGGCTGGTTAATCTGGTAGCTAGGCGGTTGGGCGGTTGGGCGATAAGTTACCGTAGTTAATCGACAGAATTGGGGCGATATAATTTTCCTTTCTTTTTTAATCCCTACGGTTGGGATACATCGGGAGTACTCGAGTACACCTGCGAGTGGTGGTATGGAAGTACCTGTGACATGAGATCGAATAGGGTGAAAGTACCGGTACTTACCAACATCAATGTGTTTTTGAGCCTCAGATCACTGCCGCAAGAAGCCCTGCCCACCCTCTGGACCGGCGCTGTAGGTTTAGCTTCCTCGAGCTGTTCTATATCCTGGCTCTGCGCCCCCTAAAACATAGGTTGAATTGATACGTAGCTCCCCAAGACCCAAATAGCTGTTGGTTGTGTTACACCTTTTTACACCCCCCAAGCCTGAGATTCCTAAAGGGGTAATAATTCAAACCAGGTATCCTAAGCCACACACACATGCATAATTATTCCGGGGAAACGGTCGTTTCCGCATACAAATTTATGGCCTGTTCCCGCCGGCCGAGTTTGAGCTAGACGCGATACAGTAGCATCGGAGAGGTTGCCCTACAAAAGGTGAAACGGTCCGGTGCGGGGGATTCCTTTTTGCTAAGCATAAATAGCTACGCTCACCTCGTGGGAGAGCTGAATCGGTAAAACTCCTTTCGTTGGTTCTTTCATTGATCATTTCACTGGTCTTTTGCTTGGGGGACACGGGCTAGGTGACCTTGTTTCTGCCCTAGATGAGTAACCGGTCTGTGGCTTTCTTCAGAGATCCTTTGCAGTTTAACGGTAACCGGGAGGACCTGTAACGCCTTAAAATGTTCTAGGATTTGATTGCTAAGGTGATCCAGGCTCCATTTTCGGGGGACAGTAGCATCTCACCATCACAATACCTCTCAAACCGCCGACGACCAGCAAACCGAGTTCTAGAGGGGACGTTAGGAAGCGTTGCGCGCGCGAGTACCGTTACATATACCCGAGAAACCACCCCCAGCCATCCACATCAGGGTGTCCGATATGTCTTCATACCCACCTACCCCTTCCGGACCCTGGAATATCCTCCCTGCCAATCCCTACATCACTCATAACGACGTACCCGCCCCACTACAACAAAACCTGGGGGAATCTCGACGCGGATGACGAGAGTTTGGCGATTGTCTGTTTTTCCTGATAGGGAAATGACGAGTTCGAGCCACATCGCCAAAGTTTCTCTCGGGCGCCAAGACAATATCTGGCCAATAGGACCAGGCACCCGGCCTCATATCGGTATATGCCGGGGGAAGGTGTCAAGATCTTGGGCTGGGTATTGTAGCCTTCAGAGAGAAGAGGAAGATCAAGAGGAGTTCATCATATGGGTAATGGCTTCCTTCTAGCGTCGGGATAAAGGAATGGTCATAGAGTATCACCCGATAGGTCTACAGGTTGCGATTGGTGAAGGCTCCAGTACCGTTATCACGTGAGCTCGACACGGTCACCTTGAACATGATACCAGCACTCTCCCGGAACGTTTACTGATAAGTATTCCTGTGTTTATATTAATATCGATGAATGTTGCAGATACCTATCATCTCTTGCTTCAACCTTCGGGCTGTAGGGTGGTAGTGCTCCTGGGCGCATCAACTGAGTTTCTGAAGGTACCGGTAATTGGCTGCGACTATTGGTAAAATTTTGGGGGGGAGCCCTGGCCCCTGAGGATATTTGTTGGCGGGCGACCCATTCGACGGGACGGCTGTTCTTGACAGGAACGGCCCTCGGACCACCGACATCACTCTGCGAAGCGAAGGGGGTGCCATGTGCCTGCGGTTTTGTTTCCGGGGCTACTCGGGTACCAAATCTAAGTCGGCGGATGATGCCGTGTGCCCCGTTCCTGGTCCGTCCAGTGAACACGGGAAGCTTGTTGGCATACTGCGGCCTCGCTAGACCCCCCCCCCGCTCGCCGTTGGGAGTGTTGGTATGGGAGAATCTGGGGCCATTGGTAAGACCGTGCTTATGGCTTGTAGGTATCATACTGTAGTTTTGGTATTAAAGGGGTTTAACTTTCTCTAAAGCTCGGATATGATATCTTTGACCAAAGAGCGCAGATGAAAGCCCTATCCCGTATCCACATAATAGTTGCCTTACTAAGAAATGTGATCAAAACTGAACAGGGGGCCTTCAAATTGGGCTGTGATCAAGGGGGGGGGCGATGTTAGAGTTACCGGACAGAAGTCTTGGTGAAGGCTTACTCAGCGAAAGGCTAAGCGAGAACAAGGACGACATCCCCTACCCCGTCATGAAAAATACAGAGCATCATGCTCAATATATTCTGGTTCCTTTGCTCCTAAAAATTTAATAATGTCTTGTGTTTAATTCTTCTCTTTTTCCTACCATTGCAATACCATTATCCGCCTTTTGCTGAATGACCCATTGGATACACAGACTATTTCTATATTCCGCAATCACCAAGACCTACCGTATGTCTAGTGATTGTAAGATCCTTCATTTACAGCAAAAAAGAACAAAAAAACTCCGTATCATACTGTATAAGTCAGGGAAGGGGCACTTTATATATATATATATCGCTCTCCAAACAGCGCCTTAATTGAAGTGAAAATCATTGTTTCTCTGTGCCTTTTTTCCCCCTCTTTCTTTTGATGATACCCCTATAGTCCTCGAAACAGTATGCCGATAATTGAAGATTCTGATAGGAGACTTGTATATAGGTGAGGGGAACCAAGGGGGTGTTTCCCGCGACACGATTTCAAATAAGATGTAACTTATTTGACGTGCTGGCATCTGATCACAATTTGAAATCGCGAGTTGATTTGGGGCTTCTGCTTCAGGATTTCCCAACCGCTATTCAGAGGATAGAAAGTCTATGAGCGTGGGAGCGGTGCGGAATAAGCGGTTTGGTTGCTTCCATTGCCTCTCATGGCACGCCATTGCTGTTTCTTCGGGAGAACCATATTTTGAATTTCTCGAATCTGCTTTTGTTAGCGGCGGCGCTGTTGGGGGTCGCCGGGGGTGGAGAGGATCTGGGATGATGGCCGGAATCGGACTTATATGACAAGTGAGTGTCTGCCCTGGTTTTGTCCTATAAATGGCGAGCTAACCATAGCTGTCATAGAAGCGATTACGGGAAATATTATTTTTTATGAAAAGCAATTGTACAAGATTTTCAATGCTTTTTTTATATTAAAAAAACAGCACAAACTTTGGGTGGATCGACGAGTACCGGGTTATGGGGGCAGCTTGAGTTGATGAGGGAGGGAGGGAGGGGATACTGGTGGTCTCTTGCTTAATGTGGTTTACGCATTTATGGTTATTGTGGACAGTGGAGATATCGCTAACTGGAGATATTAGTTCGAATAGGGCTATCGAGATTCCATCTTGAAATCCCTATTGAGGATGTGGGAGCTTTTGAACAATGGTTCAGCAAGGAAGGGGGGAAAGGAAAAAAAGAAGCTCGGAGGACTGTGGCGGCCATCACTGGTTGCAGAAAGCATAGATCAATCATGACAGTATTTCTAGGGCGTCGGTCCAAATTCTCCATATAAGCAAGAGTTATAGCGTCCGAATTTTAATGACCCCCTCATCACTAGCACACCCAGACCAGGAAGAGTCCTACGAAACCTCGCTGGAGTCAAAAACGACTCGCTCCTTTTGTATGATATATGACGACCCCAACCTTCCCCGGAGCCCAACTTAACCAAAGCCAAAAAAAACAATCCAGGACAAGGGAGTCCATCACCTTTCGGCAAAAAAAAAAGGCCTAGGGGATCCGGGCGCCCACAGTGGTCACTACAAGGCCATGAAACTACTCCCCACCCCCACCTCCCCCATCTTTACTTGGATACTATGGTATGCACTAGGAGGCACCCTTCCACGCCATCCACTATCACATGATCTAACGATATTTTCCGGACCGCTCCGGCGCGGGCATAAGCTAATAAACCCCACGGATCCGTCAATCTAATGACTATGCTTTTTAACCCCACATCCGGTGGGGGCGTCCAGGATGTGCTCGGGGGTGCTCGGGGGTTGTGCTCGGGGGTGTGTGTACGAGAAATAGTAGGGGTAAGTCGGGGCAGCCAAGACACCGCAAACAAATCCGTGGCCTTGGATTTTTTGTACGATAAATTCTCTTGTTCCGCTGATACCGTATCAACTTGAATAAGAGCAACAACGCGCTATATAGTAGGTTCAAATAAGGTGAAACCAAGCCACACAAATGCCGCAATCGAATGGGGGGGGGGTCGGTCAGTGCCATAGCAATTAAACCCCCCAAGAAGAGATATGAGTTATATATACAGATTGGGTATATTAAAATCACTAGAAAAATTCAGGAAAAAAATCCAATTTCTTGCGCTTTTTGGTATGATAATGCTCAGATTGCGCCAAGTTTCTGCCACACACACTCTCTATAAACTGACATACGGTACTAGCGCGCGTTGTTTCTTATTCAAGTTAATACGGTATATCCCATGCTTACCTTTGTTTTGCGGGTATCCGGGTTATTATTCCCGCCCGGGGGGGGGGTAACCATTTCTTTCATTGAAAGATACAGGACCTTGGTAACTGAGAGAGCCGCTCACTCCCTCGAGTTCGGTGGGTAATACTTCTTGCCGGGCGGGATGGGGTATTATATGTATCCCGTAACAACCTTGTTTGAATCCTCATACCTACACACACCCGCTGCAGCGGCCAAGCGCCACCAGATCACCCCGTGGCTTGACGGCGGTAATCCGATGCCGTAGGTGATCCCTATTTGCACCTCTTGTGGCGGAGTAGTTCTCCTTTAGGTCCAATATTTATCGACATCTGCTGACAAATATGCACCTCTCGCTGCTCTGAGGGGTTCTTGTTTGTAGCCAAAGGGACGTCGCTGCTTGTGGGTCTTTGTTTGCTTGAGCAAAAGTTGGCATTTCCTCTATGTTCATTGAGTGTACGGTACTGCGCATAGATAAAGAGTTGGGCCAAATATATCATCACGGGAAATCACTCTTGAAATGTTGTCATTGTTATTATTATTATTATTATTATAACATGTCTCATCACGCCTGTGGAGTTGTAGGGGCTATGAAGCGACAAATACATGATACAGTATGGTCGGCGGTAAAAATCCCATCGTCACCCCCGGTCTTGCCTCCTATGCTTTTTGACACCTCCAATATCCTTGCTTAGTCTTTCGTTCATGGGGGTATTTAGGGAGGTGTGTGTGTATGTGTGGATGGTGAGCTGGAAAAGTTCCGGTATACTCGTATAGTGTTCGCGAATAGTTGGTCTATTTTCCTTCCTGCCCCGCTGCTGCTCGCCGCCTCTGTACCGAGCGAGTCTCTACCGAATTGTCTATCTTCGGCCTATCTGCTACGGTTATGTCCGCCATGGGATACCGGATGTTGCTATATTAGAGTGAGAATATTTATTGGGGAATGGAGGGTTTGCGTAGAGACCTAGGCGGTGTTAATATCGCGCTCCTCAAGATACTTGAGATTTGGCTGCTGTAGAAACGCTTGAAAATGGCGAGTTCAAGAAGCCCCGATATTCGTCGGGGGTTTTTATGCGGCGGCCTCTCGCAGCACTATCAGTCACTCCAACATAAGTCAGGCTGCGCAAACACTCCAATGTAAATAGTAGGTATCCTCATTTGCTCTCGCTATCCTATGATTACCCCTTGAGGTAAAACGTGATACAGAAAGACCAAGAGAAACAATGGTCAACCCACTCCTCAATTTCGCCCGTTAAATCCGACTCTCCGACAAAAAGAAACCCTACTTAATCCCCACCCTTCCCGGCGTGGATAACATCCCCTGTCGGCATCCTCGCCTCATACTCCAACCCAACCCTGGCCTTGGCTCCCTTCTCGAGATTAATCTCCCACCTGAGCTCTCCATTCTTCCTCAATTCCACCCTAACCCCCGATCCAGCAGGCACACATGTCGGCTTCTTCCCGCCCATCTCAAAGCCCGAGAAGAATTTGACATTCGTCGCGGCACCCCCAAGCATATCTCCAACATTCTTGAGGGCGGGCCGCTTGACCGCGATCCTGAGCTTCTCCTCTTCGCTGACGGGGACTTGGTCGAAGAGGATTAGCGTGACAGGCGTGGACCTAGTATTGTAGATGCTTATGTTCCGCTCGTAGGTTACTACTTGCTCCTTCAGCAGCATGCCCTCGGAGGTTACGCGACGGACGGGCTTGGCATATGTAACTGGTACTTCCTCGTCCACGCCGAGGCCGATTTCGAAGGCGTCGTTTGGAGCGCAGCGGGTTACGGTTGAGTTGCCCAGGAATGTCCCGTCGATGGTTAAACCGGCAGGACCGCGTAGGAGGGTGGTGGGGGAAGGGTTGCGAAGACGGGCCTTGAGGAATACGGCGGTGCGGTATTTGGGTACGGCCAGGCGGGAGAATTCCACGGATGGGAGGGCGAATTCGGAGATGATGTAGCGGGATAGCTGCTTTGACGAGACGACCGTCCGGATCCCCGGGAGGTCGTAGGTCGTTGTTAGTCCGTGGGTTTCCGACGTACTCGTTGCGATGCCCATCTTGTTGGATGGGGAGTCTAGCACTGTGGATGCGTCGTCACCATCGTCGTCGCTAGAATCACTCGAGTCGGCGGCAGTGTACGGGTTCTCGTAAGCGGCGGCGGACTTGCGCATGCTCACGCTACGAGCGAGCATGCTACCGCCACCGAAGGAGATGCCTGTCCTGTTCGGACGGGCGCTTAAAGCACTAGCTTGCTGGAAGTGGCGAGAGTAATCTCCCTGCCCCCCCACGTTTTGAGTCTCGAATTCGAGCTTTGCGCGCCTTGCCTTTTTCTCATCGCGTTTCTCTTGCTCGGGGATGGTGTACAGTCCGCCGTCTCTCTCGCTGCCGTAGTGTCCCCGTCGCTTGAGGGATACGCGCCAGGCATCCATCCATGGTGCTTTATCCTCAATCCCGTTGAAGGAAGTTTGCGAGGTCGACAGCGTGATTTTGGCGTCTCGCCAGGTCTCGCCGGTTTTATTGTAGAAGTGGGCCCTGTAGGAAATGGATCCCGTGTTCGACGTGGTATCCAGGCGGATATCGTACCGGGGAACCCAAGACGCCCCTCCAGTGATGTACGAAATGCGCAAACTTGGCCCGCCGTCGTTGACCGGTGGCTCGTCGTCTTCCGCCCGGGAGGGCCTTCCGGTGTCAATTGCGCTGGGAACGGACTTGGTTTCCTTTGGCAGGCTGTCCAGTTCCACGGTGATCTTGACGCGGTAAACTTTCTCGGGGGTATACAGCTTCTGCTCCTTGCGCTCTTTCCTCGCGAATTCTTTTTGTCGCCGACGCTCCATTTTCACGGCGTTCTTCTTGCGAAGTGCCTTCTCCCATCGCTTCTTCATCTTTTCGTGCGCGCCTTTGAGTTTTTCCAGTTCGGCGTTTGTGATGGCTATGCGATCCTTGGCCTCCACCAGCTTGTCGTACGTTTCCTGACGGTTAGATGAATAGTGGGTCAGTTCTTTATGTACGATCTCTGACGGGGCGGAGGGAGTCCTCTCAGGCCAGGCCCTCATGAAGGCGTCCATGTACTCTTGCTGCTGAGTGCACGATGCTTCGGTCTCTCGATAATCTGCTAATTGCTGCGTCGTCGCTTTCAACCGAGCTTCCAAGGCTTGCAATTCCGGGGACGTCTCTTCATCTTCCGATGATGTGTCGCTGTCGGAGTGATCGTCAAATTGATGCTGGTCGTATTTCGCGTTGGGGATCAGGTCCACCGCCATGTCGGTGATGAGGGCCGGGGTGTTGTGTCCTTCGACTTTAATCGAGTCGGCTTCGGCATGAGGGGTGAGATTGTAAATGGTGATCTCATTCCTCCCCGGCTGCGGCAACCAATTAGTCGCGATAGAAGACAAGGAGGAGGAGGAGGAGGAGGGCGGTAGCAAACCTTGATGGTAACATTGTTGATATCCCTCACGATTGCGGCGCGAGAAGGGTAAATAGTCACGCTCCTAACACTAAGGTTATCGACAGAGAAAGATTGTTTGTGAATGGTATTTTCGGCCATGCCTGCTCTTGGGTACCGGTATTAGCTCTTGAGGGAAGTGTTGGGGTGGAAATGCGATTTTTGGCTGAAGAGGGGGGACTACCGTATCTTCTTATACACCTCCTATGGACAGGTAGAGAAGCGTGACTCAAGTGATCTCGGTTGGTTGTTGCAATGGCTTTCCCCAGGGCTGAGCACAGGGCTGGGAACTTCCCCACATTATAACGTCTGCATGCAGCAAAATCAAGGATCCACTCCCTCGGAGTGCCAGGATTGTACGAGGGTGACACCAGGGGAAAAAACTTTATTGGAGAGAATTCGGACTCGCAGTATGATCTGCGGTACTCGCACCGGTAAAGTTAATAGCAGAGAGGAAAGTTTGAGTCACGCTTCAGCCTAATAATGGTTGCTGGGGCTCATAAAGTGCTTGATAAGTTGGTCTTAGTTAATGCCTCTCACGCATGCCAGTACTCGTACTGTACCGTACGCGTTATCGATATCAGCACCCTATCTTGCAGCCAATGTCCGAGCACCCCAACGAAACCCTGTGATGATAACTCTAGCGACAGAGACAGAGACAGAAATTAAAGTACACGTACACTTCAAGCCTTGTGTGCCATCCTTCAGCATCAATGGCAGCCTTCGTCCTCTTTGCCAGGTTGTGAATCTACTGCAGTCACCCCCAGCAGTGCTCATTTTGGTTTGGTTGCGACGTGGGTGTTTGACTCTCCGCGATATCACGGGGGCGAAAGTTCCTTCGGTGTTGCCTTGCTGAAAATATGAGTATGAACGTATTTTCCATCCCTAGTGTGCGAGTACGGCATTGTGCTCGAGTAGAGGTAGCGGTAGTCTAGTGTATACCCGAGCACAGCAGCACGGAAAAAACATGCCGAGTCCACTTCGAGTCTTTTCAATCGGGGAAATGTTTTCCGGACGGGGTATAACTTACTAGTATGTATGGTACTACGGTAGCACTCCAAGTTGAGCCTCATGAGTGGGCGCGCATTTCCCTTTGGTTTGAGGGGGCAGAATTCCTATTGTACGAGTAACGTACTCGGGTGCAAGGTATTTGGGAACTGGTAACACAAACACACCCCAGCTTGTCGCTAGGCAAACGTAGCAAAAGTGCTTGTGTCACCGTCGCGACCTCTTGTCTACTGTATTCACCAAAACATATGTCTTGGCATGAGAGGCTAATGTGCAAGTTCCGATACCAATAAAGCCATAATACTCGTGTCATGCACTGCGAATTGCTTTCCGCCCCGGCGGGATACTCCACTAGAAGGCACTCGCGACGATTCGTGCATAGATAGTATCTAGACGTAACTTGCGGTGCTGCCTGGATAAAGGATTTCTGTCGTTTGATTCTTGGCAGATTTGCTTTTCCCCCAGGTTGCTCTACGCTGCCTTGCGCAATGGTACTCGTAGCATTAGGTTCCAATGTGTCATCGAATACCACAGTAGCCTAGCTCTGCCTGATAATCGTAGCTTACAATACCGTAGAAACCGAATTAGGTCGGCAGCGTCTTGACTGTGGCGGATAGCATGGCTCTTAATAATCGACTGGTACCGTATCATTCTCCACTGATAAAGATGTTATTGAATGTACGGTACTTGTAATGCTCTAACCAATTAGCAGTGAGCTGGGCACTCTGCATGCATTACCCCTTCCCACCAGCGCCACCGGTACCGATGTGGCCCGGTTTCCACGGTATGCCGGTACCTAAGCGCCATAAGCCACACCTCGAACGGCCCGGGGACGATGAGCACCTTGATAAATGGTTATTATTCAATTGCACAGCCGGCGGTAAAAATCGAGTGACCAGCGCATGAGCAGCAGTGTTTCTTGCAACTTGTTTCCACATTTTCGGATTTTTTAATTTTAATTTTTACCGCAGGCTGTGCTTGTACCCATACCGTGCTGCGTTTGACGACCCTGGGCCCTGCGGGCCATATTTATTGTTTCCATCTTGCAAGCCATCTTAGGAGATGAGTAATTTTATCAGGTGACTCTTGCAGCCCTGGTGGAATGTGGCGTTAACTGTCGTTGGCTTGAATTTCATGCAACGCCACGCGCCAACGACAGTTAACCGCCACATTCAAAGGTATTGGGAAACTTGGCGCTAAGGGATTGAGGCTGGTGGAGGGGAAATGTAGGGTTTGACACAAAAAGAAATCGGTTGAACAGGGAAGCTGGAATAGTACAGGATAAAAATGAAAGAGAAGGAAACTAAAGATATGAATAACTGACGCTTGAAATGGTGTATTCTGGTATTGCAAGAAGTGAGTGTGGACATGAGCTGATAAATTATCGAATACATTTCCCATGGACCTTTGACGCCGAGCCGCGATTGAATTTCCCAATACTTTTGAATCTGACAAGCACTCTACCGTGGCCTCCGGGACAGCCATGGTAACTTTGGGAAATTGAATCTTGGCATCATAC
>Ga0307510_10000532_pt1 | contig 38009 bp, 30 predicted proteins | sample 12_EM_MG_FD_207224 | JGI IMG/M metagenome (GOLD analysis project Ga0307510, IMG submission 207224) | Populus trichocarpa ectomycorrhiza microbial communities from riparian zone in the Pacific Northwest, United States - 12_EM | ecosystem: Host-associated > Plants > Roots > Unclassified | place...
CGGAAAAATAATTTCGATCCAGGTATTCTGTTCCGCCAAAACCGGAGCTGGCATAGGTGATCCTGGCTTTCCCATACGTGACCCATGCCGGCATGCTGATCATATCAGACAAGATCCCGGATAGGCCAAAGGACGGGTAAAAGTAGGACTGGCTGGCTTTCGGGAGTGCGGATGACCAGTCATTGCGGGCAGTGACATCCAAAAACAGGTAATTTTTATAACCAAGGGTAGTACTGGCATATACGGACTGTACCTGTGGTGTTCTTCCATTCGCATTTAGCACTACAGGATTTTTTGCGTTGACCATATAAAAGAAGTTGGTCTTGTTCAGTCCGTTCGCGTCCTGGGAATTGCTTTCATACCAGGTCTCCTGCAGGGAAGCTCCGATGTTCCCTGAAAGAGAGAAATCTTTCCCAATGGAGTGATTAAAGGATAAAAGCCCATCGACATTTATTCCGTTTCTTTTGGTCTCACCCATATCGAAGGTAGAGCCGACCTGACTGAAGTAGCTATCGTCATACACCTGATGCTCGATATGCTGATCGGTTTTATCGAGGCTTCCGCGAACCTGGAAGTTCAGCCAGCTGTTAAAGCTGTATTTCATGGAAACCAGACCCAGGATACGTTCGCGCTTCTGGAAATTGAGTACCCGGTTTAATGCCCAATAGGGATTAAGCTGAACGGAAGACCCGGGGTTCCAATAGCTTTGTTTCTCTGCTCCGGTGGCATCCAGATATGAGAACTGCTTCATTTCATCGGTAGGAATAGTGACTGGTGACCGGAAAATGGAGGGAAGCGCATAGGTGCCTGCATCACCGGGCTCGACGCGGTTGTCTACCGTCTCATATATATAAGTGATCTTGGCGAACAGGGAAAGTTTTGGAGTGATATTATTTGTGATCTTGGCGTCTATATTACTTCTTCTCAGGTCATTGTTGGGCATGATCCCCTGGGCGAACGTATTGGAATAGGACAGATAGGTTTGGACCTTGTCGTTGCCGTTCTGAATGCTGACCGTGTTGTTCAGTGTCAGTCCTTTTCTGAAGTAATCTTTGAACCGGTTGGGCTGTCCGGCCATTTTTACGGTATGTCCGTTCCATAGCTTGACCTCCTGTCCGGTGATCTTAGGCCCCCAGCTATGTTCGGAACTTTCATTATAAATCCCGGCATCGCCCTGCCCGTATTCGAATTGCAGTTTGGGCAGCACATACGCCTGGTTGACTGTTGCTCCACTTGTATAGGTTATAATGTTCTGGCCAGCTTTTCCTTTTTTGGTAGAAATAATGATGGCACCGTTCTGACCCTGGCTGCCGTACAGGGCAGCAGCGGAGGCGCCTTTCAGGACGGTCATGCTCTCGATGTCATCGGAGCTAAGCATGCCCACATTCCCGGTAAGGGGAACGCCATCGATCACGTATAACGGTTCGTTGCTGTTGGTGATAGACCGGTTTCCCCTGATAAGGACTTTTGCATCGCTTCCCGGCCCGGTTGCATTTTGGGTAATGGTAAGACCTGCCACTTTTCCCTGTAGCGCGGTGATCACGTTGGTCTCTTTTGCCTTGCTCAGGTTGTCGCCTTTTACTTCCTGCGCGGAGTAGGTCAGGGACTTTACCGACCTTGTAATACCCAACGCGGTGATCATAACTGTATTCAGGGACTTGTCTTCATAGACCAATTTTATTTCGAAGACCGACTGGGCGCCAACGGCTATCTCCTGGCCGGCATAACCGACTGAGCTGATCACGAGGATCTGGCCGGCGGAAGCATCCAGTGAGAATTTCCCTTCGCTGTCGGTAGTGGTTCCTTTCTTTGTTCCCTTAAGCATTATATTGGCGCCAACCAGCGGTTTCCCGTCCGGCCCGAGAACAGTGCCTGTAACTGGCGGTGGTAGTGGCTTGGGAGGAGTTGCTTTTTTTTCAGGATTAGAGATGACTGAAGTCTCCTGTACCAGTCTCTTTCGCAGAAAAATGGTTTGATTCTCGATGTAGAATTCGAAGGACTGATCTTTTAGCGCTGCGGTCAGAAACTCATTTACCGGCATGTTCCTGGCGTTGATGGACACCGGTTTTGATCCGGAAAGGAGGTCCTTGTCATAAAAGATAGAATAATGGGTTTGCTTTTTTACCGCATCGAATACCTGCAGTATGGTCAGGTCTTTACCCGAGAGAGAGACGGTCTGTGAGACTGCTTTGGCAGCCACATGGAGACTGATGGCCAGTAAAAAGAGCCATGCACGGGCAACCCGGTAGCGAACAGGAGTGTTTCCCATAGCTTTGTAGAGTTTTGGTTTATATAAATTAAGGAGTAGTCTTTGTCGCCTCTAGGCTTTGACCAGTAAGCGTCTTCCCTGCAGCTGGAAATGAATGCCGGAATTTTCCAGACCTTTTAATACCTGATCCAGCGTCAGATTACGGCCTATTTCTCCGCCATATTCTTTTTGAGGGACCCCCAGTGGATATACGATCTCCAGGTCGTACCAGCGGGCAAGCTGTCTCATCACCTGTGCCAGGCTTTGGTTATTAAAATTGAACACCCCGTTCTTCCAGGCAACGTCCTGATCCACGTTCGTGGGCTCTATCTTCCCCTTTGTAAAAGCCTGTCCGGGGTGAAGGAGTACCTTGTTCACCTTTACAGCGCCTTGCAGCAAGCTGGTTTTGATATGATCTTCGTCTGAATAGGCATTGATATTAAAATGCGTTCCCAGCACTTCGATCTCCTGGTCACCGGCGGTCACGCAGAAGGTCTTGTTCTTGTCTTTTGCCACCTCGAAGTATACTTCGCCGGTGATCTTTACTTTTCTTATGTTTCCCGGGAAAGCGGTGGGGTAGGTGATGGATGATCCGGCATTCAGCCAGACATTCGATCCATCCGGGAGGGTCAACTGGTATTGGCCTCCCATAGGGGTAGACATTACATTATAAGCGATGTTGCCCTTTTCATCTGTTGTATCGGCGGCCAGGTAGCGGATCTGGCCATTGGCGAGTTTTAGTACCTGGGTCGCTCCCTGCTGAGCGATCTTGCCATTGACCACGCTATCAAGTGTTACGACTGTACCATCGGCAAGTGTCAGCATGGCTTTTTGCGTGCCGGGTTTGATCTTTTCCGGAGGCTGTGGTTTGATAGCGGTTACGGAGGGGCTGTTGTTGGTTTTATGAGTAATAATAAGGGTACCGAACGCCAGTAGAATGATTGCAGCGGCAGCATAACGTACCATGCGATGAGAAACAAGACTTATCACCGGCGCTGGCTTGCCGGCGGGAGCCGTCTCATTCGCGATCAGGGCTCTGACCTGTGCAAGCCGCTCTGCCATCTGTTCCTTGTCCGACAAGTCGTGAAACTTCTTATCGCTAAGAACACGATCTATCAGCTCATACCAATCACCATCGAACCGATCTTCGCCCAGCGAGGCCCATAATTGCCTGAATTCTTCGGCAGAAATGGAATTGTCTACATATTTTTCAAGCAGGCGTTGCAGTTCGGATGATTGCATAACGAACGGTTATTTTGGATACTTACGATAATAAGTACCCCGGACCGATAAATAGGAAGTGTGAAAAAAAAGAAATTATAAAAAAAATAGTAGCAGAAGCCTTATATGCTGTGCAAGGTGCTGTCGGAGAAAGGCTAGTGACCGGACGATGTAATCCTTTACTGTTTTTTTGCTGACGCCGATCAGTTGACCGATCTGATCATGGTTAAGACCTTGTTCCCGGCTTAGTCGGAAAGCGCGCTGCTGCTGGGGTGGCAGCTGTGCAATACCCTGCTGGATCGTGACCTGCAGTTGGCTGGCAGACAATAAGTTCTCCGGTTCCCGCGGAGTAATGGCAGCGGATTCCTTATACTTAAGGTACCGGGTGTAGGCGTCTTCCACTTTTATGCGACGCAATCGTTTGTGAACAAGGAATTTTACGTTGTTGTAGAGAAAACCTTTTATGTTTTCGATAACGATGGCCTTCTGCCTGTTTTCCCAGAGTGATAAAAAGATATCCTGTGTTATATCTCCGGCGATCTCCGGGGATTTGAGCATGACCAATGCTGCTGAATAGACCATGTCATAGTTGGTGGTGAAAAGCTCATCAAATGCAGACTTATCGCCTTCCGAGAGTCGTTGAAGTAAATGACGATCAGTATTTGATGTATTAAGAGCCAACCTTAGTCCAATTGAGATGAGCAGCAATGGGTTTGAAAAAACAGCTATTTGGTATTACCAATATAGCAAATATTTATTGGCTATCTCTTATTCGGAGAATTAATTTTTTTTGCAGTAGTGTTTGGCGCCGGCAATTAGCAGGCTACGATGCGTCTAATCGTTTGCTTGTACGGGCTGGATGCTGCCGTCGGCATTAAAATGCAAATCGGTAACTTTTACATTGCGCAAATAGGTCTTTCCGCTCAGCTGTACGTCGTGGTAAAACAGGTACCACTTGCCGTTGAATTCAACGATAGAATGGTGGTTTGTCCATCCTTCGACGGGTTTGAGTACTACTCCCAGGTAGGTAAAAGGACCATAAGGGCTGTCGCCGGTGGCGTAATTGATGAGGTGGGTGTCACCTGTTGAATAGGAGAAATAATATTTTCCTTTGTATTTGAACATCCAGGATGCTTCAAAAAAACGTCGGTCGTTGTCTTTCTCTGTAAACAGTTTGCCGTCCTTGTCTACGATCTTTATTTCCCGCACGGGCGAATCAAAATGTTTCATGTCCTTACTAAGCCGGGCGATTCTTGGAAGGATGGCCTGTTCGGATGGCTTGCGCAAGCCCGCAGCGGAATCGTAGTGATTATTATTCCATCTTTGAAGCTGGCCGCCCCATATACCGCCGAAATACATATAGGAGGAACCGTCATCGTCGGTGAAAACGCAGGGATCGATGCTATAGCTGCCTGCTATCGGCGATGCTTCCGGTTTGAAAGGGCCTTCGGGTTTTGTGCTGGTCGCCACGCCAATACGAAAAACATCCTTTTTATCTTTTACCGGGAAATACAAATAATATGTTCCGTTGGCATATGCGGCGTCCGGCGCCCAAAGCTGGCGGCCGGCCCAGGGTATATCCCTGATGTTTAGTGCAACGCCATTATCGGTGACCTTTCCGCCTACGGAATCCATCGACAAAATATGATAATCCATCATATTAAAATGAGAGCCCAGGTCATCTTCCGGGATACCTGTAGCCGTATCATGTGATGGATAAATATAGATCCGGCCGTTAAATACGTGGGCCGATGGGTCGGCGGTATAAATATGAGAGACCAGCGGCTGCGAAAGATAGCGTCTTGTGTTGGTGGAAGTGCTGTCTTTTGCTTTAGTACTGTCCTCTGTGGTGGCTTTATCGGTTGCGGCATTATTACAGCCAGCAAGGCAGAATAGAAGAGAAAGCGCAAAGAGCGGTTTTTGTAAAAACATATTCATAATGGCTTAATCGGTTACATGTTGATAGGTAAGCGAAAATAACGAAGAATTCCAGAAAAAAATACAATCGGTTGCAATTTTAAACAAAAACAAGGCTTCGTAATATTAGTAAAAATAGATATATTTTATTTTTTTCCGGATTTTTTACGTTTTATCGAATTTGGGTTAATATATGGCTGGTTGCAGATAATTTATGCAAAGCGTTTTTCCTCTAACAATCCAAACTTTGACATTAACCAATTCTTAACTGCTTAATTTTTAAAAATGAGAAAAATGCTACTATTTTTTCTCCTCCTCGGCTTGGGGTCAATGAACTATGCCCATGCTCAGGGGAAGAAAGTCTCTGGAAAAATTGTCAACGCCGATGATGGCCAACCCATTCCGGGTGTTTCGGTAAAAGTTGAAGGTTTAAAACAGGGGGGGGTGATGTCGGATGGAGATGGCAGCTTTGTCATCTCTGCCTCTCCGGGTCAAAAGCTGGTCTTTTCTTACATTGGATTTCTTGCCCAGACCATTGAGGTTCCGGCGGGCAATTTTGCATTCCCGCCTGTAAAATTGAAGACCAATATGCGGGAGCTGACAGAAGTGGTCGTAAAGGATACTTATGGCTCGCACGCCACGAAGGCTTACACGGGTGCGGAAGTATCTGTTAAAGGGGGTGCGATCGAGAATAAGCCCTATTCAACCATCGGTCAGGCGCTGCAAGGCCAGCTTGCCGGCGTAGCGGTGAGTATCAACAGCGGTCAGCCCGGCGCCAATAACCAGGTGCGTATCCGGGGCATCAACTCCATTACCAGCCTGGATGCGGCGCAGCCCTTGTATGTCATTGACGGGATGTTCGTGACGACGGGCGCCCTGGGGAGAAGCGTTTCCACCTCCAATGCGTTGTCTGGTCTGAACAATGATGACATCGAGTCCATCACGGTATTGAAAGATGCGGCGGCCACGGCCATCTATGGCTCAAGAGGGTCCAATGGGGTCATCGTGATCACAACGAAAAAAGGGCGTTCGGGTAAAACACAGGTCCGGGTGGATGCAGAATATGGCAACAGCACCAATCTGCCACTGCCTGATGCCGGTAAGGTATTAACTCCTGCCCAGTATCGTATGATGTTCAACGAGGCCTTTAAGAACTATGGTTACACGGATGCCCAGATCGCTACCGTGGATAGCACATATGCCCTGAATTCGGCGGGTAATGACTGGTACAAGCTGGTGACCAAGAATGGTCCGCAGCGCCAGTACAATATATCGCTCTCCGGTGGCGACGAAAAAACGCGGTATTTTTCATCGGTAGGTTATTACAACCAGGATGCCACTATCCTCAAGTCGAATATCCGCAGGATCACGGGTCTGCTGAACCTGGATCATACGATCAATAAGCGATTCTCCGTATCCACGGGTTTGAATATTTCCAATGTTCAGCAAAATACGCCTTTGCAGGGCAGCGCCTATTTTGGCTCCGCCGCCTCTGCCTGGTTGTTCCTTCGTCCTTTCCAGATGGCTTATGCCGCGGATGGTACTGTCAACTCCAGTATTACGGGTAACGGCAACTTCCCCAATTCGGGCGACTACAACCCATTATATATCGCCGCTCATGACAAACGGCTGCTGGCAGAAACAAGGATACTGGGTAACCAGACCATCCGGTGGAATATCTGGGATCAGCTGAAATATACGGGTTATGCCAGTATCGACTACCAGTCGCTGGAGGAGACCGTTTTCCTGAACCCGACGGTAGGGGATGCCTTGAGCAGCAATGGCAGCGGCTCCAGCTATTATACGCGATATTTCAACTGGCTGGTCCGTAACCAGCTGGACTACCGGTATAATATACCCGGTGTCGAAGACTTTTATGTGGATGCCAGTGTCGGGTATGAGTCGCAACGGTCGACCAACTATTATACCACGGCTACTGCGACGGGTTACCCGGCGTCCCAGCCTTTGCTGACGGCAGTAGGTGTAGCTGCGACTCCAACGACGGCATCCAATCTATACTCCAATTTTACCTTTGCCGGTTTTTATTCCAAGGCGAATATCAATTACAAGAATCGTTATTCGCTGACCGGATCATTGAGAAGGGAAGGATCTTCGAGATTCGGCACGAACCATCTCTACGGAAGTTTTTATTCCATTGGCGGTGCGTGGAATATCGATCAGGAGAAATTCTTCATGGATCAGTCGACCCTTACCTCTCTGAAGGCAAGAAGCTCTTATGGGACAACGGGTAATGCCAATGCCCTCGGTAACTACTCCTGGCGTCCCACGGCGGGTTATGGCTTCAACTACAACCTGGCTAACGGGCAGGACTACAGCATTATTGGGAACCCGAACCTGCGGTGGGAGTCTTCCAAGAAGTTCGACGCCGGCCTCGACATGGGATTTTTCAACGAGCGTCTTGGTGTCAGCCTGGATTACTACAACAACAAGATCGATGGTCTTATCCAGACGGTGAAGCTGCCCATGGAGCTGGGATTTGCCTCTGTTACTCAAACGGCCTCCGGACAGCCCCAGAATATCGGCGCCATGGAGAACAGGGGTTTCGAGCTGACGATCAAGGGCCTCCCTGTGAAGACAAAGGATTTCACCTGGAGCGTGAACTTCAACATTTCAAAGAACAGGAACAAGATGACGAAGCTGTCCACGGCCGATGCCGCCAATGGACAATACTGGCTGGCAAAAGGGTATAGCTATTACACCTGGTATACCTACCAATATAAAGGCGTTAACCCCGCCAATGGAAATGCGCTGTGGTATTATGACGCAGGCAAGACCAAGGACACGACGAACTATTCCGCTGCGGCACGTGTTCCTTTCGGGCATGCCGATCCCTCGATCACCAGCGGCCTGAGCAATACCTTCACCTACAAAGGGCTGAGCCTGACGGTTGATATTTATGGCAGCTTTGGCAACCGTATCACGGACAACTGGTCTTATTATCTGAATGACGGCGCCTATATCACCGGCGCGAATAAGTATGCGTATAATTTGAAGAGGTGGACCACACCGGGTCAGATCACGGATGTGCCAAAGATGGTATATGGTGGCGGCAGCTCGTCCAACTCGTCCAGGTTCTCCACACGATTCCTGTACAAAGGAGATTTTATCCGGCTAAAGAATATTTCGCTGGGATATGACTTCAAAAAGCTCACGATACTGGAAAAGATGGGGATCAACAAATTGTATCTGTATGGAAGGGCCACCAACCTCTGGATCAAGACATTTGATAAGTCCCTGCCTTTCGATCCTGAAGTGGCGGTGACCGGTGTCTATAATGAGGATATTCCCCAGGTGCGGACATTTACAGTTGGCTTAAATGTAGGTTTCTAACAAATTAAGGATTACAACATGAAAATCAATAAACTACTTTATCATTTGCTGGTGGCGGCCGTGCTCCTGCCATCCTGCAAAAAATCGTTTCTGAACGAGACACCATCAAATGCCGTAACGGTTACTGACGCGATAAAGACCCAGAATGATCTGGCCGACGCGGTGAATGGCATGTACAATCTGATGAAGACCTATACGCTTTTTGGCCGGGATGTACCCGTACTGGGAGATCTGCTCGCAGACAATACCTATGTCAACGTGTCGAACTCCGGGCGTTACCTGTCGGAGAACAGCTACACGTATATCAATACCACGGCTGAGATGAGTGACATCTTCTCCCAGGGCTATTATTGCATCCTGCAGGCAAACCGTGTCATTTATGAAGGACAGAAATTTGCCGCGTCGAACAATACCAATCAGCTGATCGGTGAAGCCTATGCTGTAAGGGGGTTGATCTACCTGGAGCTGGTCAACTGGTTTGGGGCGCCCTATACCGTAAATCCCAATGCAGACGGAGTGCCTGTCATCACGCTGCCTTCCTATGTAACGGGATTCACGCTGAAATTGCCCAGATCCAGCGTATCTGCAGTGTATACCAGGATCATCACCGACCTGGACAGTGCCTATGCCCTGATGCCGACGACAGGTACTACCCTGCATACCACCAATTCGGATTATATAGCCAAATATGCGGCTAAGGCTATAGAGTCCAGGGCTTACTTGTATAAAGGTGATTATGTCAATGCCCTGGCTGCAGCACAGCTGGTGATCACCAGCGGCGGTTATACGCTGGCGCAGACGCCTGCTGCTTTCAGTGCTTTTTGGACGAGCCCGACGGCTACCACGACTAAGCTGGAAACCATTTTCGAGCTGAACCAGAATGCATCCAGCAACGTGGGTAACAATGGTGTGGATGCCATTTACTCGCAGTCTGGTTATGGAGATATCCAGGCGACTACCGATCTTTACAACGCGTATAGCGCCACGGATTCCAGGAAAACGCTGATGATCAATGGTACCCGTGGTGGTCAGCAGGCTTATATCATCAATAAATACTCGAACTACACCAACACGGATAAGGACGAGACCAAGGTCATTCGTCTGGCAGAAGTGATCCTCACGGCAGCGGAATCTTATGCGAAGACCGGAGATGAACCGGATGCATTGAAGGCGTTGAACCAGATAGCACAATTGCGTGATCCTTCCTTTGCCGGATATTCCTCGACGGGGGCCCAGCTGATCACGGATATCCTCAATGAAAGACGGAAAGAGCTGGCTTTTGAAGGGCTTCGGTTCTTTGATTTTACGAGGCTGAATCTGGCGTTCACGCGCCCGGCACAGGCTCAGGGATATGTGTCTTATCCGACTGTATCTACTTCGGATATCAGAAGGATATTGCCTATTCCACAGGCTGAAACGGATGCCAATCCGAATATTACCCAGAACCCGGGGTATAGTAAATAATTGGTACAGCAGATAATTAGCAGAACCGCCTGAGATATTCAGGCGGTTTTTTGCTATATTGTCAACGCTATGATAAAAAACCTCCTTCTCGTCGCCCTCCGCAACTTCAAGCGGGATCGCTGGTATAGTCTTTTGAACATTCTTGGCCTGACTATCGGCATTACTTTTAGCATCTTCCTGATCTTCTATGTAAAGGACGAGCTCAGCTACGACCGCTATAATAAAAAGGCAGATCGTATCTACCGGATCACCTCTTTTATCAAGGAGCCGGAAAAGGAGACGATGAAATGGACGGCAACACAATTCCCATTAGGTCCTGCGCTGCAAAAGGAATTTCCCGAAGTAGAGGCTGCTGTGCGATTTGTCGGAGTGGACAAGACGATGTACAAAAGGGGGGAATTGCGTTCGTATGAGGATAAGGTCTTTTATGCCGACAGCACTCTTTTTAACATATTTACCTACGACTTCCTGGAGGGAAATCCCAGGAATGCATTGGTCGAACCCAAATCCATGGTACTGACGGAGTCCCTGGCTAAAAAGTATTTTGGAAAGACTACAGGTGTCGTTGGCCAGTCCCTGCAAAACGCAGGTGGCGATGTATTTAAGATCACGGCTGTTATCGGGGATGTCCCTAGCAATTCGCATATCCGATTTAACTTATTGATCTCTGCCAGCACTTTGGCAAAGGATTTCGCCAACAGCTGGGGGGGCTTTGGCTTTTATACCTATGTGCTGCTGCGGCCCAATGCGGACCCGGCTGCATTTGAAAAAAAGCTGCTGCCCTTATATGACAAGTATATGGCTGCTATCTTCAAGCAATTCAATATTAAGATCCATTATGGAGTACAGCCGATCACGGCCATTCACCTTCACTCCGATTTTCAGGGTGAACCGGAAGAGCTTGGCAGCATCTCCTATGTTTATATTTTTTCTGCGGTGGCTCTGTTCATGATCATCATCGCCTGTATCAACTATATGAACCTGACGACGGCCCGGTCGGCGAGAAGGGCGAAAGAGATCGGCATCCGCAAGGTCACCGGTTCTACCAAGCCGCAGCTGGTCGTTCAGTTTCTTGTCGAGTCGACCCTGACAACCATCATTGCGTTGCTTTTAAGCATGGGGCTAGTGGCCTTGTTACTACCTACCTTTAATGCTTTGTCGGGGAAATCCATTGGGTTTCATGCCCTGATAGAACCGGGTTCCATCCTTATATTATTGGGTATTGTGCTGATCGTTGGTCTGCTGGGCGGAAGCTATCCTGCCCTCTATCTCTCCTCTTTTAACCCCATCGATATCCTAAAAGGCAGCCTTGCCAAGGGTTCCAGCAATGTGGCCCTGCGCCGGGTACTGGTCGTAACGCAATTCTCCATTGCCATGATCATGCTTATCTGTACCTGGGTCGTATACGGTCAGCTCAACTATCTGGAGAAGAAAGACCTGGGGTTTGACAAACAGGAAGTGCTTTCGATAGCGGCAAACTCGAACAAGGATATAAGGGGACAAATTGGCAACCTGAAGAATGAACTGAGAAAGAATCCGCAGGTGCTGTCGGTGAGCTCGGCGCAGGCGGTACCGGGTCAGGGGATCAACTTCAACCTGTGGTCGATGCCGACCGACAAAGGATATACCGACAAAGGCGTCGACAATTACGGGATTGACGAAGATTATTTCAAAACCCTGGGTATGCAGATCAAAAAGGGGAGGGCTTTTAATGGTCTTAATGACACGCTGCGAAGCGTAATCGTCAATGAAAACCTGGTCAAATACTTTGGATGGACTAACCCGCTGGGCAAACGGATAAAACGTGCTGCGGATACATCCGCTTTTTACCTGGAGGTGGTGGGTGTAGTAAAAGATTTTAATCAAAAATCCCTTTACAATCCTATAACCCCGCTGATGTTGTTCTATCGTCCTAATGCGTCTAATATCCAGGTAAAGATCAGCGCCAAAGATGTTCCTGCTTCCATTGCCAGTGTCGAAAGGGCCTGGAAAGCGATATTCCCCGAACTACCTTTTGAATATACTTTTCTTGACCGCGATTTCAGCTCGCAGTATGCAGCTGACCAGAAACGGGGGAAGATCTTTACGGCGTTCTCAATCCTGACGATCCTTATCACTTGTTTGGGGCTGTTGGGGCTGATCGCCTTTACAACCGAACAGCGTCAGAAGGAGATCAGCATCCGCAAGATAATGGGGGCGGGGATCGGGCAGATCATCTCGCTGATGACAGCCAATTTTGTGCTGCTGGTGGGGATATCCTGTTTTATTGCTTTCCCGGTGGCGTGGATATTTATGAGTAACTGGCTTAAGATCTTTCCTTACAATACGGGGCTGACGGTGATGCCCTTCCTGCTATCGGCGCTGGCAGTGCTGGTGATAACGCTGCTGACGGTGATATTTCATACAGTAAAAGTGGCGGTTGCGAACCCGGCGAAGGGACTAAGGACGGAATGATTGACCGACGGCGGAGCAGAGGGTTCAGCGGCTATTGATTTTGAACATTCTGGCCGATCTTTGATTAAAACTGTCTTGTTTAGAAAATTGCATTTTCGCTTTGTTCTGCTTTTGATGTCCTTTTGGTCGTGGTCCACTGTTGCATATTGTCAGGGGCCGAAGGATAGCTTAAACAGCGACACGATGAGGCTGTCCCACCTGAACACTACTTTGGAGAAAGTGACGGTGACGGGCCGTAAACCTCCGATCGAAAGAAAGCAGGGTAAAACAATAATAAATGTCGAGGCGTCAGTTACCAATGCGGGTTCAACAGTACTGGAGGTGCTGGAAAAGTCGCCTGGGGTAACGGTTGACAGGAACGGCGGAATAACGCTGAACGGCAAGCCGGGTGTTCTTGTTATGATCGATGATAAACCTACCTATCTTTCCGGTGAAGACCTCAATAACTTACTGAGCAGCATGAGCTCGACCCAGGTCTCCCAGATAGAGCTGATCAGCAATCCGACAGCCAAATATGACGCTTCGGGGAATGCCGGTCTTATCAACATTAAAACAAAGAAAAATAAGAACAACGGATTCAACGGCAGTCTTACTACTTCCTACGGGCAAGGTGTATACCCCAAAAACAACAACAGTCTTGTGCTGAACTACCGGGTTGGCAGGATCAATACTTTTTTGAACTACAACATCAACGCCGTCAAATACCTTACCGATCTTTATGCGTATAGAAAGTATTATGACGACAACAAAGATCTCACTGCTATCCTTCAGCAGCCGGCCTATTTCAGAGGCAATGTTTTTAACAATACGCTAAAAACGGGTATTGACTATTCTCTGACGCCAAAGACGACGGTGGGGCTGGTCCTCACCGGAACAAGCATTCGCCGGACCGGCAATAATACGGGAACAGCGAACTGGCTGCAACCAGATGGTACTGTTGACTCCTCCATCCTTACGAAGAGCTCGCCTGAAAATAAATTTAAGAACGGAGCTATCAATGTCAATGGCAGGCATGCGATATCAAAGACAGCCGATCTGTCCGCCGACCTTGACTACCTGCATTATCATATGGAGGGGAAGCAGGATTTTGACAACCTGCTGCTGGCTCCGGGAGGGTATAACGAGATCTATAGAAGCGATATCCCTACTACGATAAAGATCCTGTCCGGTAAGATCGACTATACGCTAAGAGTCACGCAAAATGCCAGTTTCCAGGCCGGCCTTAAATCTTCTTCCAGCCATACGGATAATGCCGCGACCTATCAGAACTTCGAGAATCAGCAATGGGTCGAGGATAATAGCAAGAGCAATCATTTTGTTTACCGGGAAAATATCCGGGCTGCGTATGCGTCATTTGAAGGGAAAGATGGTAAGCTTACGTACCAGGGAGGGCTCAGATATGAACATACTTCTTATACGGCGCATCAGTTTGGGAATATTCAGCAGAATGACTCTTCTGTAGCGCGCAACTATGGAAGCCTGTTTCCAAGCGGTTACCTGACGTATAAGGCAGATTCGCTGAACAGCTTTACGCTGACTGCCGGAAGACGGACCGACAGGCCTGCCTTTCAAAGTCTGAATCCTTTTTATTATATCATCAATAAATATACCTATGAAACAGGGAATCCCTATCTTCTTCCGCAATACAGCTGGAATTTTGAGCTTAGCCACCAGTATAATACCTTTCTAACCACAGGGGTGTCCTATAGCTATATTACCAACTATTTTTCGCAGATCTTCCTCTCCGATACATCCAGGACCATTCTTTATTATACACAGGGAAATGTCGGGCATGTATATAATTTAGGGGTTTCGGCTACCCTCAGTCTGTCGCCTTTGAAATGGTGGTCGTTCGACTTTACCGCGGTCTTTAATCACAAACAGCTTAGAGGGTTTAACGGAAATAGCTATACGACGGAGATCAGTCAGCTCAATATGAATCTCAGTAATCAATTCTCTTTTGGGAAAGGCTATTCGGGTGAGCTATCCGGTTTTTATACTACCCGGGCGCGCAACGACGTACAGGAGCTGTTGTATCCGGCGGGGCAGCTCTCTGCCGGTCTCAGCAAGGGGGTATTGAATAAAAAAGGTACTTTGAAATTGAGCTACCGGGATATCCTGTATACGGGGGCGATGGAAGGGCTGACGTCTTTTCCGGATGCTACGGAATATTTTAAGCTAAAGAGAGATAGCAGGGTGCTTACCTTGTCCTTTACCTACCGGTTTGGGAAAACTTATAAGGTGAATAAACACCAGGATGGTGCTACGGAGGAAAAGGAAAGGGTTCAGAACGGGTAATGATATAGAAATGGATAATGGTTTAGGGAAATAATCCATTCGAATAGGCAAATCTGGCATTGTTGGCAGCAGGGGCTGGCCTAATTTTATCCTATGAAACAACGATTGATCATTGCCATCCTCGGCACCAGCCTGACTCTGACGGCTCATGCACAATACCCTAAGATCCCGCCTGCTCTCGAAGCACAGGGCGACTCCGTGATGAACGCATACAAGGATCTCTCCGACAAAGCCTGGGAAAAGGCGCTTCCGATAATAGAAAAAGATGAAAAGAATGGCAAGCCTTATGTGCCCTGGGCGGCGAAGTCGACGGACCTGCCGAAGGCTTCTATTCCGGCCTTTCCGGGTGCAGAAGGTGGGGGCGCCTATACAGCGGGTGGCCGGGGAGGAAAAGTATATGTTGTTTCGACACTGGCGGACAGTGGCCCCGGTAGTTTCAGGGAAGCTTGTGAACAGGGTGGGGCGCGTGTCATCGTGTTTAATGTATCGGGTATTATCCATCTGAGATCACCTGTCAGCATTCGGGCACCTTATGTCACCATCGAGGGGCAAACGGCTCCGGGGGATGGCATCTGTATCGCCGGTGAGTCGGTATGGATCGATACACATGATGTCGTCGTGCGTTTTATGCGTTTTCGCCGGGGCGCGACGGATGTGTTGCGCAGGGATGATGGTCTGGGTGGCAATCCGGCCGGGAATATCATGATTGACCATGTCTCGGCCAGCTGGGGACTGGATGAGAACATGTCTATCTACCGGCATGTATATGACAGGCATGGCGCCAGGCAGGAAAAACTACCTTCTGTAAATATCACCATCCAGAATTCCATTTTTTCAGAGGCGCTGGATACTTATAATCATGCTTTTGGCAGCACCATCGGAGGTCGCAACAGTACCTTTATGCGTAATCTCTGGGCCAATAATATTGCGCGTAATCCTTCGGTAGGCATGGATGGAGATTTTGGTTTTGCCAACAATGTGATCTTTAACTGGTGGAACCGTTCTGCGGATGGTGGCGATAACAAATCCTTTTTTAACTTCATCAACAACTATTACAAACCCGGACCTATCACGCCTTTGGACAAACCTATCGGGCACCGGATCTTAAAACCTGAATCGGGACGGGCTCCCGGTACAAAAGACCAGTATGGTAAGGTATATGTCAGCGGAAATATAATGGAAGGTAATGAAGCGGTGACAATCGACAATTGGAATGGTGGTGTTCAGATCCAGGAGATGCCGGACGCGGGTAAGTACGTCGATAGTATCCGCTCCAATACGGCCTTTCCTATGGCTGCGATAACGATGATGACGGCTACGGAGGCCTATTCCTATGTGCTTGCAAATGCCGGCGCCACTTTACCCCGGCGTGACCCTGTAGACAAGCGTATCGTAGCCGATGTGAGGACAGGTAAGATCACATATAGTGAAAATGCTGCACCGCCTGTTGTCAGCCCCTATCTCAAACGCAGGTTGCCGCCGGATTCCTATAAACAGGGGATCATTTCCGATATCAGCCAGGTCGGCGGGTATCCGGATTATAAAGGGACTCCTTATAAGGATTCTGATAATGATGGTATACCCGATAGCTGGGAGAAGGCACATGGGCTGAATCCGAAGGATGCGGCGGATGCGTCTGTGATACCGGCGAATGGGGGAGGGTATAGTAATATTGAGATCTATCTCAATAGTGTGGTGGATCTTGGGCAGGTGAAGCCGGCAGGTCCGAAAAATTAAGTAACTTGTACCAAATGGACAAGCGAACTTTTTTAAAATTATCATCCTTTATGATGGCTGGTTCTGCATTATCACCCCTTGCGGGGCTGGCACAGGAAGACAAGATCACCAACTGGGCCGGGAACTTTACGTATGGTACATCTTCGATCTGGAAGCCGGGTACCCTCGAGGAGGCTCGCGAACTGATAAGGAAACATCCGAAACTGAAGGTGCTGGGCACCCGGCATTGTTTCAATAATATTGCCGATTCGAAAGATCATTTTCTTTCGCTGGCGCAGCTGAACAAGGTCCTTGCCCTTGACACGGCAAATCAGACGGTGACTGTCGAAGCAGGAGTTCGGTATGGTGAGCTGGCAGTATTTCTCAATGACAAAGGGTATGCGCTGCACAATTTGGCATCGCTCCCGCATATCTCCGTGGCAGGGGGCTGCGCAACGGCGACGCATGGGTCGGGTGTTCACAATGGGAATCTTTCCAGCGCCGTGACCGGCATGGAATTTATAACGGCTTCGGGTGATCTGGTCAGCTTGTCCAAGCGAAGCGAACAATTTCCGCTTGCTGTTGTCCATCTTGGAGGTATGGGAGCTGTCACGAAAGTAACCCTGGCGGTACAGCCGAGCTATCAGATCCGGCAGTATGTATACGAGAATCTGCCGATGGCTGTGCTGGAAAAACATTTTGACGAGATAATGGCGGCGGGGTACAGCGTCAGTCTGTTTACAGACTGGCGCAACAAAAATGTCAACGAAGTGTGGATCAAAAGCAAGACCGCCTCTTTCGGCGGGCATCCCGAATTTTTTGGCGCCAGGGCTGCCACCCGCAATCTGCATCCTATAAAGGACCTGGGTGCGGAAAATTGTACAGAGCAGATGGGCGTTGCGGGCGCATGGCACGACCGTTTGCCTCATTTTAAAATGGGTTTTACTCCCAGCAGCGGGAAGGAGCTACAGTCGGAATTTTTTGTTCCGCGAGAACATTCCTATGACGCCATAAAAGCCGTCGAACAGCTGCATGAGAAGATCTCTCCGCATCTGCTGATCACGGAGGTCCGTTGTATCGATGCGGATCAATTGCAGATGAGTCCCTGTTATCACCAGCCGAGCACGACCATACATTTTACCTGGAAGCCGGAATGGGCGGCGGTCCGGCAGCTATTGCCATTGATCGAACAGCAACTGGCGCCGTTCAATGCCCGGCCGCACTGGGGCAAGCTGTTTACGATGTCGCATCAGCGTCTGGCTATGTTGTATCCGAAGATGCATACTTTTCGGCAGATGCTGAAGCATTATGACCCGACCGGGAAGTTTAGGAATGAATATCTTGATAGTGTTATTTTTGCCTCGTAAAAAAGACATTTCTTGCGCGTGGTATCGATACTGTTAGTCCGGTGAGCGCATCTTTCTCCCAGATGAACTTTATTTCTGCTTTGTTGCCGTCGAACATCCCGGATGGGCCTTCGCAGTACTCATCGCCATTCAGCAAAAGCTTTCCAGTCCTTCCGGTGGACCGGACCATCCAAAGCTGATCCTCTTTGACTACCACTGTAAAGCCGGCCTGCGCCTCTTCTGAATAATAATAACCCGTGAAATCTGCCAGCTTGTGTTTGCGGCGGATAAACATGGCAGCTCCGTCACTTTGAAAATTGCCAGCCTTATGATCATTGCCCGGAACAAATAAGGCGTTGAGCAACTGGATAGGTTCTGCTATATTAAATTCGGCTGTATTGCTCAGTAAGGCTATGCTCAAATTTAATTGCGGAAAGCTTTCCAGGAAGGCCCGGTAGCCTGCGGTAGCTCCATCATGAAATATCCGGTCATAACCCCAGAGCTTACCGATAAATAGACCGGCTCCGTAATTATTGGGCTTGCCATTGTTGAGCTCTTCCGTAGCCAGCTGTTTGCTTAAGAAAGCTGCTCCTCCCGGTTTGCCACTGCCGTAATATACATTCCATTTCAGAAGATCTTCCGTAGTCGTGAGCAAGCCTCCATGACCATGGGCATTTTCATTGGGCATATTTATTTCATATGAGCTGTCGTGGCTTTTTGAATAGGCAATGGCGCGTCCGGGCACAATACGTTTGTAGTCGTCCCTCCATTGGGTATGTGTCATTCCTGCCGGTTCGAAGATATATTGGCGGGTAAAGGCCGCGAGGCTCATCCCGCTGACCCGTTGGACGATGATGGTCAATAAGCTATAATTGGAATTGCTGTACAGGAATTCTTCATTGGGTGAATGGTTGAGGGCTTTCTGATGGATGATGATGTCCAGGGCATCGTCATTGGTATAGGCTTTTGTGCCGCGTGGCCAGCCTGCAATGGATGCCACGGCGCCCCAGTCACGGATCCCGCTGGCATGGTGCAGCAGGTAACGGATGGGGATGGGACTGCCATAATCCGGTAATTCGGGTATGAATTTACGGACGTCGTCGTTGATGGATAGTTTGCCCTGCTGTTCGAGCAACAGGATTGCTGCTGCCGTGAATTGTTTGGAGACGGACCCGGCTTCTGTAATGGAACTGGTCGTCAACGGGACATTGCGTTCGAGGTCGGCCAGGCCCCAGGCTTTTGAATAAATAAGCTGTCCGTTGCGGCTAATGGATAGCATACAGCCGGGGTGGTCGGATTTATATTTGGAGAAAATGGCTTCGATCTTACTGGCTGTGTCCTGCCAAGTCTGGGCGGTGGCGGCGAAGTTGGTGGTGATAAGGAAGAGGAGGATAGGTAATTTTTTCTTTAACATTTTATGATCTTTTTTTCTAATAATAGTTTTACTGCCGGGGACTTTGCCAGCTCCTGCGCCCGTTGAAAGTAAGACTTTGCCTCCTGTCCATCTCCCATTTCCTGGTAAAATTCTCCCAATGATGCATACAGCAAATAATAATTTTCAAGGGCCTTATGGCCTTCCAGTTCGTGTAGTAAAGATATGGCTGCCCGGGGACCGTCTTTTTTCCCTGTAACGATGGCCAGGTTGAGTTTGATCACCGAAGACGGCTTTAGCTCTTCGAGTGCGGTATAGTAATTAAACACTCTTTCCCAGTTGGTGGAGGAAAGGTCGGGGGCCAGGCAATGTTCTGCGGCGATGGCTGCTTCGAGATGGTAGGCGGTGGCTTTGTCGCCGGAAGCCGACTGCGCGAGGAATTGAATGCCCTGGGTAATAAGCTCCTTATCCCAAAGGCCGCGATCCTGGTCTTCGAGGACAACGAGTCCGTTCTCGTCGTCTACCCGTGCGTCAAAACGGGCTGAGTGAAGACACATCAGGGCCAGTAAAGCATAGATGGGTGGATAATTGCTGGTCGCTGGTTTTTCCGTAAGCAGCATGGCCAGGCGCATGGCCTCGAGGCAGAGATCTTTACGGATAGCGGGATTGTCGCTGGTCGCGCTGTATCCTTCGTTGAACAAAAGGTAAATGACAAGGAGTACGGCATCCAGCCGGTGACGGAGCTGTGTGCCGAAGGGGACGCTAAAATCTATCTGTTCGCTTCTGATCTTTTCTTTGGCGCGGTATAGGCGCTTGTTGACGTTGGCTTCACTGGTGAGCAGTGCGGAGCTGATCTCTTCAATGCTAAAACCGCAAAGGGTCTTTAATGTCAGGGCTACCTGTGCTTCGACGGGCAGGGAGGGGTGACAGCAGGTAAAGATCATCCGGAGCTGGCTGTCTTTTATTTCGTCTTCGAGGAAGATCTGATCCATGGTATAGGCCGCGGTCCATTCGGATTTGAGTACGGCGTCCATGTCGGAGGCGAAGGAGCGGAAGAATTTTTCCCGTTTGATGATATTGATGGCTTTTCGTTTGGCTACGACCATCAGCCATCCGGATGGATTGTCGGGAATACCGTCAAGGCTCCAGTCCTTCAGTGCCTGGTGAAGGGTATCCTGGAGTACGTCTTCGGCCAGCGCCAGGTTGTGAAAGCCAAAGATACGGGTCAGAATAGCGACCATCCTTCCCGCTTCGTGGCGAAAAAGATGGTCGACTAGTTGCTGTACATTTTGGCCGGGTGAAGACATGTTGATCACATCATGGGTTTCAGCCTGCGGACTTCCAGCTGGAACTGGCCCAGCAGGGGGCACTTGCTGGTCAGGTCGGTTGCTTCATCGATGTCGGAGGCGTTGATGATAAAGTAACCGGAGATCATTTCTTTCGATTCCAGGAAAGGACCATCGGTCAATACTTCGGTTTTGCTTTTGAGCAGGCGCGCGTCGAAATCTTCCAGCGGCGCTCCGCCAACATAACGGCCGTCAAGGACTTTCTGTACCCAATCCCCAAACAACTGCATACGGGCCTGTATGGCTTCGGGAGATACAGTGGAATGGTCGCTACCTCTGACAATGATAAGAAACTGGTTCATAAAGCTAATTTTAAAGTTATTAATGATAGCTTGTCAAACGGGGTCAGAAAATCAGGACAGATCGTTCAAAATAATTTTAATTTTTTTCAGCGGCACGCCGGGCCTTGCTGTTGTCTTTCAATCTTTTGCGGTGCTGGATTCCCCATACGATCATTTCCTCGGTGACCTTGCGCAAGGATCGGCTATAGGGCGTCGCTTCGTACTCGACGGTCACCGGGGAGGTGGCATAGACCGTCCGGGTAACAAATTCATTCAGCTCCAGCTCTTTAAGCTCTTTGGAAAGTACCTTGGGAGTGATGTCGACCAGGGACTTTTGCAGTTCCTTGAACCGGAGCGGTCCTCCCGAAAGGGCGATGAGAATGGGCATCTTCCATTTGCCGCCTACTACATAGAGTGTATCGCGCATAGCGGCGATACTTTTCATGCATGTTTCTTTTGTATGTTCCATCTTTTGTATCTTAAGTAAGTATCCTTTAGGATACTGGTATCCTAAAGGATATCGGTATCTTTTAGATAGTAAAGGTAGATAGCTTTGCTGACATGAAAAAGATACTTAACATTATTTCGAGCCCGAGAGGGACCGATTCTTACAGCATTCAGCTGGCCCAGGCACTTATTGACAAGCTGAACAGCGCCTATCCTGGCAGCGACGTGAAGACCGTCGATCTTGTTAAAAGGAAATTCCCTCACCTGGAAGAGGCGGCCCTTGCTTCTTTTTTTACGCCTGTGGACAAACATTCGGAAAAGGATAGGGAAGCTATCCGGCATTCTGATGAAGCCATCCGGGAGATCATGGAGGCGGAAATCCTGGTCATTGGCGCCCCGATGTATAATTTTACCATACATTCTACGCTGAAGGCATGGATAGATCATATCGTAAGGAAGGGCATCACCTTCAGCTATTCTGAAAAAGGACCGGAAGGGCTGGTGAAGGGGAAAAAGGTTTATCTCATTTTGTCCACTGGGGGAGTGTATTCGGATGGGCCTATGAAGGCATACGATTTTGTTGAACCTTATCTGCGGTGGATGTTGGGTTTTATCGGCCTCACCGATATTACGATATTGCGCGTTGAAGGGACTTCCATTCCAGACCTCAAAGATACCGCGTTGGAAAAGGCTGTCAATGCGATCAGTCTGAATTAGGATAGCAGCTTCTCCAAAAGATCGCTGTTCTCTCCCCAATAGAAATGCGCGTAACTGGCCAGCAGACGCGGGTGATAAAATACCGGTGTCTCGACGCGAACGTCGTGTGCGTTGCTTACTTCGGCGGCTGATCGGGCATATTCTCCCAATGGTTGTGAGTAATGAAACTCATGCCCTTTCAGCACGAGGTCGCCCAGCCGGACTGTCCGATAGCCAAGGGTCATCTTTTTGTGGAACATGCTGGTGGCGATGTCCAGCACACCGGCCATCGGCCAGGTTTTTCCGGTAGCATCCTGGATCTCCCGGCCGAGGTACATCATGCCTCCGCATTCGGCAATGATGGGACGGTTGGAGGCGGCGTAGGCGCTGATCTGTTGGACTAAGGACTCGTTGGCACTGAGTTCCGGCAAATGTAATTCGGGATAACCACCGGGCAGGTAGAGCAGGTCGGGAATAAAGGGCAGTTGTGTGTCTTTGATCGGACTGAAGTAAGACAGCTGTCCATATTCTTCCAGTCGCCGGATGTTTTCGGGGTAAAGAAAATGAAAGGCTTCGTCATATGCCACGAGGATTTTTGGGTGGGAACCGCCAGCTCCGTCAACCCCTTTCCGGTGCGTTTGGGTGACCAGGGTTGTTTGGCCAGCCTCTGTGGTTTTTGTCAGGGCCAGCAGCGCTGCCAGGTCAATATGTTTTTCGATATGATCGGCTGCTGCGGCTATTGCTGTTTCGGCGTCTGTGGTATCGAGTCCGAGGTGCCGCGAGGGGATGCGTAAGCTATCGTTGGCGGGCAGATGTCCCAATGCCTTTATCCCTACGTCTTCACAGGCTTCGCATAAGAGGCGGTAATGGGGTTCCCTGTCCACAAAATTAAATATGACCCCGGCGACCTTGAGCTCCCTATCAAAATTCTTTAACCCATAAAGCAGCGCCGCAGCAGAATAAGCCATTGCCTTTGCATTGAGGACGAGAATGATCGGCAGGCCAAGCAGTTTAGCAATATCGGCGCTGCTTCCCTCACTCTTTTTTGCTCCATCGAATAAACCCATGACCCCTTCCGTTATGGCAACATCTGCGGCTGACCCGTATTGGTTATAGAGCTGGTGGATATGCGCGTCGCTCATCATAAACCGGTCCAGGTTGATGCTGTCTTTTCCTGCGGCGGTACGATGATGGATGGGATCGATGTAGTCCGGGCCGCATTTAAAAGGCTGCACCCGGAGACCCTTACGCTGTAAGGCTCTTAGGAGACCCAGCGTGACGGTGGTTTTACCTGCTCCGCTGTGCGCGGCTGCAAGAAGAAACTGCGAATTCATGGGTGGAAGATACGGATTATGGTAAATCAGTTATGTTTGCAGTCGCAAACATGTTATACTCCGTTAAAATATATTCCCGGATAGGCGAGCTGATGCAGGGCTTTTTACCTGATGCTTCCGGGTTCCTGGTCAGCGGGCTGCCGTCGCGGTTGTTCTTTTCTGAAGCCCTGCTGGATACCGATGGAGAGGCTTCTGTTCTGCCTCCCAAAACTCAAAAGGCGCTGGATCTTTTTCTTCGGACCTGGTTCGGCGGAGCAGCACTGAAGGGTTCCATTCGTCTCCATTCAAACACTCCTCCGGGGAAGGGGTTGTCTTCGAGCTCCACGGATATCCTGAGCGTCCTGTTTGTCGTCAATGATTATCTGCGGACCGGTTGTACATCGGAAGACCTCTATCGGATCGCTGCTGCCATCGAGCCAACCGATCCCTGTCTGACGGACGATATTGTCGTTTTCCGGCAGCATGCCGGTATTGTGGACAGGTGTATCACCCTTCCTCCGATGACCGTATTATATTTTGATGCAGAGCCCGGGAGACAGATCGAAACACTGGATGTGCAACGTCCCTGGACAGTTGGAACAGGGAAATTCTACGACTGGCTGTTGCGCCGATTTCTCCGGGCGGCGAAAGAAGGGGATTACGATGCGCTTTTCGAAAGCATTACGTATAGTGCTGAATACAATCAGACGATGGTCCCGTTAGCCCGCTGGGATGAATACCTTGAGCTGGCGCGGACGACGCAGGCCGGTCTGATGGTCGCCCATTCGGGTACGATAGTAGGATTTTTGACCCGGCCGCAGCAGGCTGGGGAATTACAGACCCGATTGGCAACGGCTACCGGCCAACCTATCTATTCCGAACAATATATCTCATCTTCATTCTAATCTATGACAGCCTTACTCCGGCCCCTGATGTTTGTAGGTACGGCTTCCGATGTCGGAAAGAGCGTTATCACCACTGGTTTTTGCCGGATCCTTCGACAGGATGGCTATCATCCTGCGCCTTTTAAAGCGCAGAATATGTCGCTCAACAGTTATGTTACGCCCGAAGGACTGGAGATCGGCCGGGCGCAGGCCGTTCAGGCCGAGGCTGCCGGTATTCCCTGTCATAGTGATATGAACCCTGTTCTGCTGAAGCCCACCGGTGACCGGAATGCCCAGCTGGTGTTGAATGGCAAACCAGCCGGGAATCAATCGGCCTACGACTATTTTATGGGGAAGGATCGTGCTGCGCTCTGGGAAGAAGTGAAGAAGGCCTTCGATCGTCTGTCGGCACAGTATGACCCGGTAGTGCTGGAAGGAGCCGGGAGCATCTCCGAACTCAATCTCCGGGAACGGGATATCACGAACATGCGGATAGCCCTGCATGCAAAAGCCGACGTTTATCTTATTGCGGACATCGATAGGGGTGGTGTCTTTGCCAGCGTCTTTGGCACCCTGGCATTGTTGCCCCCGGAAGAGAAAGCTCTTATCCGCGGAGTGCTGATCAATAAGTTCCGCGGTGATGGCCGGCTTTTTGAGGAAGGCAGGCGGCAGCTGGAAGAGCTGACAGGTACGCCGATCGTAGGCGTGCTGCCTTTTTACAAAGACATCCATATTGAGGAAGAAGATTCGGTTGCGCTGGGACAGAAGGCCAGCGTGCCAAAGCCCGGGGCGTTGAATATTGCTGTCGTCCGTCTGCCGCATCTGTCTAATTTTACTGATTTTCTCTGGCTGGAAAAGACGGAGGGGCTTCATGTTTATTATACTGATGATCCGGCACAGCTGGCCGGTGCGCAGTTGGTCGTTCTGCCGGGCAGTAAGAATACGATCGATGATATCCTTTATATCCGCAGCAAGGGGCTGGATAATGCTATCTGTGCTTTAGCGGCGGCTGGCCGGTCTGTCATTGGTATTTGCGGCGGCTACCAGATGATGGGACTTACTATTGCTGATCCGCATGGTGTGGAAGGTGAGCCTCGTACCGTTGAAGGGTTGGGGCTTTTGCCGGTGCATACGACACTGGAGAAAGAGAAAACGACGGTTAGGAGGCGGTTTCATTTTGGCTCGCCGGATGGGCCGCTTTGTGAAGGATATGAGATCCATATGGGAAACACGGTGGTTGAGATTGGGGGCCAATCGTTGGATGGCGGATTGGGCGGTCGCGCGCTGAACTACCCAGCGGAAGCGGAGGCGCAGCCCGACGGCTATTACCACAGCGCGACCTGCTGGGGGACCTATATGCATGGTATACTGGACAACCGGGCTGTAGTCGAAGAACTGCTGCTACAGGCGGGCGGTGCCGGGCTGGCTATACAATGGTCGGATTATGCCCTTTTCAAACAACAACAGTATGACCGGCTGGCCGAACATATCCGGCAAAATGTAGATTTGCAGGCTATCTACCGGAGTCTGCGGCAGCCGGTGATGGATTAAATTTAAATTATGCTTGAAGGACATGGTGATGATATCTGGAAGTATAGAGACATAAGGGCGAATTTTAGCTCGAATGTCCTGTATGGACCGTTGGATGCGGGCTTGCAGACGTATCTGCAGGAACATATCGCTATGGTGACACATTATCCGGAGGTGGATGCGAGAACGGTACAGGCTGCTGCGGCGGGGGCATACGGGGTCATGACGGACGAGGTGCTGGTTACGAATGGAGCGACAGAGGCAATATATCTGATCGCCCAGGCATTTTTTGGAGACTCTGCCACCATTTTTACGCCGACATTTGCGGAATATGAAGATGCGTGCCGGCAATTTGGGTTACAGGTCCGGTTACAAAGCTGGGAGACGGTAAAGGAGGATGATCTGTTCTCCACGGATCTGGTTTTTCTTTGTAATCCCAATAATCCTACCGGGTTGATGTTGCCCCCTGACCGTTTGAAGAAGTTACTCGAAGCCAATCCTCAGTCGCTGTTCGTGATCGATGAATCTTATATCGAGTTTACATTGGCCGCGACAAGTATCCTGTATTCATTGGCGGGTCATTCCAATGTACTGGTCTTACGTTCGCTAACCAAGAGTTGTCGTATACCTGGATTGAGAATAGGGTTTGTAATAGGGCAGGCGGAGCGAATCGCTCATTTGCGGCGGCTAAAAATGCCCTGGTCCGTCAACCAACTGGCGCTGGAGGCGGCGTCTTATATATTTTGTCATGCGCGGGAGTTGGACCTTTCGTCGTTGCTGGATGCGACGGCTGGGTGGCAGAGGGAATTGCAGGTGACTATCAGGTGGCGGGTACACCCAACCGATACGCATTATTTTTTGATGGAGACACCGACCACTTTTACTGCTGCGGAATTGAAATTATACCTTGTAAACAACCATGGTCTTCTTATTCGGGATGCTGCCAATTTCAGGGGACTGACGCCCCATCATTTCCGGGTGGCTTGTCAGTCTTCTACAGAAAATCAATTGCTCACCGAGGCCTTATACCAATGCAACCAAACTGGACTTTGATCATTCCATTGATAGCCGGATACATTGCCGACCTGCTGCTGGGTGACCCCCGGAGCTGGCCGCATCCGGTGAAGGCTTTTGGATATCTTATCCGGAAGGGGACCGACATGCTGAATAGTGGCCGGGGACGAGTCGTCCGTGGGCGATGGGTCCGGGGGATGGTTATGACGATCGTCCTGTGTGCAGGGACCTATGTTTTCTTTTTTTTCGGATTGAAGCTACTGAGCCAGTTGTGGATGCCTGCGTATTACATCGTGAGCAGCATATGTGTGTTTTTTGCACTGGCCAATAAAAGTCTTTTGCAGGAGGGGCAGGAAGTATTTGATACGCTTGATAAAAAAGGGCTGGATGCCGGACGCGAGCGGCTTTCGTGGATCGTAGGTAGAGATACACAGGTGCTTTCGGCCCGGCAGATCCGTATTGCTGTATTGGAGTCGATGTCTGAAAACCTGAGTGATGGGGTCATTGCACCGTTGTTGTTCTATGCTGTCGGCGGTGTACCTGCGATGATGCTATATAAAATGATCAACACGCTGGATTCTATGATCGGATACCGGTCTGAACCCTACCGGCTGTTTGGCCGTTTTGCAGCCCGGCTTGACGACGTCGCCAATTTTATCCCTGCGCGGATCACGGCCGTGCTGATGGTGCTGGTGACGGGCAGTTTTAGAGGACTACAATTTATATTCCGTTATGGACATGCGCATGCCAGTCCCAATTCGGGTTACCCGGAGTCTGCGTTGGCGGGGATACTGAATTGTCGTCTCGGCGGGCCGAATACCTACAAGGGGATATTGGTTGTCAAGCCTTATATCGGTGAAGTGGATAGGGAGATCGGGCATGGTGAATTTGCATATGTCAGGTATATAAATCATGCCGTGACGGCGCTGGTCGTTGTTGCGATAATTATAGAACTATGTTGAACGCAAAATTATTTACAGAAGTGGAGGCGGCTATCCTAAAGGAGATCATTCAGCTTCGCCGGGATGTTCGTGGCCAACGGTTTACCGACAAGCCGTTGAATAAGGAAATTATCGATCAACTGCTTACGGCTGCTCTGCATGCCCCTTCCGTAGGATTTTCTCAACCCTGGGAATTTGTGCTGATAACAGATCCGGCGCTGCGGCAGCGGGTAAAGGAAAGTTTTGATCGGGCGAACGAGGCGGCATTGGAAGTCTTTTCCCAACGCCACCAGGAATATGCGCGATTAAAGTTGGAGGGCATCCTGGAGGCGCCGTTGAACATGGCCGTATTCTACAAGGCGCCGGAAAAACCGGTGCTGGGTCAGACCACCATGGATGAAACGGGTCTGTATAGTGTGGTTTGTGCGGTGCAGAATCTATGGTTGATGGCAAGGGCCCTCAATGTCGGTGTGGGTTGGGTAAGTATCCTGGACCCTGAAAAGGTGGGCCGGATACTGAATGCGCCTGCTGGCCGCAGGCTAGTGGCATATTTGTGTATTGGGTATACCGATGGATTTTATTCGCAGCCTGAGCTGGAGATATTGGAATGGGAGAAAAGAAAGGACCGGGAAGCGGCAGTAATATATGAGCAGTATAATAATATATAAGCATGAAAATATATACAAAAAAAGGTGATAAGGGAACCACGGGTCTTTTTGGAGGCAAGCGGGTATACAAGGATGATACCCGTGTCAACTGTTATGGGACGCTGGATGAGGTCAACTCTACCATTGGTCTTTTACGGGCGAAACTACCTTCGGACCATATCTGGCAGCCCCGGTTGCACCGTATCCAGAAAGACATGATGGATATGATGTCGCATTTGGCGCGACCATCCGACTGTAAAAAGGAAAACACGAATCCAAAGCCGGTGGACGGCGCGGAGTTCTGTGAACAATGGATCGACGAGCTGGAAGCTGCAATGACGACAGCTTCGGACTATTTTCTTCTTCCTGGCGGCAACGAGATCTCGGCTTTGTGTCATGTTGTTCGTACACAGATGCGAAGGGGCGAACGCCTGCTGGTGACGTTGATGAAAGAAGACGAGGTCGAGGACTATATCGCCGCCTATATCAATCGTCTTTCAGACCTTTTCTTCACCCTTGCGCGTGCAGAAATGGACGCCGCCGGTGTGGCGGAAGAGAAATGGCAATTGTTTTTGTATAAAAGAAAAAAGAGTGCCGATTAGTTCTGTTTCTTTTCCAGCGTGGGATAAGTGATCCCGAGCTGTTCGAGATAAGTTTTGTATTTGGAGGGATCGTAATAATATTTCTTCATCTGGTCCCTGTATTTTTCCATCGTCTCCTTGTTGAGGGTGATGGCGGGCGGATCGTCCTTTGTTATAAAGGGTTTGTACTTTACCTCCTTTGTCTGTACATCGGTGAAGTAAGCTTTCGCGTCGGCCAGCACCTGTGGGCGGGTAAGCAGGTCGATCAGTGTCAATGCGGTTGCCTTGGCGCCGGCCAGTGAGCCTTTGTGTGCGATGGGGGTTGCCATGGCGATAGCGTCAGCCCAGTGATGGCCTTTTGTGCCGGGGATATTGGCGGGATAACGCAGGACGATGGTTGGAAGATTCCAACTGATATCGGCGATGTCATCCGAGCCGCCGCCCCATGACCAGGGTACCGAGCCTTTCAGGGTGTCGAGGTCGTGGCGCAGACCATGGATGGGTTTGCCTTCCTGGTCTACTTTTGGGGCTTCTACGAGCTTTTGAACGCCCAGTGCCAGCTGTTCGTCTGCGTCTGACCATTGGGGATAGCCAACTCTTTTTATATTGGCATACATGGCCTGTGCCAGTGCCTTGTTAAAATGACCGGGCCAGGCGGTGCCTTCCAACTGGTAGGACATCTTTGTATCGGTCATGAGGGCTGCTCCTTTGGCTATATTGATGCCGGCATCGTACATGCTGCGGATGTCTTCGTAGGTCCTTTCGCGAAAGTAATACCATACGGCCGCTTTGGACGGGACGACATTTGGCTGGTCGCCGCCGTCGACGATGACATAATGGGATCGCTGTGTGGGTTTCAGGTGTTCCCGTTTGAAATTCCAGCCTACGTCCATGAGCTCTACGGCGTCGAGGGCACTTTTTCCGCGCCAGGGTGCGCCAGCTGCGTGGGCTGCTTCGCCGTCAAAGGAAAACTTTACGGATACCAGTCCATTCATGCCGGGGTCACCGTAGTCACAGGAGAAATTACCACTGACATGGGTGAAGATACAGGCGTCGACATTTTTGAAATAACCGTCGCGGATATACCAGGCCTTGCTGCCGACCAGCTCTTCAGCCACACCGGGCCAGATGATGAGGGTGCCCGGGAGGTGGTTCTTTTCCATCTGTTCTTTTACGGCCAGGGCAGCAAAGATGATGACGGCCTGCCCTGAATTATGTCCTTCTCCATGGCCGGGGGCGCCTTCTACAATAGGGTCCTTGAAGGCTTCACCGGGTTTTTGGGATGCTTTTGGGATGCAGTCGATATCGCTGCCCAGGGCGATGACCGGGCTGCCGCTGCCCCAGCGGGCCATCCAGGCGGTAGGAATACCGGCTATTCCTTTTTCTATGGTGAAGCCATTTTTGGCCAGGATGGTCGTAAGATATTTGGATGTTTCTACTTCCTGGAAACCCAGCTCACCGAAGCTAAAGACCATATCCACCATTTCCTGGATGTTTTTTTCTTTTGCGGCGACGGATGTCAGCGCCTGCTTTTTGAGCCCTTCGATGGAGGCGGAGTCCAGCTGCTGGGCTTTGGTTGTCATGATAAATGAAAAGAGAAGCAGGCCGGTAAGGCCGTGTCGGAAACGGGGAGAATGCAGCATAAGGAGTCTAAATTTTGGTATCCTAATATACGTATATTCGCGGTCTTATGAAATATTCGCAATGGATTGGTGTAATTGCTGTGCTGGTGCTGATCGGCGCCTGTTTTATGCCCTGGGCTTATTTTCCCGATCTGGAAAAGGAATTCACCGGATTTTTTTCACAGGGGAATATCTATGGTAAGCCGGGGAAGGTGATCGTCTTTTTTTGCGGTATAGAAATTATCCTTTTTCTCATCCCGAAGATCTGGGCCAAACGTGCCAATATCCTGGTAGCGGCAATGGAGATTGCCTTTTGCGTCAAGGCCTTCCTTCTATATTCGGCCTGTTATCGTGGGATCTGTCCTGAAAGACGGGCGGGATTATGGCTGGTATTGGGGATGTCGATTGTCGTTGTTGTTATGGCTTTGTTGCCTGATCTGCCGGTGAAGGAAGAGAAGACGGAAGAGTAAATTACTGTTGGATCGCGCGTGCTACGGCAAAGGCAAAACCTGCGGCCAGTGCGCCGATGACCATTACCCGGATCGCGCCGCCCAGTGGATTTACGCCGGTGAGCTTACTCTTGAAATATCCGAATACGAACAGGCAGAGGAGTGTTATCACTGCCGATAGCTTCAGACCGGTAAGTGTGTCGCTGATAAAGAAATAGGGGCTCAGTGGGATGAGGCCTCCGATGACATAGGAGAAGCCGATGTTAAAGGCGCTCTTGCGGGCTCGGCGGGGATCGGGTTTGTCAAGCCCCAGTTCATATTTCATCATGAAGTCGACCCATTTGTCTTTGTCTTTTGTCATTTCTTCCACTGCCTGATCCTGCAAGTCACTGCTCAGGCCCAGACCGGAAAAGAACTCCCTTACCTCGTCCCGCTCCCTATCCGGCACGCGATCGACCTCATCGTATTCCCGTTTCAGCTCTGAATTATAATGATCTATTTCGGTTTTGCCTGCCAGGTAACCGCCCAGACCCATCGCGATAGAGCCGGCTGCTATTTCTGCCAGCCCGGCTATCCAGATCAGGTGGTGCTGGCTCTGGGGTACGGCGCCGCTGAGGCCGGCGGCCAGGGCAAAGGGAACGGTGAGACCGTCGGACATACCGATGACGATGTCGGTGAGGATGGCCGGACTTTGCATGTGCTGCTCTTCATGTCCTGTATGGTGCGCCGGGTGCGCTTCCGGGGTGGAAGTTGTACTCATATTCGGTTATAAAGCTAGCACATTTAAACTGTTTTTTACAATGGCTATGCATTCGAGCAACTGGTCGCGGGTGATGACGAGTGGCGGGGCAAGCCGGATCTTGTCTCCGTGGGTTGGCTTGGCAAGCAGCCCGTTGTCTTTTAGCGCCAGGCAGAGTTCCCAGGCGGCATCGGGCCGCGGGTGATCGATGACGATAGCATTCAGGAGGCCTTTTCCACGAACAAGGCGGATATAAGGGGATTGCAGTTGATCCAGTTCTTTCCGAAACAGCTCACCCATCTCCTGGGCGTTTTCTGTCAGCTTCTCGTCTTTCAGCACTTGCAGGGCTTCCATTGCTACTTTGCAGGCGAGCGGATTCCCTCCGTATGTCGATCCATGTTCACCGGGTCTTATCGTCAGCATGATCTCGTCATCGGCGAGTACTGCCGACACGGGTAGCACGCCGCCGCCGAGCGCTTTGCCCAGGATCAGGATATCTGGTCTGACGTCTTCGTGGTCACAGGCGAGCATCCGGCCAGTACGGCCCAGGCCTGTCTGGATCTCATCCCCGATAAAAAGGACATTGGCCTGCTGGCAAGCCTGTTTGGCTTGTCGCAGATACCCTTCGTCGGGGACGACTACACCGGCTTCACCCTGGATGGGCTCTACAAGAAAACCTGCGACTTCCTCGTCTTCGAGCGCTCGCGTTAGTGCGGGCAGATCGTTGTAGGGGATGATGACAAAGCCCGGCGCATAGGGGCCAAACTGGCGATTGGAATCGGGGTCCGTACTAAAGGAAATGACCGTGCTGGTGCGACCGTGGAAGTTATCGGCGCAGACGATGATCTTTGCTGTATTGTCGGGGATGCCCTTTACCTGGTAACCCCAGCGGCGGCAAAGCTTGATGGCTGTTTCCACTGCTTCTACGCCTGTGTTGACGGGCAACATTTTATCATAACCGAAATAGCTGGTGATGTAACGGGCGTATTCGCCCAGCAGATCGCTGTGAAAGGCTCTGGAGGTCAGGGTAAGTCTGCTGGCCTGCTCTGTCAGCGCTGCGATGATCCGGGGATGGCAATGTCCCTGGTTTACTGCCGAATAACCGCTGAGACAATCGTAATAGCGTCGTCCATCTACATCCCAGACAAAAACGCCGGCTCCCCGGTTGAGGACGACGGGCAGGGGATGATAGTTATGGGCGCTGTATTTTTCTTCCAGCTCAAGGTGATGACGGGCGGAATCTGTTAATGACGTCGGGGCGGCAGTAGTTTGCATAAAAAGATGTATAGAATGATGAGCGGGAATTGTGAATATCAGTGGGGGGCGATATCGTTACGAGTTATGATCGAGGAAGTCAAGATTTTGACCCAGAAATGATATGTAGCGATTGAGGAAGATAACTCAGAATTTTCAGCAAGGTAATTCAAATTTTTCAAAATGGGAAGAATCCGGCAGGGCAGGGGTCTTCCCTTTCTCAAAGATACCAAAAAGACTGGACCCGCTGCCGGAGAGTGCCGCATAGACGGCGCCGTGGGTATAGAGCAGTTCTTTTATGTCGCGGAGGCGGGGATGCAGCTGGAAGACAGGGGCTTCAAAATCATTGATCAGCTGGTCCTTCCAGGTGGCAATGGGTTGTTGGATGATCTCGTGGATGGAAGGGCCGGCAGTGGAGGGGGTGCATAGAGAAAACGCGTGGACGGTACTGACATGAAGATGAGGATCGATAAGGACGAAACAATGTCCTGAGAGGTCAATTTTTACCGGATCCAATTTTTCTCCGCGTCCTCCGCCAAGGCTTGGTGTATTTAAAACGAAAAAGGGGCAGTCGCTGCCCAGTTCTGCGGCATAGGCCAGGAGGCGAGGGGTATCCAGACCGAGGTTAAATTGTTTATTTAGTAGCAGCAGGGTTGATGCGCCATCGGAGGAGCCGCCACCGAGACCGGCCCCGATGGGAATATGTTTGTACAAATGGATGTGGACAAAGGGCAGATCGGGGAAATCTTTCTTCAGCAGCTGCCATGCTTTTAAACAGAGGTTCCCGTTGTGGTCGCCTGGGATAGGGAGGCCATAGGCAGTGAAATTCAGGGCTGTGTCGCGCTGAACCTCCAGGACATCTTTTAGGGCAAGCGGATAGAAGACCGTTTCCAGGTCGTGATAACCGTCATTGCGTTTGCGGAGGATTTTGAGTCCGAGGTTTATTTTACAGTTGGGGAAAACTACCATGATGGGTTTCCTACCTGGTTTTACGCCGGCTATTGATCTCGTCACGGATGGCGATGGCCCGGATATAATCTTCCTGTTCGAGCACTTCGTTGAGCAGGGAGGTAAGGTCGTCCATCGACAGGGCTTTCAGATCTTCCCGGGAGCCGCCGCTATCTGTAGTGGAAACGGTTGCTGTCGCGCTGGTCTTTTTCTTTTTGGAAGAGCTGTCTTCCATCAGGATACCTGCGCTATCGAGAATATGTTCGTAGGTAAAGATGGGGCATCCGAAGCGTACGGCCAGGGCCAGGGCATCGGATGTCCGGGAGTCGATCTCCACGGTATCATGTTCGCTGACGCAGACCAGCTTGGAATAAAAGATCCCTTCCTGCAGATCACAGATGATGATCTCCTGCAGGTCGATAGTAAAGGCGCTCATGAAGTTTTTCATCAGATCGTGCGTCAGGGGACGGCTAGGGTGCATTTTTTCAAGGGCCACGGCAATTGCCTGAGCCTCAAACCCTCCGATCACGATGGGTAGGCGTCTTAAGCCATTCACTTCGCCTAGTACAACCGCATATGAATGGGTTTGCGTTATACTATGTGACAAAGCCACTATTTCCAGTTCTATCTTCTTCATAAAATAATACACGAAACTAAGGCATTTTTTTAAATAAACAGACCCCGCTCAGAATGAAAAAAATTGAGCGGGGTCTATTTTAATTTGCTGGTTTTTATGCTATTCCTTTCAGTTTCTTTACGGCATCGATCATTTTGGGCACCACTTCAAAAGCATCCCCTACGATACCATAATCGGCTGCTTTAAAGAATGGGGCTTCCGGGTCTTTGTTAATAACAACGATCACCTTGCTCCGGTTCACTCCGGCCAGGTGCTGAATAGCCCCCGAGATCCCGATGGCTATATATAGATTCGGTGCAATTGCTATGCCGGTTTGGCCTACATGTTCGTGATGTGGGCGCCAGTCTGCATCAGCGACGGGGCGGCTGCAAGCTGTGGCTGCTCCCAGTAGTTTTGCCAGTTCTTCAACCATCCCCCAGTTCTCGGGTCCTTTGAGGCCCCGGCCTCCGCTGACGACGAGCTCGGCCTCTGTGAGGGGCACATCGCCGGAAGCAACCGTAGCCGACACAACCTTGACCTTTGGAGTGGCGGCAGTGGCGGACAGGGCTGAGATTTCAGCCGTTCCTTCCCCTTCTTTTACAGCATAGCTATTGGGGTTGAGGGCTATCACCTTTACGGGGCTATTCAGTGCGATGAAGGCAAAAGCCTTACCAGAAAAGACATTCTTTTTGACCACAAAGCCATTGGATGTGTCGGGCAGCGCAACGGCTCCCGATACCAGCCCTGCTTTCAGCCTGACGGCTACCCGTGGGGCGATGGCTTTTCCGCTGAAGTTGTTGGAAAAGACGACGACGGTGGCACTTGATGAAGCCGCCAGATCCGCGATGATCCTCGCTTGTACCTGCGCATCGATAGCGTTGAGTCCTTCCTGGGCTGCCTGGTGGACCTTTTTTATCCCGTATTTACCGAGGGTAGAGAGGTCGGACGACACAGTCCCGAGCAGGACAGCCTCTGCTGTAGTGCCCAGCTGGGTAGCCAGAGCGGCACCATAACTCAGCACTTCCAGCGAAGATTTTTTTATTTGACCTTCTGAATGATCGATGAATATTAATACTGACATACGTAAGTTTTGATGATTTAAAATACCCGGGCTTCTTCGTGGAGGAGGCGGATCAGTTCGGCCGGGTTATCAGCCGGGACCAGTTTGACACCGGCTTTGGCGGGTGGCAGCTCGAATGCGACGATGCTGGTCAGGGGTTCTATGGCTACCGGCTCTACTACTTTTAGTGGTTTCGTCCGGGCGCTCATGATGCCTTTCATGTTGGGGATGCGTTGTTCTGCGACTCCTTTCTGGCAGCTGACCACCAGGGGGAGACTTACTTCATCGGTTTCTTCGCCGCCTTCCGTTTCGCGGATGACGGTAGCTGTAGTGCCATTCAGGTCAAACTTTGTGGCGAGGGAGATATAGGGCAGGTCTAAAAGTTCGGCAACCATACCGCCTATTGCGGAGCCATTGTAATCGATGGTCTCTTTACCGGTAAAGATGAGGTCATAGGCACCCTGCCGGGCTACTTCGGCAATTTGTGCTGCAATATAAAAAGGATCCTGGCTATCCGCATTAACGCGAACGGCTTCATCGCCGCCGATGGCCAATGCCTTGCGGATAATGGGTTCGGTGTCGGCAGTGCCTACCGTCACGAGGTGTAATACTGTAGCGGGATCTTTTTCTTTTAGTTCAATGGCCCGTACGAGGGCATACCATTCGTCATAGGGATTAATGATCCATTGGACTCCTTCGCTGGCAAACTTTGTATTGTTCTGAGTGAAGGCTATCTTCGCCGTTGTATCAGGCGTCTTGCTGATGCAAACTAAGATCTTCATTGGCTCGCATTTTAGTGAGGAATAATGTGAGACGGCCGGGGGCCGTTGAAAGTTGTTTATGCAACTAAAACAAAGATAAGGTTTGGCGGGTTAATTCGGGAATAATTTATAAAAAAATTTAACGGTTATGGACCGGATCGGGAAATTGAAGGAATTTCTGCAAACGGACCCCAATGACAGCTTTACAAAGCATGCTTTGGCTTTGGAATATAGCAAGCTGGGGGATGAGGTTACGGCCCGTCGTCTGTTGGAAGAGGTGTTGGAATATGACCCGGCTGCTGTTGGTTCGTATTATCAGTTAGGGAAGTTACTCGAACGTACGGGCGAGCATGCGTTGGCGTTGTCGTGGTATGAAAAGGGGATGGCGGCGGCGCGTACGGCAGGGGAGAAGAGGGCTTATAATGAGCTGCAGGCTGCTTATGATGACCTGGCGGATTAGGGGATTTGTAAATTTTGATAAATGGATCTACTTCACGGCTTCAACGAATTTATAAAGAAAGAAAATCTCTTCTCTCATCGTGACCGTCTGCTGGTGGCTGTCAGCGGGGGGCTGGACTCTATTGTCCTGTGCGAGCTGTTGTATCGGGCGGGCTTTGATTTTGTGCTTGCTCACTGTAATTTTCGGTTACGTGGGGAGGAGAGTGACCGGGACGAACGATTCGTCGTACAGGTGGCGGAACGTTATGGGAAAAATGTCCTGGTAAAGGGATTTGATACGGCGGTCTATGCTGTGGAGCAGAAGCTGTCCATCCAGGTGGCGGCGCGGCAGCTGCGCTATGACTGGTTCAGGGAAGTGCTGGAGGAATGGGGGGCTGGTATTGTCCTTACGGCCCATCATCTCGATGACAATATCGAAACCCTGCTTATGAATTTCTTTAAGGGAACGGGGATTGCCGGTCTTCGCGGGATGTTGCCCCGGCAGGGTATTGTCGTTCGTCCGTTATTGTTTACCGGAAGGGCGGTGTTGGAGCAGCTGGCGCTGGAAGCCGGGCTTGTCTGGGTGGAAGACAGCTCGAACGAATCGGATAAATATACCCGCAATTATTTTCGTCACCGGATCATTCCTGGTATTGAGGAGGTATTCCCTAATGCGCTGCAAAATCTGGCTGAGAATACGGGTCGCTTTCGTGAAATAGAAATGGTCTATCGCCGGGCGATGGATCAGCAACTGAAGAAGTTGCTGGAGCACAGGGGGAATGAGGTGTTCGTACCGGTGCTAAAGTTAAAGTTATCGACTCCTCTGTCGACGCTGGTGTATGAAATGATCACGCCCTTTGGGTTTTCTGCGCAGCAGACCGGCGCTGTCATTGCCTTGCTGGACAGCGGTTCGGGAAAATATGTGCTTTCTTCTACGCATCGGATACTGAGAAACCGTGACTGGCTGATCATCTCACCGCTTCAGACAATGGAGGCCGCGAATATATTGATAGAGGCGGGGGATACGACCGTGCTGTATGAGCAGGGGCAGCTGG
>Ga0307510_10000533_pt1 | contig 37935 bp, 46 predicted proteins | sample 12_EM_MG_FD_207224 | JGI IMG/M metagenome (GOLD analysis project Ga0307510, IMG submission 207224) | Populus trichocarpa ectomycorrhiza microbial communities from riparian zone in the Pacific Northwest, United States - 12_EM | ecosystem: Host-associated > Plants > Roots > Unclassified | place...
TGCTGGGCCCACTCGTAACCCATGTCAGCTTTTATTCAGTTGGCCCATGTGGGCTTTCACAAATGCATAGGCAAAATTGCACATGGGCTTTTACGTATACATAGTCCATACATTGCTGAATTATGTGGGACACTAGATTTCATTTCCTACGCTTCGACACCAACCACACTTCCTACCACGGTGATTAACAGAGGTTGTGGATCCTCAACCCCCACTGGCATACCAGCATTGCCTGCCCCAGCCCCATCGACGTTTTTCCCCCGTGTATCCAAGTCCGACGAGGGCCGTGAGAGTGGTCAACAATCTGCCCGTGGCGTTACTATCACCTACTCGAACAACGCCGAAATCAGCGTTGGCGTCCTGTCAATTAGATTCGATGCACAGCTAGCTGTCCTAGTTGCCACGGCTTTCCAAGCCCACTTCCTTATCAACCACTGGCAACGACTGGCTCTGGGGGCCTCCTTCGAGTCACTCAACATGGCTTGAATCTGAGCAATCACAATTTCTGCCCGTACGCAGACCAGTTATCTACCCGTAACTTCTACGGTATTGACTAGATCCCCATTGTTTAGAGATGCCAAGACGGAAATTGTTTGATACCTCTCTAAGGCCTCGATTACAGGAATCGTATATTGTACCTACCTTACATGAGAGCAAGCCGCTGGCACAACTCTGACAGAGTGTACCTGACCCCTCGGTCCTCGCCGCCATCCTTGGTGTATCAAGTGGTTTTCGCACAGCCTCAACCACACCCACCTCACATACCCACCGGCTGATACGCAGCCCACTTCCACTCCGGAAAACCTATACTTTTCCCAGGATGTGGTATCAGCCCCCAAACCACGCTCACGTTGCCCATCACCGTTCCCGCTACAACTACGCATGCTCCGCCTCTTCTAGCATACTTGTATCCCCGCTTCCACTGTCACCTCAACCCTCGGTGTATACATAGAAGGCTCGAATTGCCGCAACTTGTCGCGAGGCTCGGTGGTTATAATTCAGGCAAGGGAGGTGCACACCCAAGGCCGAGTCGATGCCTCGAAGCCTGATTCAGAAACACACCTCGTAAAGAAAAAAAAATACTGAGCGGTCTGAGCGGAAGATGGGGACCCACGTGTGCCCTTCGCTTTCAGACTATACTGTATGTGTAAATGGGCGCTGATCGGGCACAAAATGCTCAATGGATCAGTGAGCTAGTGACGTGCCTGACCATGTACCATTCTCATTTCTCTATCAAAGAGTTTCCGGTGCTACCAAATGGGGTCTTACACAACAATATTTGACTCTGACAGGAGTAATGTGGTTCTTGTGTGACCCGGCCTTTGAATTCTTCTGCAAACACCTACGGGGATAGGACCTTGCCGCAGAATGGTGTTGATATTTGACTGACCAATAATTTGTTATCACGCTTTTTTCCGATGTGTAGAAAACACGTTGTCGCCTTTCAGCATGGGTGTCGATCCACAATCTCGGGTCAATTTGAGACATCTAGCCAATCCGACGCACTCGCCGCATCTCATGACCGGATGACGGTCCTTTTCGTACCCATGGGAACTCAACCTCAGAGGGGGGGGGAGCAAACACCGGCGGGGAGAGCGCGCCATTCTCACGGGTCCAAGTTTGCGGGCCTATAGTATTTAAGAACCGTACGGACGCACACCCGCCTTGCCTTTCCACTCCCTAGACTTTTACACCCACACTAGGTTGATCCATGGACTTTTTCCTCCGCCAAATTGTCCTGCCCCGCGTTGAGCATGGCAATCAGACACAAGAACAAGCTCGGTTTCTTTTCGCCACCCGCAATGCTGAGATCGATCCTTGCTACCACACCGTGATCATGGACCGCCTTCTACAGTGAGTGGGATTCCAGAAATGCCTCAAGTTTAATGGGTGCAAAATAATTTCTGTTCCCCAGTGCCGATGAACTTAAGCTCGCCGCCGGTCTACCAGTGAGAGAGTCGGACAAGATCTACCAGAAGCACATCGAGGAGTCAAGGATGTATCGTAAATACGCTGAAGAAACGCTGCGCATTATCGAGGTATGGGACACATGACAATGCAATGTCTGCTCGAGCAAAGGGCCAATTGACCGACTCCTGGCAGGGCTTGTTGCCGCCAGCGCTAGCTCTTGGGCAAGCCACTCTGTGACCGTGGCTTGAGAGACCCCCGCGCTTTTTGCCGAGAAATTTTGGCTTTCCTTTTTAAGCTTCCCCTGAACTTTGCTGTGCCGTGCCGTGCCAACTTGCAACTTGTCCACTGAACACGCAAGTTATCTATGCCGTCCTCATTTTTATGCTCTATGCTATCTCTAACACCGTAAATCCACACATCGTAATCATCTTCTTTCTCCGAGAACGTGTCGGGGGCTAGTGGCGAGGGGCGCGACTCGAGCTGGCAGGACCAGGACCACAACTTTCATCGTTCATATTTCTCCTCTCTGTAGTACATACTGCGCATATCATGAAACGTATGAACGTTAACTTAATGAACATTTGATTACAGTACGATGAACAGGAAATGAAGCTTCTTACAGCCTTCTCACACAGACCTCGCAACTTACGTAACCAACCGTTCCAGGCTTTGCGCAGCGCCCTTTACCTTTACTGTTCCTTCCCTTCCCACACACCCCAGGCTCTGCTTCAAGTGCTCGGGCGCCTGGCCACATTCGTGAAGGTGAGTCACAGAATGAGCCCGCAACAATGATAAGTTCTCAATGCTGGTTTGTGAACTCGTCTGTAGCTTGCAGTACCACCCAACGGAGACGCGTCATCCATCTATTACTGTGCACTTCTTCGCGGACGCTTAATCGAGGCCTCTTCTCGGCTTCCATGTATTGCCTCACCCGCGGGAGAACCAAGACGCTCGCGTATCGCGGAGATTAGCAAGTGTCCTGCTTCTCGATCGTCGCGGAGTAGAAATAGATTCCGGTGGACAATCAGACTCGTTATCGAAGAGTGGTCACAACAGTGAGTTGGCAGTCCCCTGCAATACCACAACTGTTGGACCGATGCCTTTTTAGTCCAGACGGTCTCAGGCAAGGTATGGAGGAAAGACCTCGCTGGACGCACATCGAACAGTCTGACTTTTGACTGACATTGTTGATCCCTTCTGTGCAGAGCGTGCTGCCGCCAGCTACGCAAATTGGGGACAAACCTCCCCGCCAACACGTTAATTTGTGAGCGTCATCTGGGCGCCTGCCCGCGCTACTGTACATGCCAGGAGGGTATATCGTATCATACCGCCGTCTTACTGGGACGAAAGGGAGACCGTAAGCGCACCAAGGTTGACCTGGTTCCTCGATCCTGTGCAGTAGGCTGTGCTCATGTCACATTGACGCCCGACGCGGAATCTACACGTACGCAAACATTTTGAGTCATCCCATTTCCATTTTCAAGTTATATTGCAAACGCTCAATTTTATCTCTCAGGCTGACACTGGAAAATCGAATATTATAATCCCGTCGTCCGAGAACGTTCGAGTTTAACATGTTGAAAATGCAGGTCAAGTAGCTTGATAGAGTAGCAGCCGTGCGGCAAGGGCGACCAGGGGCGATCTAGAAGGTGCTGGCTGTGCACTGTACGGCAGTGGGTTTCGATCACACCGTGGTAAATACACTACAGACAGTACTGTGGTCCACACACAATTATCGAGGTTTTTTTGCCGCGCCGTTCCGGCCCATGTGATGAAATTTGATTATGAATCGCTTTGCTTGGCGGGAGGGTTAAATTGTGAGGGCCACCCCTTTTCATCTCCCTCGTTTTCTCCAAGTGCCAACCACCTGTCACCCTTGTGAAGGTGGGTTAAAACAGGCCAGCGATAACGAGCATTCTCGAGGCGGGTCTACAAACTCGTTTGTAGCTTGCAGGTACACAACGGATCCAGACGTGACGTCTGCTGTCACCTGCTCGCCGCATCGTCACAACTCACAACGCTCCGCCGACTCTAAAGTCAAACAAATTTCCCAATTTCCCATGTACTATTGGCTCGTCCGCTGGAGAGCCCGGAAGCTCGCGTGCCGTGGAGATCAGCACGTTACCCAGACACGTTTGCTTCTCGATGCCCGCGGAGTCGAAATGCAGCCTTGTGATCAGTCTCTTATCCAAGAGCGCCTCCAGCAGTAAGTGGGCGGTTCCTGCCTGTCATAACTACTTGATCTAAGATTATCCTCCCCCTTTTCAGCGCCGACGATCTCAGGCGAGGTCTGGGGGAACGACCCCGTTGGGGGCACATCAGACAGTCAAAGCTGTATTGTAAATGGGCTGGCGAGACCTTGCAAACCATCGAGGTGTGTCCACATGACGCAACGTCTACTCCAGTCCACTCACGTTACGGTGTTCAGGGCATGCTGCCGCCAGCTCCTGAGTTTCCGGCCGAGTCTTTCCGTAGACAAATCAATTCGTGATGATCGTTGGGCGCTCATGTTGCTTTCCGGAGGGGCTGTATCGTTCATTAGTGGGGAGGGAGGAAAGGTGAGCAACGCGTCGTTGCCGTTCCCGCCCCCATTCTGTGACTTCTGATTTGAAAAACAGGCCAGCAATTCCAAAACTTCAAAGTTATTTCGTATTTCGTTGCAAGATATTCTATATCATCTCGGACCTTACGGATAGGACATATTCATAATGAGCTTATCACGATCCCTCCCCACACGGTACCAATCCCGTCCACTCCACAACGATGGCCCGACCGAACCAAGCCGAAAACGAGTCGCGCATCCAAAGCGTTGCTGCCGTTTCGTCTGATATCGACATCGACTTTAACGCTCCGTCTTCATCCACTCGTGTTACTTTGGCCTTGACTTTTTCCTTGAGGCCCACGATGGTGGTTGCGGCTGCTGCAAGGACGAGTTGGCATCGGTTGTTCCACATTGTATCACACGATAGACTCTTCATTAATGTACATAATAAACTTAGAATCAGTAGAATCACTTCCACATCTTAAATGTCGTGTAAGGGCGATTCTTATAGGAGTTATGCCGGGTAATTTTGATAACAAGATAGGTTGTCACGACAATTGATTGCGCCCATAGCGCCGCTTTGCGCTAGGAGTGATACTGGATTAGAGAAGTGGCAAGGAACTGTCCGCGTGTGCCCGGGGCAAAGGATGAAAGAGAAACGTGGCAAAGGGGGGAGGGGTGAGAAACATCATCAATATGGGTGGGCGCAACGGAAAAGTACAGGGGAAGGGAAAGAGTGATGCGGTGCCAAGTAAGGCAGCGCGCGGATCATCCACGAGGGATTCGAACGCTTCTTCTGTCTCCATGATAACTGAGCTTTTGACGAGAATGTCTGCAAGCTACGCCGAGGGATCACTAACATGCAAAAGGGACTGGCATGGGATAGCAAAAAGCGTGCTGGAAAGTGCACTGACAGGAAGTGCTTGGCAGAAAATTTTACCGCGCGCGACATGTCGATACTGTATTCTGGGGTCGCCATCCATGCTCATCATGTCTCAACCCCTCACCTCCGCCCCCACATCCCCGCCCATTTCCTGCTTTGAATACCACTTTCAACTCTGCCTTGGATGCCTACAGAACACGGACAAGCCAGGACCCCAAACCGCATTCCTTAACTATCGAGGCTTCAATCCTGCGACTCTGCCGATACCGTCACCACTCTACTTCGGGACCAGATCCTCGCATTCAGTCAATCCCGGAGTAGCGATGATGCATTCTCAAAATGGCTCGTCCCAACGTCCTTAATGCATTTTCAGCCACCCTTTATGAGGGCATCGGCCTCGTGAATAGCACCTTGTTTCTTCTTCGGAGCCTCGGCTCTGATGTCTGTTCTCTAGGTATTTTCACCTGCGAAAGTTATCTTTGTAGGCACTGATGTTCTTTTTGTCCGTTTCTTCCACGATTTCCCTCGTTAGGCCATTTTGACTTTAGATCTTCCAGGCTGCCGAGACGTGAGCACCGGCCAAGACAAGCTCGTCGAGCTGTTCAACCGGTTCGAATTCTTCTCCCGTCGGCTCGAGATCTGTACTGCGGTCCCACCGACTACGGCCATGACGGAAATTATTGTGGGGACCATGGTGAAGGTGATAATGATCCTCGGGATCGCGACGAAGGACATACGACGTGGCCGGCTGGGTAACCTCATCCAGGTTTACTGTTCTTTACTGACGCATGTTCAGAGAAATGGTGGAAGAGGGTTCTGGGCAACACGGCGATCGAAGACGCACTGCAGGAATTGGACAGGCTGACGCAGGAGGCTCGGATGGCGTCCGCACAGCTTCTGAAGATCGCGCACGGCGTTGATGATAGGGTGAAGGATGTCAACGAACGGATACAAGCGCATGATGTGGGCGAGACGGTTCGTCACGTCGACAGCAAGGTATCCTAACCAAAGCGCTAAAGCGGCTCATCTCACCCACAACCCCTAGCCTCTAAAACATCAATGGATTCCTTCGCATCCCTCTTCTCCATCTCTTCCATATTCGCCGAGCTTCAGCCCTCACCCCAGCCCCCGACCCCCATCGGCGCCGATGGCAACGGCGGACCGAGCCTCAGCAGTTGCGTCGCCACGTAGAGGCCATTGCTCTTCGACACGGCGCTCGGCGACCTTCATGATTGGTAGGTGTATCTTCATCCCCACGAGGTTCTTCCTTTGCCAGTATCACCGCGCATACATTCCGCAGCGCACAGCTCCTCTCGTTCACACCCACGATTTCGTTCTCCACGTGTTTCGTTCTCCGCTCTCACGGGGACTTTCGTGAACGTTAGAGTTTCCACAAGCAAGTGCCAGTTCCGTCTCGATTATCTCGGGTCATCTTCATGGAGTCAAAGACGTTCACACCCAGTCACTCTTCTCGCCATGTGCCAGTGGTTTATGTGTTCATTTCTCCGCCGGAACTTGATGACGCTTACAGTTGCGGGTATCGGGAATACACACTATTGGCGGCAAACCCTACTTTTTATATCTTCGTTTCACGGGCTAGCAGCATATTATCACCATGGGAGCCTATCTTGTATAATTCCCTTTCGGCGGATGTAAAAACATATCTACCATCACGATTGTATTGTCATCCTTCGATAATGGGAAGAGACCATTTAATGTTTCACCGTGGTGGGCCGGCTATAATGGGTAGAGGTGTTTTACCCTCTTTGAAAATCTTTCACTGCTGTGGGGTCAAGGCAATGAAGCGCAAAGTGGTGCGAGGGATGCATACCTGGTGAATGCGTGCACGGATCTGGGCGATCTGTGTCTTATGCGCTTCGTTGAGTATGCAGGATGAAATGCATGAAAGCGAAACTAGAAAAAAGGCAATAAGGTACTCATCTTGTGCCGAGAAGGTGTCGTCCTTGCCTCGAAGTCCTGGATAGATCACCATAGTGAAATGAACTTGGCATATCAAGAATAGTCAAGGCGTAAGGTAATGGGAGGAGGAAGACGATGCTGGAGGCGGCTATCTGTGTGTAAAGGCCAGGTGATAACGTACACGTGGTGAGAGAACTTCAAGGAGGTACAATTGTCATATTGTAAACGGGAACCCCGTGGCCGCAGGATAGCTGAAAGATTTCCCTGGACAAGGATGTTTGAAGCGATTGCGCTACTGAGGATAATTGAAGGATGACCTATTCGCGAGGTGGAATGTACCAGTGTGGGCCAGAAAATGGGCCCAGACATGTCTCAGGTCTTGCCCGCCAAGTGCCCTGTTATTATTCATCGTTCATCACTACTAGTGTCCGACGTGGGTAACCCCAGATTATCTTCATCGACACCCGGACCCGGACCCGCTCATAACCCAGACCTCGTCCCCGGTCCGGGTCCTCAGAAGGTAGTCATACCCAGCGGGTCCGAGGTCAGGGTACATAGAACACGGGCGGGGTAGAGGCGTGCTGTCATTGTCTTGGTGCGCTGCGCGTGCGCGGGGTGTGTCGCGTCCGTCTCGACCTTCCGAAGCGCATACTTCGTATCCCCAGGGCACGGCGGGCGGACCATGCAGTCGATGCCGAACGTACCCTCCGTGCCTGCCGCATTCGCCCTGCGCCCCGATGCCCTTGGAGATGGTGTGGAAGACGACGAGGGGACGGGCGAGTCGAAAGCGCAGATGACCTGACGTGGAGGAAGTTGGGCGTGCAAGTGCTGAGGTGCCTCAAGAGGGGTGACCGCTGCTGGCCTAGCTGAGGGTACCCGCGGGCGTCGAACTCGCTGGCGTGGCTGAGAGCCACTGCCGCAGGGCACGAGGCGTTAGGGCGCGACAGACAGTAAGATTAGGTGCAGATGCGATGCCAACAGGTATGCAAAGGGGTAGTCGCCTCGAGAACGCCGGATGGAGGGCGAGCGCGTAGCAGCGTGCCTGACTGACTCCGTGCGCAGGGATCGGGCGCTGCTGTGAAAGAGCGAGCGAGAACACGACACGCTGCTGCAGGTGGAACTGGGTGATGTTGTACCGGCCAGCTTGAATAGCACAGCGAGAATCTTGGGGGAGAACCGTCCTCGTGATCCGAGGGAGGAAATCATTACATTGCCAGTGAAAGGGTCGGCCCAGCGGCACTGCCAGCAAGAAATTTGAGTACGCACCTTAACCCCAAAACGGGCATGTCCTTGAAATCGCCACCTATCTTAGTCTTGAGGCACACCCAAGGGCGCGGCGGTGTCAGAGTACGAGGAAGAGGCGCACCCACAGTTGGTGATCGTCACATGTTCGCCCCGCCGCCGTCACGCGCGTCCACTGTGGTACTGGCATGATCTGCGCTTCGTTGACTATGTATCCAGCTTGGGTTGAGCAAGTGCCGTATAGCCAAGAGGAAAGGTTAAAGAACGAGGAAAACAAATGCGGAGGCGGTGGCCAGTAAGCAAGGCAGTGTGATAACGTGGGCATACTGTCACACATGGTGAATGGGTACCGGCCCTTGAAACAGTTTCAAGTCGATCCTACCCTACTGCTTGTTATGCTCTGCCCCACACATAATGCATGATGTCCAGTAAGATAACGTCGCACCGTTCGATCTGGAATTCTAGATCTGAAGAGAGTTCCATGAACCACGGATGTCCGCTGATCGAGTTTTCGAACCAGATAGTCGAGAAATCACCCCACAACGCACCTAGTGTCAACTCTCCTGAAAGAGAGTGTCGAAAGATCCGCCCCGAAAAAGATGCCGACACCTAACACCATACGCCAAATAAATGTCGTTATCGTGTCTTCCATCAGGAAAACCGTCCCGCTTTGAAGAGAGACCCCTATTCAAAGAGGTCAACGAGACACTCGTCGACATCTTTGAATAGCGACCTGCATTCTAACATGTCCCACGACTACAATTGGCCTCACACCTGAACCCGAACAGAAGAATAGGAACGTGCCACAGCCTCAAAAGTACGAATGTTGCGACAAACATCCAGCCTACGTCAAAGGCCAGCTCTGGCACTCGGTAAGGGATCGACGTGGATGGGTACACAATTGGTTCCCTGAATCGGGCCGCTGCTGAGTAGCTATTATTGGGACCGCCCTGGGAGCGCAACCTGATCGTATCATATCGCATTGGGCTTTCGATAAATTGTTATCCTCGTATATATTGATTGGCATTGGCACTCACTTCCTTCAGAAACAACTCGGCAAATACCACATGAAAAAGGAAACCGGGACTGGAAACGGTGAATGAGAAGCATCAACCAACTACACTGTCAACATGCCTCGGTTTATTCACTTAATAACTGTGAATAAACTGTAATATAAACTCATCAATTTTTCACGATTTATAATTTGAATTCTTTCTGTATAAATTTTGTGTTTATTCCGATTTTGTTTTGTGACAAGGACCATAAAAAGACTTAAAGTTTAGCCCACACTAAGAAAGTTAAGGTTTGACTAAGTGTTATTTCCGCAAAAAAAACCATGCATAGGCTTAAAGTCCATCCACAGATTATCACAAATTAATGATTTGTGAAAACATTTTGAGTCTATTCTTGTCACGCCTGTCACGCTCTTTATCTGACAAAACTTTAAGTATTTCCAAATCAGAATCTTTCACATTTCCAGCTTAAGGATTTTCATGTGATGCACACAATAATACCATGTGCATGATGCAAAATCCGAGATAAATTGTGAAAAAATCAGGTTTTAGGATAAATTATACATTTCAGTTTATTCAAGGTTTTAAATCATAGAAAGTTTCAAAGAATAAGTCACCATTTATTCACGATATTTGTCAGGCATCGTCAGTCGTTATTGTCGTCGGGTTGTCGTCGTTGTCGGTCGTTGTCATTGTCAGTCGTTGTCATTGTCAGTCGTCATCATCAGTCATCATTGTCAGTCGTCATTGTCAGTCGTCAGTCATCGTTGTCAGTTGTCATTGTCAGTCATCGTTGTCAGTCGTCATTGTTGGTCGTTGTTGTCAGTCATCGTTGTCGGTCATCATTGTTGGTCGTTGTTGTCAGTCGTCATTGTTGGTCGTCATTGTTGGTCGTTGTTGTCAGTCATCATCGTCAGTCGTTGTTGTCGGTCATCATCGTCAGTCGTCAGTCATCGGTTGTCAGTTGCTGTCATCTCACCATCAGTCATCATCGTCTTGTCATCAGTCATTGTCACCTTGTCGTCAGTCATCGTCAGTTGTCATTGTCTCATCATCAGTCGTCGTTATCTCATCGTCTCGTCATCAGTTGTCATTGTCTCATCATCGGTCATCATTGGTTTGTTGTCAGTTGTCATCGTCTTGTCATCATTATCATCAGCTGTTGTTGGTCATTGTTGGTCATTGTCGTCAGTTGTTGTCGGTTGTCGTTGGGTCATTGGTCGTCATTGGGTCGTCATCATTGTCGTCAGGTCATCATCGTCAGGTCATCGTCGTCAGTCATCAGTCGTCGGTCGTCAGTCGCCATCATCTCATCATCGGTCATCATCGTTTCATCATCACCTTGTTGTCAGTCATTGTCGGTCGTCCTTGTCAGTAGTAGTTGTAGTCTTCGTTGGTGGTTGGTTGTCAGAGTTGGCAGTTATCTGTCGTTGCATTGGTTGTCCGTCCTTGTCATCCGTCGTCAGTGGTCATCATCCTTGTCAGTGGTTGATGACTGCTGTCATCCATGGCCGTTGTCAGTCAGCATGCTGCCCAAACAGTCCTCACCAATGTTATCTCTTGTCCTGTCACAACACCCTCATACGAACATGCCTGGAAAGCACCGCCTCTGAACGCATCGCTGCCAAGGATCACTTTGCACCCTTGATGCCACCCAACTTGCAAGCAGCAAACCTAGATAGAGGCAGGGCCCGCAGGGGGGTGGTCAGCACTGAACTACCCATGGACCATGGCCTTGTTGGACCTGCCGGCATCGCCATCGATAGAAACGGGAACCAAGTAATGGGGTAGACCTAATCCAATGTTCGTTTAAGCTGAGAGTATCTGCACAGTGAAAACATACCTCATCTGGAAAGTCATCATGCGCTGGGAGCCCACCCTCCACAGCAGTGTGGCAGAGAACGCCGATACAGAGCTATGCGGGTCACCATTTTATTCACAATTTGTCAGGCGTCGTCAGTGGTCGTCAGTCGGTCATTGTCAGTCGTCATTCGTCAGTCGTCATCAGTCGTCAGTCAGTCATCAGTCGTCATCAGTCGTCATCATCAGTGGTTGTCGTCAGTGGTCGTCATCAGTCATTGATCGTCGCCTGTGTTTGTCGGCCATCGTCGTCAGCGGTCATCGTCAGTTGTTGTCAGTTGTTGTCGGTTGTCATCGGTTGTCATCATCAGTTGTTGTTGTCAGTCGTTATCATCAGTTGTTGTCATCGTCAGCCATCGTCGTCAGTCATCTGTTGTCATCGTCAGTTGTTGGCCGTCATTGTCAGTGGTCATCAGTTGTCGTTGTCAGTGGTTGTCATCGATCGTCGTCCTCAGCCATCAGTTGTCATCAGTCATCAGCCATCGTCATCTGTGGTCATCAGCCATCATCTGAGCCAACAACAAGTAGAACCAAACCTGACAACTGCTTGTCCACCTGGCGCAGACATTTCCAAAGATACAATACCTCTGATCCAGGGTGTTGACGAAAATGTTTAGCTGGGAGTGAGGCAGAAAGCTGGATGAGCCCTGTGGACAGGCGCCATAGGAAAGGCGCCATGGGAAACCAGCTCACGTCGATGTCACCTGGTTGTGGGGGAGGTGGTAGTCTAGAGCTGTCATAGATATTCTTCAGTACTTTGTCGACTTTCAGTACGCTACAACACACCTTGATAGCATGTCGCAGCAAGTCATTCATGAACTCACATACTGGCTTTACGCCCTGGAAAAACCTGGCCCCACAGTTACAGTCACGGCTACACCACGTCCCCGTCCCGAATGGGTGATCATTTGAGCGCATACCTGAATGTTCACGGTCATTAAGTATCATTGGTCGTCAGCGTTGGTCGGCGGTGGATGACGGTGGTTGGTGGTCGTGGTCCATGTCATCGCCTGTGTCATCGTCCGTTGCCAATCTTGATGGGGCAGGCGTGCTGTGCATAATGTGCCATGGAAGAGAGGGGTCGTTAACAGCGGCAAGACCTACTAGGATTCATGGTGATACCTCAGCATGCATGGCGACGAGGCCACGGATGAAAAGTCGAGAAAACGACCTGCTGATATCCATGGTAAGATGCAGGAACCGATGACGGCGGATGCTGAGAGTGAATGGGGGCGACGTTGAGGAAGTTAAAGTAAGATGAAAAGTATGTACAGGCGAATATATGGCGCAATGAGTGGAAAACAGCGATGGGACAGGGCAAGTGATGGCAAGGTCGGCGTTGCACCAGATGCAAGGGTGATGTGGGTGGGAAGGTCATAGGAGGGCGGGCAACTTGGTCGAAGGAGAGGGACGAGAGCGTGAAAAGGACTCAAAGAGAGAGCTGCCACAAGGCTAAGTGGCATGGCACAGGTGCCTTGGGAAACACAATACATTGACATACAATTCTTGCACCTCGGGACATAACGCATGCCTCAGAACGAGTGGGAAACAAGCTTGCAATGATCCAACAAGATTTAGTTGAGCGGCAAGTGGAATGTGAGTGAGCTCGTAACCAAATCGTGATGGTCCGATGGTCGTCATACCGGCCCAGGTCTTACTTAGTCATGAGTCCCGCGCTGCCTCACAAGATTTGCTGATGGCCAACGCTTGGTTTCGCAGTGGGTTATTCTCCCTGCGACCAAATCGGATTATTGTCTGACTATTCAAGTAGCTTGATTACATGTGTGCTTTACACGATGCCCAACCCCCAGGCCTTCAGTAGTTCACAGACTCAAAAATATTCACACATGTTCAGTTTGTACCCCAGTAAATGCACACTTTTCAACTTTCGTCCGCACGCGTGAAATTTACTGCTTCGAAACGGTTGTGTTAGTTCTAAGTCAATGTCAGTCCTCCTCAGCGTGAAAGTATATATTGTGATCATACCCGGTCCAGTGGTAGCGCGTGGATGCAATGAGATTTGATGGAAGTTAAGTTGACGGGGGTGTAGGCAACATGACAAAGGATACCCCCCAATGGTATGAGTTCCAAGTCGTCCTCAAAGGTGTCGTAAAAGAGGCGACCGCCGACAAGTAGTTGCTTGCGATAGGGGTCATGTGAAGCATCAGTTTTTGAAAGCTCCTTGAACCTCTCCACAACAAAGTATGTCTCTGTGTATCCAGCCATCTCTGCCACGAGGCCACTGTGGGTGTAATTGAAGATCTCTTGAATACGGCCGGCATGCCAATTCCCAGGAATTCTTTGTCCAACTGCGACAAAGCTATCTTGTTGTATATGACCAAATATGCTGAAAGTGTTTCGGCCTTGACCAAATCTGTTGTATTTGATCCCTAGACGGATTCCTGGTCGCAATGTCTGCGTGCCGCACTGATTAGCCCCAAGATTAGGTCTGATTGCTTGGCCACTGAGAGATTTTCTCTTCTTGTATGCATCAAGTAGCTCGCTAGTGTGACGGTCCAGTCTTTCAGGTGCCCTCGATTTTTGTTCAGGTTGAGGCTGGAGACCCCAGGGTGTGTCCCCAATTGCGTGCAGATCACTCATGAGTGTCCCCTTCTCGTTTGATCTGAAGTGTTGACCAAATACATCTGCCAGTTTCTTTAGGGGTTCATCAAGACGAAGTGAAGAGACGATCCCCCTTAGTCTCTGGTTCATACACAGGCGCTGAAAGAGAGTTATTTTGAGCTGGCCTATGATTGGTTGTCAAATGTTGTTGCGATGATCATGAGATTGTGTAATGCAACATACCAAAATTTCCATTCGTTGGGATCTGTTGAAGAATATGGTTATATCTTTCAAAAACCCAGCAGCGCCAAGCATGAGTTGGTCCAAAGCGGCATAGTAGCTCTTTCATGTGTAGGGCAACATGGTGAGAAGGTAAGAATTTGTATGAAGGAAACAATTCTCCAATTCCCCTAAGGTAGGCAAACATAGTATCTTCAAATTCCTGTGTGCTAGCAGTGGTGACAGATCTCATGGTAGCAATCTTGGTTGCATGCACAAGGGCACAGAAGTTGTTGAACAGTTTGTATTTGTGGTCCTCAGAGGGTAAAGTGCCCCAGAGGCGACCAAGTGTCATGATAAGATGAACAGAACAGAACGTCCGCCATCCATCAGCTGAAACCTTTCCATGATTGCCATCTCCAATCTTCGATGGGGAAGCATTACACCATGTAGGGAGGGTTGTCTTCTCCATATCACTCCAGACTTCCTGCAATGTTGCACGTCCTAAAACGTGAGTCTTTTTTCACTGTGAACACACTTGTTTTGCCCATGTGAAGCGGATTGGATCTTGGCATTTTAACTGCCCGCTGTCATCAACAATTCCTGCTTCCTTTCTCTATCCTTGACAATCAGCAAGATCCTGAACTGACAGTTGAACAATGACGCACCGCTTCTCTGAGTTTGTTGATTAACACACCCTTACTAAGGGTCTTTAAGTTGAGTGACTCCTTTATTGAGTCGTTCAGAACTTGAGTGGACAGTCCAACTAGAAGTGATCATGGAAGGTCGCGCAGCACCTCTAAGTCATCTGCAGTTTCAAAGAGTGCCATTGCAGTGTTGAGATCCATGACCGTGAGGCCCCCTTCAGAAGTTACAGCTGTGACGATTTCAATGAGTTCCTTTTTGTTAGGTGGGTTTATGGGTTCATCATTGGCATCAAACCAACCCATATTCTGGCGCTGTATCTCCATTCATGAGAAGGACAATGGGGTGACTCGGAGAATTCAGTAATCACTCACATATTCCTTTAGTACCGCCAATAACACCAACTTTTTGAGCCCTTTCATGTTGATTCCCCAGCTAGTAACAAGAACCTTGAGCGTTTGGGCTTTAAAAAAACCTAGCGTTTCGAATGGCTTGCGGTGCAGTGCAATAAATGCTCTTTGCACATCCACTGATGACAAGAGAGCTGGTAATACAGGATCTGCTGTTGTGCCATCCCCATCATCGATCTCGGAGTCCATTCCCCATATGTCAGTGCAGTGGCACTTGAAGAGGATAAGGAAGAATAGATGCATAGAATCAACCATGGTATGTTTAATAGGACTCCAATATGGCAGCCGCAGCAACTCAGAGTGCCAAACACCATGGTGAGTAAACAGTGTGTCGCACTCTGTCTCTGTACCTGCTTCAAGCCATTCAATTGCGTGGCTTCTGTGGTCCACATCTGTGCGAAGTTGCCATGTATCTTTATCCAAATTATTAATCTTGTTGTGTGGCAAGATGCAGTATGGGCAGAAGTTGGTAGATGTGGCAGAGGTGTGGCCAGTGACTTGTCGTGCTGCGGGGGTATCACAAACCACAGGTACAAGTACACACCGAGCATACCAACCTCTCTTGTAGGTTTGTGTACAAGAATACCAAACGCCATGACAATATGAGTCAATCAAGTCGTCGACGAGAGGGGATAATAGATGATTTATTTCCTCCTTCTTGGGTTCATGTGGACTGGGGATGATTCCAACAAGAAACATATTTTCAAGTTTGTACCGCTCTTCAGGGGGTAGATTGAGACATATCATATACATCCCAACGACTGATGCTTTCTTTCCTGCCTGCTTGAGCTGAAAGGGATTGAACCCATCCATACAAAAGCTGAAAATGTATCTTCCTTTGGATCCATCTTGACACATGAAAGGCTTTCCATCTGCACCCACAAGATCGTGCAGTCCCAGGGCATCCCAGATATCTCGCATAGTACCATCCTTGTTGGGAGAAACATCACGGTCGAGCATATCTTCCATTCCAGGTCGACACAGGATTTCCCCTAACCACTCCTTGAATTCATGATAAATGAAGCGTCACACGGGGACTGAGTGTTCTGTCTGTTTGATTTTCCGGACATTGCAAAGCTTCCTGCCACATTCTTTACTTGATGGTGTCTTCTTATAAATGCATTTATCCGGATATGAGTCGTCTGAGGTTTGGGGGTAGCAGGCGAAGCACTTTGGGCAACACACATACGAACGAGCATCAGGGGTTAACTTCAGTGACCTGATAACGCGCTGTGAATCGGTACCAATTCCACAAAGTAATCTCCTCGATTGGTCTGTCAATGCCTCAGTTTGAGACAGACACAGCTTGGCAACAAGAGAAAATCCCTTCAAGAGGAATCCACATGTGCTTTCCGAAACGCCTGAGATGACAAGCATCACAGCAACCACCACGTAAATGGCCAGAATTATAGGGTTTATGTCGTCACGTATCAGTGTGAAATGAGATCCTATACAGTCTGTTATGTAAATGGTATAAGGATGGAGAGAGTTAAAGCATACCTGTGTCAATCTCCCTGAAGGGACCCGAACTTGGCGCTGTTGTATCAAAAGTGTCATTGATTCTCTTCCAGGCATGAAGCTTCAGTCCTTGCAGGTGATCTAGTTCATCCTCGATGCTGGAAAATACGTTAAGTTTCGTGACCTCGCATTCCTTGCGACCGCCAGTCTTGATCTTCTCAACTTGATCCAGCAAATTGAACATAACCGTCTCGTATTCAATGAAGCAGGAGTTAGACATGATATCTACCCTGAGTGGTGGTAGATGAGATGATGGACCTCCGCTAGGGAGCTCTTCGAATTTGAGCTCGTCCCATCCGATATCAGCACGCTGCCACGACTGAAAGTCAAGTCGGCAACTTTGGATAGCCTGCATGATTTGGTTTTCTTGTTCATTAGTTGGAGCAGATGGTTGGTCCGCCGAATTGGAAGGGAATGAATCCTCATCATGGATCCGCTGATACTCCACATCAGCTGTTGGTCCAGGCAGTATGCCGGCATCTATATTGACGGGGTTTGGTTTAGGAGGAGCAAGGGTGGGGGAGCTGGGAGGCGGTGAGGAGGGGGTTACAAGTTGGCCTAGCCGTGGGTTGTGTTCGGAACGCTTGGCATTGTTTTCATCTTGTTGATGAGTGCGGAACTCTGTAAACCCCAGATATCTCCCTTTGAGGGTCTGACCGGTTATCGTACTTCTGCGGTCCGCATCTGCACAGCCATGAGTTTTACAAAGACAGAGTGTACTCTTGGACTGAGTTGGTGGCATGATGTCAGAGATGAGCCAAAGGCCGTGCGAGATAACAACGTGACGAAGACTGGTCTGAATATTGAGCACTGCAGCGCGCTGTTGTTAGCAATTGTGACAATGGCTCCGGATCCGGATCCACTTAAGTGGCTCATGGCCTGGCACGTGTAGGTGGCTCCGTTAGTCTGGGTGTTGTAGGACAGGCCACTAGTCTGTGCTGGTGAGTTTTAAGAGTGGCCCTAGACCCTAGTAGTTTCGCAATCCCGAGGGAAAGCAAAGGTGCTTGAATGGTACTGAACGATGCTGAACAAGACAACTCGGAGATGGACACAAAACGATGGGGGGAAATGCAAAGACAAACCGGTGGCAATCATGGCCCTGCCCGGGAGACACTCATAGTCTCCTGCTCACGGTGGTGCGAACAGATTTATACAGTTTAAAGTACCTACTTACAGTCTAGGCTACGTGTCCTTAACAATGAAAAAGAGCTGACACAGAAAATAGTGATGACAGCAACGCGCGCTCACTGCCATGTGGCATCGGTCGTATCGATAGCGTGGGGTCCTCCATCGTGTGGGAAGACGTGGTGTGGGCGGCTGACGCGTTGCTACCCACTCGCGAGCCGAAGCTGAGGGCTCCGCCATAACCATATGCATACCCGTCTGCACGACTGGTGCGGGGGAAAGGACGATTTGCGGAGGGAGACTGGGACAGAGGAACAGGTGTTGGGGGTGTCGGAGACGGCACTCGACTGGCAAAGACGTCTGAAAATGTGCGCGATGCCTTGCGGAGACCTTCGTAAATACTAGGTTTACGCGGAAGCGTGGCTACCGGACTGGCTGGGAGAGATTCCTCTTCTGGGATGGTCGGGTGTGCGACATCCGTGGTGACCTTCTCGGGCGGCAGACGGATGGCACCCTCGCGTGGGCCACCGTCTGGGCCAAGGAAGAGAGACAGGAGACAACCTGATGGTAATAGTGGGTATTCGGGAAAGAAACAAAGTAGGAGGCGGTAACGCACCTATCATGGTGACAGAGGCTGCGATGGAGGTAGGCAGCAGGTAGGGATAATTCACGAAAAGAGGGATCTTTCCAACAACATCGGGCCATTTTTGCGCAGGAGATTCGACTGTTTCAATCAAAAGTGGTCAGTCCATGGCAGATACAAAGAAGGCGGTGAGAAACGCGCGACTGACAAGCACCGCCAACGATAGCTCCAGCGACACCACCGAGACCCCAACAGAATCCAAGGATAGCATACGCTCTTCCCTCGTTGGACGGGTCCGAAATGAGAGTGACACACCCACGGGCGACGCCCATGGCCCCAGCAAAGACGCCTTGCATCATGCGGATGACGATGGCCTGCTTCAAGGATGTCGAGGTACCGAATAGAGCGCAGGTGAGAGAGCTCCCCAGGAGCGAGACAAAGAGGACGAGGCGTTGGCCGTGTTTCTCCGCGACGGTGGCCCAGAGGAGGGAGGTGAGGAACTGGGTGAAGAAGAACGTGGAGACAAGGAGACCGGTGGCAAAGCCGACGTCGGCACCCACGGCCATCTCTTCAAAGCCCTCGACCATGAAGATGAGAAACGGCGTGGAGACGTTGGCGGTGAGAAATTCGCAGAGGAGGGTGATGGAGAGGACGATCATGGGTAACTTTGGGAGCGGGGTGGCGTAGGTGTCGCCCGGTTGCTGCAGCGCGCTGGGTATCAGAGGCCGTTCCTCCGGAGCGGGCGTCGGCGTGCGTGCGGACGGAGGCGTGGGATCATCCCTTTCTGCGAGCGAACGATGTCTGTATAAAATGCTGGGATGGCCAGAGTGTATGTGTCGAAGCGGGGAGATGCTGGATGACGCCTTGGCGTCGCGGTCGGTTTCGGTTTGATCGCCACCTGCGGCACCGAATACCCTCGTGGTACTCTGACGCGTGGGCGACTGTCTGTGAGGCTCTGCTCGAGGGTCAGAGCGAGACATCGATCGAGTCGAGGTGTGTCCGGTGGCAAAGCCACATTGGTGGATGCAGTCGGGTTAGCAGAGCTAGAAACGGGTCGGCTCGCCACCTCCGTCGAGTTAGGCAACACCGAGGTGGCCTTTGCCGGCCTGACAGATACAGAGACCTGGCCCCCGGGTTGAGCTATCAAGACTTCGGGAGGCGACCCTTGGGGTACGATTGTCGTCTGACCCGCATCCGAGGACACAGGTGGCATCGTTGAGCGGCCTCCGACCGTCGAGCCCAAGGGCTGCGTAACCGAATCAGAGGACTGCTTACCAATTGCGAAATCCGCCTTTGTCAGAGTCTTGTCCATGGCGCGGAGAGGAGACGAGGATGCGCTGCGGGTGCGGGTGCGGGAAACGCTGCGCGAGACCTTTGTGGGCTCTGGGCGGCGTTCCTTGCGGCTGGAGCGGGAGTCGGTCTTGGAGATAGCGGGTTCAAAAGTCCGTCAGACGTGGCTGGTGAAACCGGTGAAAGGCCAGTGACGTACGGTATCTTGGGCAAACATGAGGGAGGAAATGAGACCAAGGACAGTGTGAGATACCATGGTGGCAACAGTGAGGATAATGAAGGCGCGGAATATGTGAGCTTGTGTTATTTCGTATTCGAACTGAGCTGGCGTGGTTTGTGAGCCTGCTTGACTAGTACTGGAGACGGAGTTTGACCGGTCAACGACAAATTAGCCGAAGCTGCGACTGCACGAGTCGCAATGGCTCTCCGGATCCGGATAAGCTTCAGTGGCTCAGCGCTCAGCGCTCATCGCCTGGCACGTGGAGGTGGCTTGGGTACTGTAGCACAGGTCACTGGTGAGTTCGATGAGTGGTCCTAGATCCTAGTGGTTTCGCGATCCCGAGGGAAAGCGAAGGTGCTTGACAGTACTGAATGATGCTAAGCGAGACGACTCGGAGACCGACGGAAAATGATGGGGGGAAATGTGAACATAACCGGTGGCAACCATGGCCCTGCCCGGAATACACTCGTAGTCTCCTGCTCACGGTGCTGCGCACAGATTATATAGCTTAAAGTACTTACTTACAGTTTAAGCTACGTGTTATTTACAATGAAAAATAACTGACATGACAGCAACACGCGCTGGGTATCATGTGGCATCGGGTGTGTCGATAGCGTCGTGTCCTCTGCCGTACGGGAAAAAGTGGTGTGGGCGGCTGACACCTTTCTCGGGAGGGAGTGGTCCGATGTCGCAGAAGGGAGGGTACTGATGCGCCTGGGACTGTCGTCGAAACGCAAGGTCAGCTTGGCGCGAGCGAGTTCAGGAGGGTGCGGTCAAGTGCGGTCTTGCGCGACTTGGGAGTTTGTAGCTGAGGGGGCCGCGTCCGTCGGAGCCCCTGGGGGTGAATCTTCTGGCTTGCCTGGCATAGGGGCGGCGAATGAAGGGACTCGGCGGCTGGTGTCAAGAGGCGAGACGCGGGCACACTCGTGCTCGGATTCGTTTTCGTGCGTAGTGGTGCTAGGACTAGGAGGGGGGGGGACAGGTGTCGGTGCTGCTGACGCTTGAAGGCGATCTTGCCGCAGTCGCGGTCGAAGCCGTCGTCGCGCTCTGAGCCATCCCGGCGGCTATTCGCTTGGGCTTCGGTGTCTTCGGACTAGTTATGCGGTGGTTGATGAACGTGGAGGCGGCGGGAGTTCGTAAACTGGAGGCGTGAGCGACAGCGGTGAGCCTGGTGAGGGCGGTGGCGACAGCACAGGCGGTGGCAGAGTTAGCGATGGCGAGTGGCGACGTCGGCGGGATCGATGGTGGTGACAGCAGCGTTGGTAACAGCAGCGATGACGAGAACAGAGACGTAAGGCGCATAGTCAGGGGCGTTGGGGCCATCGTTTTGCATCGGAATGGAAGGTGGACTCGAGGAGGAAGGCAGCGTCGGCCAGGCTGAAAGTGTACAGTGGAGCTGAGGACCGCTGATGTGAGGGACACAGTGACAGCGGGCGTGCGTTGAGGACCCTTGTGTCGACTAAGCATTGGCGGCAACGAAGGCAGTGTCATTGGCAGGGTGATGTGTGGGCGACAGGATTCGGAGCTGGAGAAGATGCCAAGGGGACTTGAGCTTGAAGCTTGACGGACCAATGACAGCTGTGAACCATCCGCACAGGAGGAACGTCTTGCACAAGCCCGGGTGACGACTCGTGCTTTGTTAGCATGTTGAACAACTCTGGAATGAGGTGGGGGCATTGCCTGTACAAGGTGTCGTAGGCCTGGGTGGTGGCGGAGTGATAGCACGACGTGGTAAGTTAGCTTGGATGAGGCCGTGGATCATGCTAACCGAGACCAGGCGAGGCTGGAAAAAATAGTACTGCGTAGATTCGCGAACACCTTTCCGAAATGTAAGGGATCGATGATGTGTTACATTCGCAAGAAATTTACAAAAAAAGATATACATGAATGTGTATTGTTCCAAGGAGAGTTGATAGACGAAGTATGATGATCATATTACATCGAAATTAGTACTGATGCCTGATCACTTCTCCGTTAATCTCAAGCAGGTACAGACAGGTAAAATCCAGATGGCCCCAGTTTCCTACAATTTGGGCAACCAGATATTCGAAAGGCCTGTGGGACTCACGACAGCGAAGTGAGCGAACAGGGAATGATTGACGGGTTGAACCGGCAAGTACATCAAAGGCTACGGACGCTAGCTGGATTCCAGTATGAAGAGTACCGAATTGAGCTTCAAGATAACTCGTTGTGCAGGTAGTATGCAGAGAACTTGAAGGTTTGGGCCCGGGGTATATGTCCGCGCTGTCCTTCGGTATCAAACCCCATAGGACAACGTTCCTTGGGGCCGACTCAATAAATGAGCTGTTCCAAGTGTGTTCGACCGTAAATGAAGTAACTCGAACAGGGGATGGAAGCTGGATTCCCAGCTGCCCTGTGTGGCCAGCAAACGCCCAGCACTGGCCTGGGCTATTGCCACCCGACAGTGCCATCTCAGGGGGGTGAATGGTGGTCATAGGGCCAAACGATTTCCAGAATGCTTTGTCCATACGGGTCATATCCAAGCGAATGGATGGAGAATATGGAGGGGAGGTCAGAGCTGGGATTGATTTGCCACCTTTCGCAACATTTGCACAATCCATGGCCACTGGAATGGCAGGAGAGAAGGACCCAAACGATGCTTCTATCCTAACTCGTCCGATATTTGTAGCGTGCGCAAAACAGACCCCATCAGGATGGTCGAACCCGTCCGTAGATAAACGTATGCCAACCATGGAATTGGCCCGAATGATGACTTCAAGTGTGAAGTCTCCAATTGTTGCAGCTACTATCGCAAGAAGACAGATGGCGGCTGCAGCACGGGTGGCAAGTCGATGGGCCATAGGAGTGCCTGATACAGCCCCCAACGTAGCTGGCCTTTCAGTACCGGGACCTGTTGTTGAAGGGTGTGGAGACCCAGAATCCATCTCTTGTCCATTCTACGAATAAACGAATATATTGAGCAACATAACTTCGGGATAGCATCCGACACAACCCACCCTTTGTGCCACTCCTGCCACTCCTCCCCCCTCTACAGCAAAACGTTGTCGACCAAAACGTGCCTTGCGGTCTTCATATGGTATTTTCGGCCCATCATATGCTTTAGAAAAGGGAATTCGAAACATTTCTATCTGGGAGTGGTGGTAGTTTGTTGGTCGGTTTGGTTTTGAAGACGCTTGAGCACTACCATGCCAGTGATCCGGTCGGCCCGCACTCTGGTGAAAGACAATTTTTTGTATTACTGTCTGTATAGACTCTATAGAGTACCAAAGAGCCGCAGCCGCATACTGTAAGTGTTAACATCCAAATATATTTCCCATTTCTCTACTGCAATGTGCAACACTACTGCCATCCTAGCCACGCTCTGGGCCCAGGCAAGAGTCCCAGTGCAGTGCGAAGAAAACTGCCAGCTCCCATTCCTCCAACAACCTGGGGAACGCTGTTTGGTGGAGCCACGACCACGATGAGGGCTGCGTTATTGTGCATTACATTACAGCCACTAGGGACAGTAGTAGCAAAGCTAGGTCATATTAGCTGTCCCGCCAGGGACCAGGGTGTTTTCACGTTGTTCTGCTGCACTCACTAGAATTGTGCCAATATCTGTGCGGCAATAATGAATACGGCTCCAATACCGCTGGTAGGGTGAAATATGGTCAGTGAGCCGAAGCGGTCAGCAGTTTAAGTGCATCTTACAAATATCTGGACAGCCACCTCATTGGGCTGTAAAGTATTCTCCCGAGTGCCAATGCCAAGGGCATATCAAATATAAGATTGATCTGGAAGAGGTGCAAAGTATCTAGGCGGTGCGTCCGAGCTTAGGTTAAGATGATAGGACAAAGAGGAGAGTCAATGTCCTTTGAAAGCCACCTATCCCATGTTCGTTAAATACCCGACCTTCCACAAGGCTTTCTCCTGTTACAAAGATGTACAAACGCACCGTCACACACAGGACCTTTTCGCGGTGCCTGACAGATACCGATGGTCAGCTCTTAGAGTATACACTTAACAGTTCTTGCCACGTAGTACCTCTGTACTCCATTTCTTCCCACTGTAAGCCAGTCTCTGAGTCTCGTCCATCGCCCCTTCAATCCATCTACACCTGAGCACAGGGGCATCCACGAATCGCATGGTATTGTATGGCAGACGTATGAGAGTCTGTGGATGAGTTCAAGGAAACAAGGATGGAGGAATAATGAGCTAGAATCCAGGCCGCATTCCTGAGAATCCGAGGGCGCACCATGGAGTATGTCGGGGAGCGAACGGCGAGTCAGCATTTGCATGTCCACTAGTGGTTACGTTCAGTTGATGAAGGGTCAGAAAGGAGCGAAGGGTCAGAAAGGAGAAGAAACGGGCGCAGTTTCCCAGCACACAAATGAGATAAGGGGGAGAACTTGTGCCACAGTTGCCTGCTTTTCAGAGAGACCAGGCAAAGAGTTCTTATGCAGGGCTGTACATTAGGAACAAGTACGCTACTGACAAGAGTGAGAGATCATGGAATGAAAAGGGAAATAGAAAGACTTGGTGTTTCCAGTGACAGACCCGCACGGCGACATTCGATATCCAGTTTGGAATGTAAGCGAGTGGGTTGCTTTCGAAAGCGTGACAGGGGGTGCGAGGTCGAATAAGGGGAGCGCTAAAGAAAGAGAGAAAGCGAGCGGACGTCGTGATAGGAAAAACGAGTAATAAAACGTACGAAGAAGCATGGATATCCAACAAGGCAGAGGTGCTTGGGCCTAATTCGCCCTCCTCGAGGCAGCGTGCGACTGTTCTGCTGGCGGCTCTGGGCGATCCGAGTGTTGTCAGTAGCAAGGTTTGAGGTGAGATACGTCGGAATATGAAAGGGACAAGGGAATGAGCGTCGATTGTGAGGCGATGGGGCCAGAGGGACAGGCAAGGGAGGTGTGTGTGCGAAGGTAATGTTGCCGTGTCGAGTAACAGATGCAGATCACTGGCAGGAGGCCGTCATGTGGTCGAAAGAGTCGAAGTCGAAAGAGGCTGAATCCGAGGCTAGCACAAGATGGGTGTGTGGTCGCAGTAGGTGTCTTATGCAGATATCCAGGAGGCCAACTGGCTAGTAGTTCTTTGGGAGAACCGTCTCCTGGCCCCATGATTCAGGTATATGCACCTACCACAACAGTACCACAACAGAGGGAAGAGTAAGCGGCAAGAAGAGTCAAGAGATCTTACCAGCGGAAAGAGTAGATTGGAGGGACTTAGAGCTCATGCAAGAATAACAAAGCAAGAAATCCAGCAGAGGTAGCCACATAGCCAGACACAGTATGAAGATTTCGGGTCTTGCTTGCAGCCTTAGGTCAACATTGCCGTTACATCGGAATGTGGGGTTGGGATTGCGAGATTGCGATGCAGTGGCACAATGATATAAAGGGATGCCCCTGTGCCACGGCGACACAGGCAAGGTGCAGAGTAGGGGATGATGTGTCGATGATGTTACAAGTAGCTACAACATTCATGTCCTAGGACTATTAATTCCAAACCAATGAGTGGCAATTCGCTATTCTTCGTGCCCACGATTTCCGCACTTGTTACATTTCCTCCTCCGCGTCCAACTCGTGGTATACTTTAACAAGAGATTCACACTCTTCCCTCTCAAGCAAATCTCATTTCAAATAGTCGTTGATCAAGTCTGTGTTATACTGGTCTAGCTGTTCCGCATGCATAAGCAAAATCTAGTTGGAGTTTAGATATATAAGGATGCACATCGAAGATAAGGAGGTACTGGCACACCTGATGCTTTCGATTCTTCGACAACACAATAAGACAGTTGATCTTGGATGTAAATTAGCAACACCAACTCTGAGAGCAGATTGAGAAGCAGAGGGACTTACCCGCTCCATGACAGCATTGGGCCAACCTGTCACCATACTGACCCCGGGCCCTCCATTGTTCTCGATATCAATCAGAGAATTAGCACAGGCAAGACAGATCTCCATTTTCAGAAGTGTGCTCTTTAACGTTTCATTTTCCTGGAGAAGCTGTCCAGGTGCATCACATGAACAGATGGTATGTCAAGATGATGGGGTACATACATCATTGCGTGTTTTGGGGGTGACCAACAGTTGTGCTAGAATGGTGATGGCTGTAGTACGGTGCGTGTATCTGCAACACAAAGTGGTTGTGTGTGAGTATTGAACCTCAGGGATCATCATCACGCACTCATGACGTCCTCCAGCTGACATATAGACCGAAATGTCGTTGTCACAAGTCCCACATTGAAGACGGAAATATCCCAGTCGTTCCTGGATGGTACAAATCAGTGGCAATATGAGAAGGCGACTTCGTGAACTTGAACTACCCCATTTTCCAATGCGCACAAGATAGCCTTGTTCAGACGGGGGCCAATTCGTCTTTTTGCTTTTCTAGCTTGAACACGGACTGCATACAAGCTGAGCATCCAATCAAACATGGGTGACAACTGACAAGAAATACTCACTTTGTTGACGGAGCCAAGTGAGGCTGAACCGCTCCCTGTCTTCCTTTGCAGCGGCAGTCAGGGCCAGATCTATCACTAAAGGGATCACACCAGTTAGCCAAGAGTCTGTTCTGTTGCACTGAAAACAAGAAACACATACACTGGGAGTAAGTGGGAGGCATTGATCGTGGACGCAGCTCAACAGGATGTATGCAATGCCACCGCTGCGCGACGTGCTATTAGGGGGAAGGGACTGCCTTTGTTCCTGCCGTTTACATAAAACATGAAAAATGCCCTAGAATAATTTACATGCATGCGAGAATCACAGACGGATCACACAAAGCTGGGGTACCCAGAAACGCCACCATGGACCACGAACTTGAAAAGGTGTGAGTACTAGCTGAGGGATGCCCGCAAATTTGCTTGAAGCCAGGGTCATGGCTGTCACCGGCTGTCGGAGTCCACTGCGATTGGGGCCATCGTAATGCATCGTTCCTAGAGGGCTGAGCGATGTCAGCATATATGTAGTAAGGCAGACTGTATAACAGCCGTACTTGTAAGGGTCCCGTTACTGTCAAGGGCGTAGACTGCGCTCATTATATGGCTGTAAACTATGACCATGACTTCCGGGCCATGCATCTAAGCCCTAACAGCCCTAACCCACTAGTGACTGGGTTCCTCACACCTGATCCCGATCTCCTAGACCCCTTGCTACTCTCTCTGTGGTCAACTCTCTGAGTCACATCAGGAGTGTCCGCTGCTGGAGCTCAAGCGCTCAAGCTCAAGCTCTGTCAGGTTCAGCACGCAGTCTGGCCAATCTAATGTCACATCTGCAACCCTCAATTCCGACACCAACAGGCCGCGTTTTTTGACAAAATCAGGGGGGGGGGGGGGGTTTGAGTTCATTATTTTCAGAGAGTTTGCCAAGCACGGCAGTGACATGCACCCAGGTGACTTCGTATGGTCTGAGGTGGGAACGCTCCCAGCTGGATCTGGGATGTGTATGGCGAATGATTAATGATTCGCGGCAGCTACCCATGTATCGTGTGTTCTCTTGTGCTTTGCTAGTTGCGCATGCGTGTCACATACCAATACGTCTTGAGGGAGGATGTGAGGTTCAACTCTCATGTGTGTTGATGTGGGCATTAATTTGCTTCGGGTTCTACAACTTGAACCATCGTGTGCTTGTCATTATCTCTGAATCGCTGTGTTGCATCATCATATTGTGGTCCCCCAGGAGCATCTCCATCGTTAGCTGCTTTTGCAGTTTTCTAGCCTGACTGACAAGCGTAGCTTGGGCATACAACGTACTGCGGCAACTTCAAATGGCGAGAGATCACGCATGACGCGGTAAACACGTTGTTCAAGGAGACGCACGGACCACTGTTATAACGTCCCATTGGGGGCCACTGTCAAAGTCCTTCAAGCTGGACTGCATTGGAGGGGGAACACGCTAGCGCCCTTTCATTTTTGATCCGAGAAAATATGTCGTGAAGCTGAGCATGGTCAACCAACATAAAGCCGATTCACAGAGAAAATTTGACCAAGACCTCAGCATGTCCATCTTACATGGCCAACGTGCACAATCCTAGGTAATGTCAGCGATGAATCGAGCATCGCTCACACCAGACAAGTTCGCATGAGGCTACAATGTGAGTAAGGGGAAATACGTTGACATCATGTCAGGGCAGGCATACCAGGATTACAGCCATACCATATCGTTTTCGGCTGTAATTTCACTTGTACCATATCATCAGCTGTATTGATTTTTGCGATATGGTACGGGTGGTAGTCTTTTTATACAGTACAGCGCACAGCCCCACTCATTCCTCGAACCCAAGTCTGAGATCATTTTGACCAAATTATAGATACTCCGTTACTAGTTTATGGCTGACTCGGAAATGGTACCCTCCATGAAACTTCCCTCCCCTGGGCCCACAATTTGCGGTTGCTCATGACAGTGACATTCTGTGACACGTCGCACCCAAGATGGGGCACTTAAGTCTGAAGGTTGAAAGGACAGAACGAAATCTGGAAGCTTTGGGTGTGTCATCTCACCAGAAACCTGGTGGTTATGTGGCGATTAGATCCTGGCTGTGAGGCAGTTACATTCGTACCTGAGTCCAATGACACCCCTCCTCTTTGCTTGCCAATAGCAGCCACACTTGTAGGACATCTCTTTCACGCGATGCTGAGAAGTATTTATTGAGAAAAATATCCCCCACTTCGAGTGTTGTGGATGAATGTAGAACCGGAGGCTGCTTAATGGCAGTGGTGTTGCAAATGCTATACCAGCGAGTGGCAATTCCCGTGCGCTTGATACCCACAGAATGACAAGAAACCCTTAATCCCTGGGCTCATGAGTGAACTTGACAATGACATCCAAATCAAAGACCTACAAGATTGCTAACCATTGACCCCAGGCCTTTTGGTGTTGTAGGGGACTCTGTCGCAACAGATTGGTCAAGGGAACTGGTGGCTGTTGCACCAGCTACCTGATTCTGTGGTCCAGCACTTTTCTATGGAGGAAAGATTGTAAGAGGCCATGATATTGAGCTCTTGTAATTCTGGTACCCACAAATCGCTGAGTCTGTTGTTCATCGGCTTCATCTCCTGGAATTTCTTTGGACTGTCAAAGACATCAAAACGCCCTAAATATGGAAAATAGCTCACCTTTCTTAAACCCTAAGCTCTGCAGATCAACCACCTTGACATCCTGGGAATCTTTGCCAGTGGCCAGTGGTATGTGAGACTTGTCTTCACCAGGCTTCATAAATGGGGCAAATGCAGTGCTGGTGTCACCCAGATCAACCATAGTCAATATGCCTGGTTGTATGGGTACCATTGTTGAGAAAAGTTGGATTTTGGTAGCCCCAGATCTCATGTGTAATGGTTGTCGCAAAGGCTAGTGACTAGAAAGCAGGGTTTTTGAACTATCCACTATAGTACCTGTTAGGGTAGCAATTTGTGGGCGTGATCATCAATCAGCATCAACCAAAGAAAAAAGTGGTTGATGATTGGCCGGACTTCGCATCCGGAATAAGGATACGTGATGGTGTGCATCCAGATTCCAGACCCACCCAAACCGTACACGACCTCAACTGCTTGATAGAATGAGCATTGCGGCATGCTGATTGAATTCAGGGCCTGCCAGTGGTGACTGGTGACCGGTGACCCTCGCTTCGTTCATGGTACATTGGGCTCCGCTCGGTTACTTTCCCTTTCATCGCTTTGGCCTAAAGTCTCCGCTAGGAACATGTGTGAATGTTTGGGGTGGTCACTCCTTGGAGGACGGTGCATCCTGGAAAAGTGGCCAGTTCTGGTTGTTCATGAGCCTCCAGAATCCTAGCCAAGAATGTCCCCAAACGATGACATTGACAGTCCCACAACATCCAGCCTCATCCAAAACGACCCATCCGAGTTGGTCATCAAGGAGTTTCTGGCCAATACTCACCATACGTTCCCCAGGCCTGTTCATCTGATCTGCGGCCTGATATCTAGCAGCGCTTAGACACATGTGGGCAGAACTTGATAGGCTTTGGGATGCAACGGCTCATTGTGAAGAATTGGTAGCAGGATGTATCAGGAAGGTTGGACATTCTATGACTGCCATATCCGATAGCACAAAGGAAGTCAACAAATGGTTGAAGGTTATGAAGCGCAATATTGAGAATTTGAGGTGCACCCACAACGAAGAGAACCACGTTTTTGAATGGCTGATAGCAAGGTACAAATCTGTTCTGAAACACAGTGGTGTGTCATCTTCGAACCAAATTGCTTCATTAAATGATAACAACCCAACTTGAATGTTTAGACCGTCTTCTTGAGGGGGTGTTGTCCGAAAAGCCCTCCAATAAGTCCATTGAGGATTATCTCGACAAGCTAGCCAACTGCCTTGTGGGTTTGGTGCGTCCACCCACACCAACGTGGTTGAACCAGTCATCTTGCGGAAGTCCTATGCATCCCAACAGTAAATCAGCGATAGGGGAGCATTCCCCACCTTCGTCCAGCACCTCATGAGCTGGCGCCAGTAGCCAGTCACCTTCTGCGACGATCCCAGCATCTGTACCTGACATGCCATCACCACCTGATGGTCCGTTTCAAGAATCCCATGGATTAGACCAAATGTCAGAAGTTCCCACATCTCCTAGTCCTTTCCATCCGCTTCTCCATGAAATGGGTCCCACAGCTAGACAACAGATGATCCCAGCATCTTCATCCGACATGCCATCGCTACCTGATGATCCGGTTTCAGAGTCCCATGGGTTAGACATGGCAGAAGTCCCCACATCTCCAAGTCCTTTCCATTTGCTTTTCCAAGAAATGCACCACGCATCTACGATCCCAGCATCTTTATCCGACGTGCCATTGCTACCTGATGACCCGTTTTCAGAATCCCACAGGTTAGACATGGCGGAAGTTCCCACATCCAAGTCTCCGAGTCCTTTCCGTTCGCTCCTCCATGAAATGCAGCATGCGTCTAGACAACAGACAACCCCCTTGACTATGCCTCACCCACCACATTCACACAATACATCCTCCATCCATTCACGTGCATGGAACACATTGCCTCCCCTCCCCATCCTACAATTTGTTGGCAAAGTGAACTTCATAATGAACATTGAACAGGCTCTCAATCATTCCTTGGATGCTCTTAGCGTGTCATCGAAGGGAATTGGGGGCCTGAGATACCTAGTCTACAAGCATAAGGTGATGCGAGGTATTCTCACCTTTTTGTCTTTCATACTTCAGGCGGTACTGCAGTTGATGTACATCGGGGCTGTGTACTTGCCAACATGGCTTAGTTTAGGATGGATACACACAAGGACCCTTCCTCACAGAATTCTCAGTATTCACCCATTTCTTCCTCTCTTCGTTTCGTCTCTTCAATCGCTCCACACCACTACCATATTTTATTCGTGCATACTATACATTCAGGAAGCTAGGATCATGGCTATGGAAGTAGATCCAGAGCTCATTATCGCTTAGTTTAATTAATCCAAGCATTGAGTTCGTCATCCAGATTTTATAGAATCACATCCCAGCCCATCAGCACAGAGAGTGGAGAGAATTCAAGTGACCAGGAATGCATGTGCTACATGGTGCTGGTGCCCTCCTTGCAGTCCTTGCAGCCATGAGGTAGATTCCGTCCACAATCGTGGGGTGGTGTGGTGGAAAATCATCCGACACTCCAGTCGGATCATTCACTTTCCTATTATTTAACTGTCCACAGCTGTGGGTGATGCACAGCACAAACTGCACAAAAAGAACAGTGGCGATGTTCAAAGCCAATCACTAGTCGGAAATGCAGGACAATCCCACAGGTGGCACGCACCTCTGAAGAGGACGCCTCAATAAGAGTCAAGCCTTGGGCGAAAACTTCGGTGCTTTGTAACTGAGTGGCATTTCTGGGGAGAAAGGAAGGTGTGTGGAAATAAATATCAGCAATTAATCTCGGAGGGTGGGGGAAAAATTGACCACCTGAACCATGGTTGTGATTCGGTGAGTGACTGTGCTTCCTTCTTATGATGTGCTCACAGGTTTTCTAGCCTACACCCAGCAGTTATTGGAGTTTTTCTCAGAGTTGAAGTCAGTGTCTTCATCGCACCAATCAACAGTAGCCCGGTCAACATTGGGATGAGTAGCCATAACGCACACCTCCTGGTCTTTGAAACTGGCAAGGATAAATGTAAGTTTAGCCATATGCTCACCAAGTCAGTGATGATCCGAACCAGCAGTGGAGACCACATTTTCATTAATAGCGGTGAGAACAGCACTATCATCGACTCGCATCACTCTGGCGAGGTCTTGCGTCCTGAGATACAAAGGGCTCAAGAAGTAAGCACAGTCAACTAGTCTATCGCATCCGCACTCACTTCTATACAAGGATGCGTTGATCTGGACCATCACTGAGTTGGGTGGGATCCAGTACAAGGTCAGATTCGAAAACGCTCAAGCATCAGACAAGTTTGCTGTATTGGCAAATTTCTGGACAAGTGCTCCCATATCCGGAGGATATAACATCAACCTTCGCGCAGTTGTTTTGAGATTTGCAGGAAGTTCGTGGGAATCTGTGGAGACTGCATTTGCGGAGATAGACACTTTTACTGCTACTTTTGCACTGTTCGACAGCGTATAGACCCTCGCTGTACAGTCTTGTGAAATGTAGAAAAGGTTCTCACTTCTCAGCGAATGCAAGAGGGACAGTAGTCACAGTACATGTTGTAGGTCGTCAGACAACGGCATCATCACCAGGAAATTGTGGGGATTCTTATGAGGCATCGGCTTCAAGTATTATCTTCAAGTTCTATTATAATTTGATTTGTGCAAACTACAACAGCAGTGATGGTGACAACAAACTAACGACAAGGGTGGTAGGGGCGGTGACTATGGCAACGATGGCAACAGTGGTGACAATAGTGGGGGCGACAAACAGTTTAATGAGAGAACAACAAGAATGAGCAATGGCAGCGATGACGTACCTACGACTGTATAGTAACTGAAGGTAGAATGACAGAGGAGGCAGTGACGACGACGACAAATGAACGAAGAATGAACAAACAAACAAACGATGCCAGTGGTAGAAAAGGCGATGCGATGTCTGTTGAGAACGAATGGTGGTGATGAACAAATGGTGCCAGCAGTAGCAATGGCGATGTGAAGTCTGTTGAGAACAAATGGCGGCGGGGGAACAGTGGCGGTGGCGACGATGAACGAGCAACGACAACGACGAACGAGCAACGACTGAGGTAGCAAAGACAAGGTAATGATTGTTGAGAATGAATGGCGGCAGCGAATGACTTGGAACAATGCCAATGGTATCTAAGATGAGGTGATGTCTGTTGACGAAGGAAAGGCAGGCATGCTTGACAAGTGCAAGGCGGCCCAGGTGGTGGTCACACCACACACATGATACTACTCGCGTGCGTGACAGATATCACCAGTATATCACCCTTTTACAAGGTACTGAGATTCTAAACTAATGTCCAATTGTTCAGATCTTCAGATGTCATACGTTATTGTGGGACTGATACAGGGATTTCACTACCTCTTGATGTACTTACAATTACAAGAGTGCTGTAAAAATATGAGAATCATACATTGCAGCACTCCATCTCCTCCGCCTTGCAACTCCTGTGTGAGGTTGAGCTAAGGTCCAAGGGACAGTCTATGGTCCATGGACCTAGGCCTGATGTCTGTCCATGGCTTTGCAGATGTGGCAGCAGTTTACGTTTAACCTTTGACCATCACAACCATGCCTTTCGTTCTCCCCATCCTGAAATACAAAAAGCAATATGACCGCCACTTCCATGATGGTTCCATAACTGCTCTGTCCTTCAACACCCATGGAAGCATATTCGCTGCAGGTAGTCTTGATGGCACTGTTTCTGTCTGGGCAGTGGACACAGCAAATGCTTTGCATCGTATCAATGTGCACGCACCCATTCATTCCCTTGTATGGTCAACTGGTTCAGAGGGATTCGTATTTGGCTGTGAGAATGGCACCCTAGTATCTGTCCGTCTTGAAGAGGTATGTCCATTCTGCTACTAAATCCTGGGCATTGTTTATAAGATGTTAGGCATGTATCAGGACCATGTATTTTCATGCCCATTCCAGGCCAATATGTTGTATATCACCATACTCTAATGACAAACTGTTAATCACTGGAGCAGCAAACAAGGTCAATGTATGGAAAAGGAACAGACATCATGCCACACAGGAAGGTTAGGCCTTCTTTTTGGCCCTATTGCAGGAGTACTGATTTGGGTTGACAGAAACATGGGAAGTGTTCAAGACGATTCCACCACCACCAGATCAATATTCTTTGACTGGGCGGGCTGTCAACGTTACTTCTGTAAACTGGCTCAAGAGATGCAACCTGTCAGAGCAAGGGCAGAAGGTCGTCATATCATCTTATCTATGGCACGGTGTGATGTAAGGATTGGTTGCACTGCTGCATGTCCTATAACTGACTTCTTTCAGGTGTTGGGATCTCACATCACTGACAATATTATGGCGTCTGACAATTCTGGACTGGTGAGCTGGGTGGAATACCTGACATGTCTTTCTTTCCACTCTTTTTGCTGATGCTTTCCCTGGTAATAGTTTGTCTCTCGCATTGGCCCCTCATGGGTCTCTAGTAGCCGTATATGGGGTCTCAAATTCATTCGAGGTCCATGACATGGAAACACACCGCCTACTACAAGCTCTTCCATGGGAAGTGAGATCTGACCTCACATTGCCTCCAGTGGCTTTCATCCATGATGGTTTTGCTATCATCAGTGGAGGCAAAGGAAGTGTTTGTATTTGGGATACAGAGCAGGGCGATAAGTTACAAGTGCTCCCCCATGGCAGTGAGTTGACAGTTCCCATGTCCTGACGTCATTCCTGAGGTGATCTAGGAGCATGCAACGTTACTGCGCTGGCGGTGATCATCAAACTCCCATTCTGATCTATTTCCCATGTTCACTCTTGCTCATAGGCTCATTCCTCTGAATACGCTGATAGGTTTCTCATTGTTACAGGGACAGACGCCAATCATATAATCCTTTGGGATACAATCCCACATGCATATATCGATAAAGGTGAGCGTTACTCTGACACCCCCCACCACCTTCTTTTAAGACCGTCATGTACTAGTAGCCAACACTGCAATTCGAACCATCGTGATCCGGGGTCCACATCCTGGTACGTTGGCCTGGGTGACATTTGGTGTAGTGGCGGCGGCTGTGGCGCTGTTGGGCTGGAGATGGATGGTCTAGGTCTAAGTGTAGGATTGCAATGCATAGGCAACAATTTTGTATTACCTACAGGACTTTCCAAGGTCACAAATTTCCTTACCCAATCTGCAGAATCGGATCTCATAGGAGGGAGGAAAGACTTGCCACCATTGTCAGACGATGCCAAACAAGCTGATGCCCTTTGAAGGGTGGGTAGAGCATACAGTGCCACCCATCTGGAAGAACATCGTTTTCTCTGGAAGAAAACCAAGCCTCTCTTACCTCCCCGGTCAATCACCTGTGGACTTTATCTGGATCCAGGACCATTAATTCTTGTGCTACCGATTCTCACTCGACTATGTCTCCCGCCCCCAAACATGGGATCAAGCGCAGGGCGCCAGCGCCAGGGCTTGAATCAAAGGCCATTCCAGGTAATATGGCGTGTCCGCTAGATGAGGATGAAGACTGCAGTCGAATGACCAAGCTCATTTCATCAAAGCGTTGACGCCTGGAGGATGGCACTGCCCAAACCATCTGCTACAAACAGAAGACAGAGAATGTTCTTGCATGACATCGCACTTCTTATCATCTCAATCGCCACGGCTCTGGTGTGTTCATGCTCAACAAGCAAAGGCGCAAGAATTCCGGAGAATCCAGCAAGGTATGTGGTTGGCCATTGTCTATTTGGGCAAATCATGGGTACTTATTTTTATTTTGAATTACACAGGTGGATCTGTTGTCTTTGAATTGCCAAATAAATCGATCATCAGAAACGCAGCAGGAATACCTGTGACAGGAGCATGAGCGGCAGATCTATGAGGGTAATGAAAAGGCACCCAGAGAGGACAATGTTTGGAATGCCCAACTCCCAGCCACCGACGGGGAGATCGAAGTCCAACAGGACGTGGAGATGAGTATGGTATTGGATACCATGACCAGCAAGGAAATTCTGGGGCAAGACACTCTCCCTGGTGGAGAGGCAATCGAGATCAAACAGGATATGGAGACGTTGCTGGCATTGTATTCCGCAAGTGGCAAAGAGATGCTGGGACAAGCCGCTCTTGTACTGGTGCCTCAAGCTCGATCGCAGGGCATTGGGCATGATCAAGACGAGGAAAAACAAGTTGCGATTCTCCTAGAAGGAGCGGAGGCCGAGTCAGCAATCGGTGAGTAGAAGCTGTGCAAAGCTCGAGAGAGAATAGAGCGCTGATTTGCTGAGTTAGAACCAGAGCATAACAGTGAGGGTGGTGATACGCACGAAACAAGCTCGTGGGATCCACAGGGGTGTGCGCATCAGGATCACAATAACCCCAGCTCTGAGCGGGATGTGCCAGTCATTGCATGCCATGAAACGATGGAGCATCATGAATTGAGTTGCGCACTGCTTGGTGGGGATGGTGGTGTTCCAGATGAGGGGAATCCACCAGCATTGGAGGAAGCGTTGGCAAGATCAGAGCTCAATGACGTCTGCATTGAACCTCTCAGACAGGAGGGGGTAGCCGAGAGACCCAGCAGCCTCGAAGGTCAGGACAAAGAGGATACCAGAGTCCACCACGCCCACTCTGAGGAATCGGGGGATCAGTGGGAGAGTGATGACAAGTCCACTCCCCATGGCCAGGCAGCTCGGACGGGCCTGGTGCAAGTTGCATCACATGCCAGGGTGAGCGATACGTGTCCAGCAGAGCAAACCTGGAGTCGCTGACATGAACCAAGCCGCCCCCAGCGGAATTTGCTAGCACTATGCGGGCCCCCAAGCTAACCCCTGATCTCAAATTTTGGGTCTCCTCTAAAGCTGATGAAGCCAGGGCAGAAGCCCGGAAAAAAGTAAGCTTCAGATGATTTGTTGGACATACGGCTTCTTACTTAGTCCTCGAGGCTGAACAGGATGAAGAGGAATACTGACAAACAGAGGCAGTGGCCCGCAAACTGATGGAAGAAGATATGAGAAAAAGGGGACAAGTATCGTACGAGGAGAAATGCCCTGAATTGCTGGTGAGGAGACTTTATTTTCCTTTTGTTTGATTTCTACTTATAAAAACCATATAGAAGACGTGGCTCGGCACACCAGAATCACTTGAGGTCGAAGCGTGGAAGTCAATCAACTCACAAATAGAAGCAAGTCTTCATGAATGGGATGATGAGGTCAGGATTATCCATCCTCTGCATGCACCAATATTGACTTTTTCAATAGGCAGCGTTGAAGGCTAAGCAGTGCCAGAAGGAATATCAAGACAATGAAGATTGTGCCGCTTCTCTAGCTGAGAAAGCCACACACTCTCTGGTAAATCAAGGGAGGTCAAACATGACACGTCCTACGTTGTCATTCATTGAGACCATTCAACAAGAGAAACACAAAGCTGAAGAGGCATGGGTACGTTGAGGATAGCATTATGCACCTCCCAGATAGCTTATTGCAAGTCACAGCTCAAACATGAGATCAGCTCTAGCTCCCAGAAGCGACATGAAAAGGCCATGTCCCAAAAATTGGTGTGTTGCGGTTAGTGTTGCCGCGACTTGGCTCAGAACCGGCCCAGCGAGCCGAAGCTGGCCGTTTTGCGACTCGGTTAACCGGACCGATCCTGGGAAAAGTCGCGGTTCCAATGACCGTTGACTCGACTTGAGTCGAGACTCGAAGTCGCCTCAGACCGCCCATCCGCTGCCCTCTCCAGCGCCTCGCCGGTTCACTTCCTTTCTGTGTCCCGACAGGATCTGTCCTCTGCCTTTCCCCTCGCTCACTCGCTTTCTTTCTGTTCTGACTACTCGCTTGTTTTCATGTCGTGACCATTTCCACCTGCTTTGGCTGGCTGCTTTCTTTCCGTCGGACCAGGCTCATCCTCGAACATTCCAGTGAGTGTGCCTACT
>Ga0307510_10000534_pt1 | contig 37910 bp, 35 predicted proteins | sample 12_EM_MG_FD_207224 | JGI IMG/M metagenome (GOLD analysis project Ga0307510, IMG submission 207224) | Populus trichocarpa ectomycorrhiza microbial communities from riparian zone in the Pacific Northwest, United States - 12_EM | ecosystem: Host-associated > Plants > Roots > Unclassified | place...
GGGGAAAGCGAAGGCGTGAGGGGGAGAGAAATAGAGGAGAGAGGAATGAGATATGAACCGCAATGGGTACTCATGGCCCCAACGGCACGGCAGGGGAATTCGTAACGGGTGTAACGAGAGACTTGACGTGAAAACACGCGAACGGAGAGAGAAGGAAAAGTTGGGCTGTCTTGGTCTATGATTGCCTCCCTTGACCGGGGCCAAGTGAGGGGGGCCGCCCGCCCGCCTATACAGGTACGTGGATAGTTTCTATGCGCACGGGAGCGGGCGCGAGGTGACGAGGAGCGGCGACGGTCCACAGTCCACAGTAAGGGCTAAGGTATAACAGGAAAGTGAGCAAACGTCAAAGTCGAAAGTGGATAAAAACCCGAACAAGCGTCCTGAACATCACAAATTACAGTAAACCGCATATCAGCCCAGAGGAGGTTCCGAACAAGGGCCCGACTTGCGAGGTGTTGAGCGCATCGGGCATGACATGGGTTGAGGTGGCGCACACTTATGGTGTCAGCCGGCGAAGGTGGGCGATCCGCATGCCATCGGCAGCGAGGTTTAAGGTGGGACAAGAGGGTCTTTGAATTGGTCGAGGGACGACAGAGGCGGAGGACGAGGGGATGGAGGCATGGTGTGCGAAGGCGAGGCTGATCCGCTCATGTCGAGTCCGAGTCGAGAGGCTGTCACGTGGTTGGAAGTCAGTGCCGAAGCTCGCTTACACCGTGGCCTGTATTACGAAAAGAATTTATTTATTACATGGGAAATTTCGATAACGGGTGAAATGAGATTAGAACCAGTTAGTAGTGGGATCGTGACGCGCCGGAATGTGCGTAAAGAGGTTTGTTGGACAGTCAGCAGAGAAATGAGAAAGTAAGGCAAGACTATTCGGCGTCACTTGAATCCCACTCCGACCAGTCCTCTTCCCATGGACGGCACTTCAAGGCTACAGGATGTTCAGAGTGTTTGCGCGCGACGATGAATGGTTCAACTAAGCGCGCGGCCTCGGCCACCACCTCCCATGGCCAACTCAACACAAGAGTGTGGAGGACGGGCAACACTCCTGTAGTTCTTTCCTCTGAGAGTACTCCCAGTGCGCGAGAGACATCAGGCATTATTACCGGCCCAGAAAGATGCAGGATCTGCACAGCGGTGAATGGCTGAAAATTTTTCATCCATGGTGCGCTAAGTGGCCACTTATAACAGTATTCCACATCACCTCCGAGTTGGAGCTGTTCTATATGAGAGAGGAGGGGCGGACACCGAGTGCAAAGCTGTTCTATCAGCCCGACCTCCGTGAGTGAATCGGTCCGAGCGTCAGAGCCCGGGAATGATATGGAAAACCTCTTTGCAGGATCGATTGACGAGAGAAGCTCGAAGGAAACGACTTTATGGATGTCCACGTCGATTCCACTGGGAAAATTGAACATTCCTGTGCGGTGGATGAACTGGGGAATTTGTGGGCTGTCAAAGTTGGGTATATCGTCGAACTCTACGTTGCCATCTTCGAGTACAGGCGTATCGATCCGGGTCAAGAGGTCCTCCAAGTACCCATGGGGACCTTCTAACGAGAGATTGATGAGAGCTGGGAGGACAGTGAGTGTGGATGGAGGTGGGCCCGTCGGATAATTTGTGCGCCATCGGAAGTTAATGGAGAGAGATTGAAGCCGAGTCAACGAGGACAGGCATGTGGCCATCGCCTCGGGTGAAATGTGTTCTCTGCCAGTTACTAGGAAATCCCCAAAACGGAGGTCAACAAGCTCACTGGCAGAAGACAGAAGCGTTGGCAGAGCTGAAAAGTGGCAGCCAGTCAAAGAGAGCATCTTGAGTCGGGGAATGGATCCACCCAAAAACGGGTCGGTGTTGACATGTGCGACCATTGGATATTCTACCTCGAGGTCAAGAGATGTCAGAACCGGAAATGGTTGCTGCATCACTCTGAGACATTTTTTGGCTTCGGCCTGGGTTAGTCCCCAGAGACTGATCCCGACTATGCGATCACGGTCTTCCAGTGCATCAGCGATGTCATCCTCATCCGTGTCATCATCGAAACCCGCATCGATGACGATAGGCAAGGCTGGCCAGATATCCAGTGCCCTCTTCATGTCTGTCTTGGACTTGCATACAAGTCGCAAATTGAGATGACCGGGGCGTCCAAAGACGAGATTTCTCCATTTCCTACATATGTGTACCAACACATGCCACGGCCACGTGCTGTCTCTCCCCTCAGATTCCCGTCGATATGCGTCAAATATACATAGGAGGACATCGTCGGAAATCTTGTCAATTGTTAAGCCGCCTGAACTGTAACCGTCAACAGCTGTGGCGGACGCCACACAAGATACGTGACGTACCATGACCCTCTTCATTTTCTGAGCAGGCTTTGCCAGTGCGGAGGCGGACAGACTTTTGTGCAGGGCTGTATGAGACCGGATCAGTCATTCAGAGACACGGAGCTAACAAGCTTTCGAGAACGCACCGGTGGGAGCCCATGGGTCAGGTTGACGGGGATTCAGTAATATTCAGTGAGCAGTGAGTAAGGAACTGCCAGTGATGGTGATGCAACAATTAAGTTATGGGTTATGAGAATGTGCAAGCGCGTTTAGGATTGCAGTCTGTGCAAGAATGCAAGTAACAGGATACTCAGTAAATGCGCAAGTGGGCACAAATCTATATGATCTATTCACCTGTGCAAGAATGCAAGTAACAGGATACTATGTATGATAAGCACAGGTAATGAGAGTATAAAGTAACAAACGGATGCTCACCTCAGTAAACGCATGAGTGGGCATGAATCTGAGGGAGTCGCAAGGTAACTGCTGCAGTATAAATGAATGAGCACAGAGGGCTCATGTGCAAGAAAAGAGGGTACTTGACAGAATCAAAATGAGGGTGATATGGTACTGTCAATGCTAGTGCGTTGGCACTGTAAACTAGGAGATGGTCCATGTGCTATGTGTATTCAAATGATCATATGCTTTCTGTCTATCTATGCAAAGTCCATGTGGGCACGTTGCCCAAGATCTGCTCCTCTGCAACACTCCCCCTCACTTTGTGCGCAGTCCAAGGGATGCAGCGAAGTTGTTAGGCTCAATGAACCTTCGCCAAGGGGAGGGAAGTCATGTGATGTAAATCAGGTGACTTGTGGGAAAGGATGATGTAAGATGCTCAAAGAGCGGTATGATTCAATGAATCAAAGATAGATTGTGATGGCAGGAGCAAGGCTCAACTGATAAGGGAAAGGCACAGAGAAGCAAAGCTTCTGGCAGATGTGAGAGTAATTGACTTTGATTGTAAGTCAAGTCTGAGGGACCTGACTCTTCATAGAATGCCTCTTTTATAGGGAGGCCCAAGGGTGTTTACATGGTACAAACAAGAGAGGCCAGATAAGATCTAGGCCTGAAGAAGAGATCTAGAATGCACAGGCCATTCCAGGCAAGTACCAGACCATGTATGGAAGGGTTTGCATAAGTGTGTCCAGAAATGTCCAGACCAGGTCTGAACCAGAGGGGCCCAGACCATTGTATTGTACAGTAGCAACCTAGATCAGTCCAGAACCTCATAACAGAAGTGCTTAACCTTGGCGGAGGGCAATGCCTTGGTAAGGGCGTCAGCCACCATGTCATCTGTGGGGCAGTAGACAAGCCAGATGGAGCCCTTCTCAATGACCCAGTGGATCCAATGGTATCGCACATCAATGTGCTTCATGTGCAGGTGGTACTGGTGGTCATGTGTGAGTGTGATAGCTGCCTGGTTGTCAGAAAACAGAGTGGTGGGGGATGTGATGTTGCCGAATACCTCTGAAATGAGGCTGCAAAGCCATAAGGCCTCCTTGCTGCCATGTGTTGCCACCACGTACTCGCTCTTGGTGGTAGACAAGGAGACAATCTCCTGTTGCTTTGAAGACCATGAGACAGCACCACCATCAATGAGGAAGGCATAGCCAGAGATGGCACAGCAGTCCTCAGCCATGCTGCCATCTGCATCTGCATAGCCCTCAAGTGGGCTGTCTGCCTCACCATATGTGAGCCACAAGTCGCGCATGCCAGAGAGATAGCGGAAAATCTGCTTGACAGCTTCCCAATGAGCAGGCCCAGGGTTGGCAGCAAAGCAGGCAACCATTGCAACTGCAAATGCAATGTCTGGGCGTGTTGCCAATGTGGCCCAGTTAAGGGCACCAACGGCCTCACAGTAGGGGATGTCATGCATCATGGTGCACTCCGCAGCGCTTGCGGGTGCTTGGTCTGAGGAGAGGCAGACCTGATGGTCTATGGGAGTGGAGAGGGGCTTAAGGTCAGTGAGGTTGTAGCGACGGAGAATGGCATCAATGTATGCATGTTGGGACAGGTGGACGAGGTGACCTGGGCGATCATGTTTAACCTCAATGCCAAGCATCCAGTGCAGCTCTCCAAGGTCAGTGTTACGTTCTTGGGCACTTGGCCCATATTTTTCTTTTCTTTCTTAACCGATATGTACTTATATGACCACATGACCTTGACTCACATGACTGCTTACCTGTACAACAGAGCCATCTTGTCGGAACTCCATTGTTCCCTCCTTTTGTACGTTCTCCATTGTTCTCTCTCTATGGTAGTCTGTGACTGCCATTGTTCGTGACTTCATTGTTCTATGATGACTATTGTTTGTGACTCTATTGTTCTCCTCGTTTGTACGCTTAGTCAGGTAGCTGCCCTTTTGTATATAAGCTGGACTTATATCCTAGAGTTGGGCCTTAAGCCTGACTTAGTTTGCAATCTATTGCGCTCTCTGTCTTGTTGCTTGAACAAACATTCCTCTTTTATTCTTCTTTGAAGTAATCTTCAAGTCCTTGAAGTTACTTCCCCTTCCTCTTTATCTTCACCCAGACATTGGTCTTAGTGACCCCTTCACTTTTATCACCTTCCAAAGCACTTAGGTTATTAAGGGAATTACGACCCTTATAACTTCACCACTGCCGCGTATTTCACCTTTGCGCACGTCGCGCCTTAAGGTTCAATAGGCCTTAACATAAGTCAGGCTTTCCTTGAACGTCCTTGAAACACAGGACAAAGCCAGTTACACCCTGGCGGCAGTAGTACTTATCGGAACTCTTGAACAAAACAAGAGAGTCCACAGGAGACAACAAGACGATCTCCCAGAACACGTCAAAGGCGAAGCATACTTCGAATACCACAGAACCGGACATAAAGACACCGGATACTATGTCGATCTCCCAAGGAAAACACGCGGAGTTGTCGAATTTGTCAAAGTAGAAGACGACGATCTTTGGGTAAAACTCCTCTGGAAAGATAACCAGTGGTACACAAATCAAGGAGGAGTACTTCAAACCCCAAAACTCGGGTTTTGGAAAGAAACAGACCCTCAACATCCACATTATGTCAACCCAGAGCACTACAGTCCAACACTCCATACCGCCATCGAACAATCACCACACAAAGAAATACTTGCAGGAGGAATCCACCACATTGCAACCCTCCAAGGAACCAACCCGTTCACAGAACAACCCTGTATTCTCCCTCAAATCGAAACAGCAGTCCAAGAAGGCATCACCATTCCCCTTAACACTACCCCAGCCGCCGCTGTTCAACCACAGATATCTATCCGAACCACAATGACAGAACAACCACAGGAAATTAATGTCGCTACTGGACAAAGCGAACAAGAAGCACGACAAATCAACGTCATCACTAACCCTACCAATGGTGCTCTTAAAGGGAACCTGCCACCCATCTTTAACGGAGATAGGAGCACAACCAGAAAATTCATCAATAACTTTGATCTCTGGAAAGCAATTAACCGACACAATGACACCATAAAGAAACCCTTCTCCAGAGTCGTCACCCTCCTCACCTACATGGATGGTCCTCTAGTAGATGCTTGGAAAGAGGAACAAATGCATAAACTCCAAGAATCAATCGACGATGGAGTCCAGGAAACAGACGAGGATCTCTGGGACAGCTTCATAGAAAGGTTCAAAACAGCCTTCACCAACCAAAACCAAAGGGAAGAAGCCTATCAGAAACTATGCAAACTCAAACAAGGAGAAAGCCTTGACGACTTCTTTGCTAAATTTAAACAACTCGCCCACAAAGCAGGAGTTCCCCTAGATGACAAGGGAACCATCAAAACTCTCAAACGTGCCATGAACGAACCACTTACTAGGGCGGTCATACAATCCCCCGATTTCAACCCAAATGCAGACGTCCCATGGACTTTTAAACAATGGGAAGACCAGGCTAGAATGTCCCATCAGAAATGGCTAGCCGCCTCTCAATATAGTCGGCAAAAACAAGGACTATACAAAGCCTTTGGACTAAAACCAAACCAAGGGAAAAACAATCAGTACGGAAGAAATAAAACTTCCGGACCACGCACCACCTCTCAAGGAGGATATGCCATGGACATTGACGCCAATAGAATGGGACAAACACATTCTGACGCCAAAAAGCAGCAACTTATGAACGAAAACAAATGTTTCTATTGCGAAATTCAAGGACACCAAGCTCGCGTCTGCCGCAAGAAAATAGCGGATCGTGCCAAAAGTGGCAAAACCGCTGGCAGTAACACTTCTACCATTTGAAACCAGGATCCCATTGATATGACCCCAGATGACATCTCTGGTTTCTTGAAAGACCACATGGGCTCGCTTGATGAAGATACCAAGCTGAGCATCATCAAATCCCTTATGCCAAAGGATTTTCCTCAAGCCCAAAACTAGCTGCCATAGTTAGGGCATTCCGCCTCGATAGTGTGTTTGTAAATCACTCAAATTCTGTGCAAATAAAAGTCACGTTTTCACACTATCGGGGGAAGGCAGAAGAAACGGTCCTACTTGACACTGGGGCAACCGAAAATTTTATTGATCATACAACTGTTATTAAACTACGCTTAGGAATGAAGAAACTTCCCTACCCCCGTCCAGTATTCAATGTCGATGGAACCCTTAACCGCCACGGAACAATCACTCATGCCTGTGATCTACTTGTTACTAAAGGCAACAAAAGAGAACGTCAAAGATTCTTTGTCACTAATCTAGGACGAGACCGACTTCTCTTCGGCTACCCATGGTTTAAAGCCTTTAAACCAGAAATCGACTGGGAAAAGGGAACACTCTTAGGCCCAAAAGTTCAAATGGAAACTTTATTATTTGGAACCCTCCAACGTGCAAAAACATGGATCAAAAGTAAAGTACCAATCAATGAAGACCTCATCTTCGAAGCACAACAAATCAGGTGCACTCCATGGTTGGGAGTAACTCCTTTAGAAATAAAGGAAGGCCCAGTGGAAATCAATCGCACCCATACAGCGGTAGAAATGGCCCATAAGTACGCAACGGAACATGGAAAGGAGGAAATCACCCTCCCGGAAAAATTCAAACGGCACACGGCATTATTTTCAGATGAAGAAGCAAACAACTTTCCACCAACTCGTGGAGAAGGAGACCATAAAATCGTACTAATGGACACTGCCCCCACCCGTTTTAACTGCAAAGTTTATCCGCTTTCACAAGATGAACAAAAAGCAGAGGATCAATTTATTGACGAAAACTTGGCTAAAGGATATATCACACCATCAGACTCTCCTTACGGCTTCTCAACCTTCATGGTCCCTAAAAAGGACTCTAAAGAAAAACGGTATATTATTGATTATCGCCCCCTCAATGCGGTCACAAGGAAAGATGTTACCCCACTCCCCAATCTCAAACAATGCATTGAAAACCTACAAGGAATGGAATTATTCAGTAAATTCGATATCCGATGGGGCTATAACAACATCCGAATACGTGAAGGGGACCAATGGAAAGCTGCCTTTAAAACTCGCCAAGGACTATTCGAACCAAAAGTCATGTTCTTCGGCATGAGCAATTCACCAGCAAGTTTTCAACGCTTTATGAATGGCATTCTTGAAGAGTTATACAAACATTTCGAGAAGAAAGGCGTACTCGAAATACGACGCATACTCCAAAATTACATGGATGATTGTGGAATAGGAACCCTACTCAAAGACTTCGATCTTCACGTCGACATCATTAACTTCCTATTTGATCTCCTAGCACGTCACGGTCTACACCTCAAACTATCAAAATCTGTCTTTATGCAACCACAAATGGATTTCCTAGGCGTCCGGATATCAAAAGATGGAGCCACAGTTGACCCAGCAAAAGTCACAGGACTTAGGGATTATCCACGGGAACTAAAAGACAAACGACAAGTTCGCGGTTTCCTAGGAGTATCCGGGTACCACCACATGTTTTGCCCAAATTTTAGCATCATCGCCACACCACTCACAAAACTCACTGGAAAAGACGTACCTTTCGAATGGGGACCCCAACAAAAAGAAGCTCAAAACAAAATTATCAACATGATTACCCATGCACCAGTACTTGTCCGACCAGACCCAGAACGACAATTTGAACTCGAAACAGATGCATCACAAATTGGAACAGGTGCCATACTATACCAGCGGGATTCCCCTATCACGAAACCAGATGGTACCCAAAAACCAGGACCAAGACGACCAGTCGGATTTCATTCCCAAAAATTCACCCAAACTGAACAAAACTACCCCATCTACGACCGGGAATTCTTAGGAGTTATGCACGGACTACGTTGTTGGTCTCATCTCCTCAAAGGAACAACTATACCTGTCTTAGTTTTCATGGACCACGCCAACCTCCGCTATTACTGAGAACCCAGAAAAATAGGCCCTCGCGTCGCTGGATATCTACCGGAAAGGGAGCAATATAACATCATCTTAGAATATAAACCTGGCGCTACCAATCGTGCGGATGCATTATCCAGAAGACCTGACTACGAGGGACCCAATCCAATTAATGACGACATCACTGTTTGGCCGGACCACTACTTTTGCGACAACCACACCTCAATCCGAGTATTCGACATGGATAGTATTGGTGATAACCTGGATAGTCGCGTCAAATTAGCCCAATACAAAGAACAACCACTACTCAAGAAATGGGCACCAACACATAACCTCTCCTTATTGGACGGCACACATTGGTATCATGGGACTGCCCTGGTTGTCGTGGCAGACAATGCCCTTAGGAGGGGAGTAATTTCCCTTTTCCACGATCACATGACGGCCGGTCACGCCGGAATTACCAAAACACTCCAACTAATTACCCCGTACTACTGGTGGCCCAACCTGAAAACCTTCGTCACTGAATACATCAAAGGATGCGCTACATGCCAAATGACCAAAGTCAACACCCATCCTACCCATCCACCTATGTTCCCTATCACTCCCATAGATAACGCATGACCCTTTGAAACTGTCACAATAGACTTCATCACTAAACTCCCACAATCAGGTGGTTTCGACACTATTCTCACGATCACGGACACCGATTGTTCAAAAGCGTCTATCTTCATCCCTTGTCACAAGACAATCGACTCAGAAGGAGTAGCCTTACTCTACCTCAATCACGTTATCCCTCACTATGGCATTCCCCACAAAATCATATCAGACCGAGACGTTCGCTTTGTATCAAAATTCTCAACAGAACTTTGTCGTATCCTCAACATTCATCAGAACATCAGCACAGCATATCACCCTCAAACCGACGGGGCAAGCGAAAGAACCAATCAAACCTTGGAGCAATACCTCCGAGTATTCTGCAGAACTCAACAAAACAACTGGCACGCATGGTTACCACTCGCTCAGTACACCAAAAACTCATGGCCATCCGCAACTACTAAGAAAACACCATACGACTTACTTATCGGATACACACCCCAAGTACACCAACCAACCCAGAAAACCACCATTCCCTCCCTAGAACAACGACTCTTATCTATCGAAGAAGCCAGGAAAGCCGCTCAAGAAGCTCAACGTAAAGCGCAAGAATCCTGGATAAAAGAGAAGCCACGATACGTTCCATTTATAGTAGGCTCAAAGGTCTGGCTAGAAGGAACCAACCTACGACTTCCAAGTAACACCACACCCAAGCTTTCCCCAAGGAGATACGGACCTTTTAAGGTAGTCTCCCAAATATCAAAAGTCGCTTACAAACTCGAACTCCCTTCCACCTGGAAAATCCATGACGTCTTCCACGCCTCATTACTCACGCCTTACAAAGAAACCGATCAACACGGCCCCAATTTTATCGAACCACCTCCTGATATTCTAGAAGGAGAACCCAAATGGGAAGTCGAGAAGATTCTAAAAGAGAGGTCTTTTGGCCGTTGGAAGAAGAAGCAATACCTTGTACGATGGAAGGGCTACTCGCCAGCGCATGACTCATGGACTAACTCCGAGGATCTCCACGCGCCGGAGTTACTAGCTGACTTTCAAAATCAATCAAGGAGTATAAGAACCCTCCAACTTGACGATCCAACCTCATCTCTCTTATGTCCAGTAACCTCACCATCCCTCACTATCAAAGCTATGTCTACCAACGAGAACAGTGCACCATCTACACTCGTGAATGCATCGACTGGAACGGCGACATCTCCCTTTTCTCGACGATCGTCACCCCAGGACATGCCACTCGCCATAGTTGGACCACTGGACAACAATGTGGCGATGGATACATCGTCACCTGTGAGGACACCTCTGATGGTCACCCTGGGCGGATTACCCGATCCACTAGCTACCTCCCCAAGCCTAGTTTCTCAGTCCTTGACACCACCACTTCCAATACCACCACCGACATTCCTAGCGCCCCCTCCTGTTACGGAGCATTCTACATCCCCCTCCCAGAGACTACTTGCCCTGGCAGATGCCACAGTGAATGCGACCACGTCCCCACTCCCATTCGACAATCGGTCCCCCAACCCTCCCCTTTCATCCATACCAACTACCCCGAACCCTTCCCCGTCTCGCCCACTAACACCAGTGGTCCTCCGCCATACCCGGTCCCCTCTCCCATCATTCTTCCGCAATCGATCCCAGTCCCCCCCTTTGGAGTATCAGGAGACTCCACTAATGATCTTCGGGATAGGAACACCCACCCAAGAGGACATAAAAGACGTCAGGAAGAACTGTCGGGCACTGCTGAGAGCTATGGAAACGCACCAAAGGCTCGAAAGCGCTCTTGAGGCTTGGACTGAGGGGCTTATGCCAGCTATCAACATCCTTGGGAATGACGGAATCGAGGACACCGTCTTCACTACTAGCTTCAGGGATTTCTCCGCCATCCAACATCTCTTCTTCGTCCCCCAAATCTTATCTGAAGTAGAACCATTTCTGGATAGTGACAGCATCCAGAGCGACCCACCCGAATCTTTGGGTGCCCGGTACCATCCCACCATCTCACAGAACAGCAGCCCATCTCCCATTACCATTAACCCACCGTTAAGCGACGAACTCAATGATCCCACGTACCCCGGTGAAGGGTGGGCTCTCTTCGACGCTGGGAACCCTGGGCACTACCCCCTTACCTTTGTCAACAATGAAGGACAATCGGAAGTCGCTAAGTATATCTGCTTTCGTTCTACGGAAGAAGATACTTATCTGGTGGGGACTTGAGGGAAGAATGAAAAGGAGTATGCCACCCCGTTACAGGCAAAAGCCTATCCATCTCCCAACTTCAACCGTCGTGGGGTCAAGGACACTGACCTCAATCTTTTTCATCCCGCCCATCTTTCTCGCCTTATGGTGGATACGGCATTGGTCAACCTCAAAGACCCTGGGGTTCTCGCTGATGTCCATCGGCTTCGGGGTCTTCATAACATCATTTCTAGTGCCAAACAGCAACGCCTAGAAATGGAGAAGAAGGAAAGTCGAGCAGAGGCTGACCTACTCATAGTAGAATGGCGTCTTGCCTCTAGTGCAGTCCGCACTCGTCTTCAGCAGCACCTTCTTGCCACACGTCCCCCTTCCCCTCCCACATTCCTTATTCCAACCCGTGATTATCGGGTCCCACGCATCTTCGCTGCTCAAGGGCCACCTGATGTCGAAGAAGGAGAAGACAGTTTGGAAAGCCATGCCGTATTGGGCAAGCGGCGTCGGGGAACTCAAGTTAAGTTTCCCTACTGTCTCAAATGCAACAACGACACTCCTGGTCACGTCGTCGAAGAATGCCCCCTTTGGAAGACATGCCATTGGTGCCTCAGTACTCAGCACAGTCACGATGAGTGCCCTTCCCCCCACAACTCCTGTGCAGCCAATCGCTGCCTCGTTTACTTTGGGCATCCTAACTTCGGCAGTTACTGTTCAGCAACCCCAGCTGGAGTACTCCGTCACGAACTGGAGGTCACATATGCGGACGCAGAGTGGGACAACACTGACACCTGCTACGAAGGGTCAGACAAGTAGTTGCGTGGTAGCAACTCTCTAGGGAGGGCGTCATGTTACGTTCTCGGGCACTTGGCCCATATTTTTCTTTTCTTTCTTAACCGATATGTACTTATACGACCACATGACCTTGACTCACATGACCGCTTACCTGTACAACAGAGCCATCTTGTTGGAACTCCATTGTTCCCTCCTTTTGTACGTTCTCCATTGTTCTCTCTCTATGGTAGTCTGTGACCGCCATTGTTTGTGACTTCATTGTTCTGTGACGACTATTGTTTGTGACTCTATTGTTCTCCTCGTTTGTACGCTTAGTCAGGTAGCTGCCCTTTTGTATATAAGCTGGACTTATATCCTAGAGTTGGGCCTTAAGCCTGACTTAGTTTGCAATCTATTGCGCTCTCTGTCTTGTTGCTTGAACAAACATTCCTCTTTTATTCTTCTTTGAAGTAATCTTCAAGTCCTTGAAGTTACTTCCCCTTCCTCTTTATCTTCACCCAGACATTGGTCTTAGTGACCCCTTCACTTTTATCACCTTCCAAAGCACTTAGGTTATTAAGGGAATTACGACCCTTATAACTTCACCACTGCCGCGTATTTCACCTTTGCGCACGTCGCGCCTTAAGGTTCAATAGGCCTTAACAGTCAGTGACCTCAAAGTGCTTGCTGAGGCCAGCCTTGAGTTCGTTGATGAGGCAAATAGTATTTGCGATGATTGTGCAATCATCCACATGCACTACCACAACAGTGAGCTTGCCCTTGGTGACAACCACCTTGAAGTAGACAGCCTGGTCCACACTGCATTGAGTGAACCCAAGGGACTTGAAAACGCTGGAGAGCTTCTGGTACCAACAGCGACCAGACTGCTTGAGCCTGTAAAGGGTCTTGACAAGGTGCAGAACGTGCGTGCTAGCATCAGGGGACTTGTAGCCTGGGGGGTGCTGCATGTAAAGGACCTCATTGTCCTGGAGCTCACCGTTAAGATATGCACCCTTGATGTCTATCTGGTGCATCTCAAAATCGAGGTGGTTGGCTATCGCAATGACAGCGCGTGTGGATGCAAGCTTGGCCACTGGCGCATAAGTGTCATTGTAGTCGACACCGCCAATCTGGCTGAAGCCTTGTGTGACAAGGCAGGCCTTGTAGCAAACAATGTTGCTGGCTGCATCCTTCTTCACTTTGAGGACCCATTTGGAACCAATGATATTGGCTCTGGGTGGTGCCTCCTCATGTCTCCAGGTGCCAGCAGCCTTGAGCATGGCTAGCTCCTCCTTGATGGCTTTCTCCCAATGCAGCCAGTTGGGTTGACGCTTCACCTCTGCGAGTGTGCAAGGCTCGAGGGCCTCCATGTCTGCCATCTCCGTCACAAAGACAAACTCGATGCTGTCGAAATCTTCAAGCAGCACTGGTGCACCATCCTCCACAGTCCAAACTCCCCCTGCTTCCTCAGGGTCATTGTTGCCAGAGTATCCAACTCCATCCTGTAACTCGCAGATGATGCACAAGGGCTTGGGAATATGCATGCTTTGGCGCAGCAGGACTGGCAGGCTATCAGGCTCAAGGGCCTGCAAGGGTGAGGGTGAGGACAAGGTGGGTGATGAGGGCGGCGATGGTGAAGTCAAAATCGAGGGGGTGTCTGGCATGGCAGTCTGCTTGCTGCCAATGGGGTCAATCCATAATTTCTCCCCCTCAAGCGGACTTGCTGACGCGAAATAGACATTCCACTCAACACTGACAGTGGTGGACTGGAACCAATAGACTCTGTGAGCCTGTGCATCAACGTCAAAACTGAGCCACTGGCCTTCACGCGCATGGGCATCGAGTTTCGACCTGGTGTCGTCATGAACCCAGACCTTGCAGCCCCACAAGTGGGCTACTAAAAGGCCGGGCGGGGTCCCATACAGCGCCTCAAAGGGTGTCTTGGTGTCTAGCACACATGTGGCTGTGTGATTCTTGAGCCAAGTCACATGGCGCAATGCCTCACCCCATAACATTTTGGGGAGACCTGACTTGTGCTGGAGGGCATGGACTTGCTTGAGGAGCGTCCAGTTCAGCCACTCGGCGACACCGTTGAGTTGTGGGGTATCATGTGTGGTGAGGTGCCGTGCTGTACCCGCCACCACAAGGTGCTTGTCAAAGTCCTTGCTCAAATACTCGCCCCCACAGTCAGAGCGCAGCACTTTGATAACAGTGCAATGCTGCTGGGCAATTGCCCAGGCCTTGAAGGACTTGTAAGACTTGAGGACTTGGTCCTTGGTCTTGAGCATGTAAATGATGGTGTAGTGGGTTGCATCATCCATAAATGTGACAAAGTAGCACCACCCCTTCACAGTGGAAGTGGACGCTGGCCCCCAGACGTTGGTGTGAACCTCGTCCCCAAAGCTCTGGGCTGGGACGCTGATGCACAGCTTGGACATGGGGATGCAAGTGGCATGTGTGTAGATGCATGCCTCACAGTCCGTTTTGGGTGCATTGGGATCTAACTTGATCCCCTTTATGGCCCCGCTCTGGATGAGTTTCTGGGCGCTGGCAATGGAAATGTGACCAAGGCAGCGATGCAGCTCCATGGCTGAGACAAGTTCAGCAGCATGTGCAGACTCCAGAATGTGAATGACCTTGTAAAGGTGGCGTGCATTGTGCAGGATTTCTGCAATGGAGTCGCCGCATGGGGAGGTGATATGAAGGTGTCCATTCCCGATAAGGGTCATGAACCCTTCCTTGTCCAATGCCCCAAGGGACACAAGGGTGTAACTGACTTGAGGTGCATAGAGAGCGCAGAGGAGGGCGAGCGAAGACTTGCGGCTGCTGTTCAGCATGTGGACAACCAAAGTTCCTGTGCTGATGGCAGGGAATTTGTGCTGGCTGGCAGTGTTGAAATAGAGCAGGGTGGACAATGGCGTGTACAACGTGAAGTTGTCCTTGTAGGGGCTGATGTGGCACGATGACCCCAAGTCGTAGACCTCGGTGCATGGGGTCCTGTCTGCATCAATGGGCGCGATGATGGCCGTGGCAGTCTCCTCGATGTCGAGATCCTCCCCCTCATTGTCCAGCTTGTTGGGATGCTCCCCTAAGCTCTCAAGCTTGTTGGATTGGTCCCCAATGCTCTCTACCTTGGTGTGGATGTCGTCCCAGTCGTCGTCTGAGTCTGAGTCATCCAGGTAGGGGTCAGGATCGGCACAGATGGTGCACGCAATGGTGCCTTCCTCCTTGGCTGCACAGAAGCCATCAGAGTCAGAATCATCATCAAAGACAGCATTTGCAGAACCCACAGGCCGATTTTCAGATTTGCTGCTGCCCAATGTCACCTGCACTGTCTGGCTGTTCTGGTTTGATGATGCGGCTGCCGCCTCCTCCTTCTTTTTGGTGTGGCACTCCTGGACCCAGTGGCCCTCCCTGCCACAATGGTGGCATTTCCCCTTGCAACATTTATTGGTGTTGTTGTTGTTCTGGTGGTAGGATGAGCTGGAGGCAACAAGGGCCTCATCTGTCTGACCTTTTTTGCCCTTGGGGGTGTTCTGTTCCTTGAGCGCGTGTTGCATTTTCATGTGGTCAGCTTCCTCACAAATTGAGTCGATGACATCCAACATGTCAATCAGCTTGCCAGTGTATTTGGTAGCAAGGCAGAGGGTGGATAGGGTTTGTGCCGCGTAGACAGCAAGAGAGTTGGGGATGCCTTGGAGGATTGTGCTCTTGTACTCGGGTTCTGTAATGGTCACGCTGTAATGCAGAATGGTGCCTGCATGCCGAGTTTGGGGATGTTCCCCAGGTGACAAGAGAGGGAGGGAGAGGGAGGAAGGCCACAATCCTGAAGATTCGAGAATGTGCAGATGGGGACCAGGAGAAGCGTAGATGCCAGTGTGTTGACATCGATCATCAACACATTGACGTGATGAAGTGGCAGCGATAGCGGAAGGTAATGGTGGTGATGAGCAGTGATGGCGGGAATGGACAAGGGCAAGGACAAGCAAGGGTGAGGATGAGTGAGGGCGAGGATGAGTGAGGGTGAGGATGAGTGAGGGTGAGGATGAGTGAGGGTGAGGATGAGTGAGGGTGAGGATGAGTGAGGGTGAGGATGAGTGAGGGTGAGGATGAGTGAGGGCGAGGATGAGTGAGGGCAAGGACAAGTGAGGGTGAGGGTGAGCAAGGGCAAAGGGGCACAAACATGAGACAAGGCAAGGAGGACTGAAAGCAGAGAACGGAAAATAGAGAAAGATGGTCATGGTGCAGCGGGCTTGCAAGTTGTTACACAGTCAGGGATCACATGGAAAGGAGGGGGATAAGGCCGCGGTTGCCTTCTATCCTCATCTGATATTGACAAGGCCAGACCAGGGTATTTATACTACAACAGCTACTCTATGCACAAAGTAAGTAAGAAGAAAGAGAAAATAAAACAAACATTTGAGCTGGCGACAGGCTGCATGGCATCGTATGGAAGCGGGAAATGATGTCAAAAATTTATGAGTTGTTGCAAAGGGTGTGACGTCAAGCACAAGGTGATGGGAACGAAGAATGGTCTGGCAGTAATCAATGCCGACCTCTAAGTCTAATGGAGAAAGTAAAAAATGAAAAGAAAATGAGCTAGAATAAAGAGGGGGAGATATGCAACGGAACCCGAATCCTTCTACTCCAAATCCTTCCTGATCAGTCCAGACCTCAGGACGGTCGGCGAGGGCAGCGCACTGCACATGCAATGAGGGCAGTGTCGTCTTCGGGTTTTGTTGTTGGCCGGTCCGATATGGGCAATCCAAGTCTTCTCAGCTGAAGAGGCTTGGTGAGTGTTGAGCAGAACGTCTTGACTATATGTGGCCTGGGTCGAATTAGCTGACAATGGTGGTGGGAGGTGAGGAAAATAGGATGCTTGAGGGGACGAGGAGGAGCAGTGCGTGGGAAAGGCGAAAGGTTGACTTTGTGTTGCTTGTGTCGCATCGTTGGGCTTGGGCAACTTGGGAGTCATCATGTGGTCAGAAATGGCTGATTCCAAGGCCACAGCATGTGCATGCTCTACACCTTCTAGGGGGTTTAAAAATCAACCCTCCTGGGTTGACTCATCGATGTTGGTACCTGATGCTAAGATAATCTGCTGGCAAGACAAATTAGATTGCTCAGGAGGTGAAACAAGTGGATGCGTTGTCAAACAAGTTAGGCAAGTGTGAGCTGGGCTGGGATCCGCTAGATATGCTAGGAATTCACGCAACATCAAGTCTGTGCATCTTGAATCAGAATGGGGGAAGGGGAAAGGATTGTTGGGAGATCCGCAAGTCGCAGCATAATCTGTCAAGCAAGTGAAATGTGCAAAGGCTGGCCAGCAAGAGTATTTGCCTTGTCAAGCCTTGGAGATGTGTTCAACAGTACGGAATCGTGTGTGAAGACGGTCGCAGTGAGGATGGGTGCGCTGAGCAGAAGTGGCAGAGTTGGTGTTGAGAGGAGGAGTAAGGGCATCTGCAAGCAGGAATGGCGGAGGTGGGTGCTGTGCGGTGACTTGCGCAGGAGGAGGTAGCGTAGGCAGGGGCACGTGATTGATGATGGAGATAATCTTGATGGCTGGTGCGTGTCCGATGTGGGGATGTGTCAGAATGTACACTTGGCAAAGATGTCGGAGGGGTCGTGCACAGATAACTCTACCTTGCCATCAGGGAGGTCCTCAAATCGACAGAGAAGTGCTTGCTGGAAGGGGCAGCTGAAGAGGATGCTGAAGGAGGCATTCTTGACAACATGTGCATGAATCTTGAATGGGACATCGCCTACCTGCAGTGATAAGTTTTCAGCACAGCCTACTGTCCAATTGGTGGCACCATTCGCTCCTTCCATCTCAATGAGCTGCTGGGTGTTAATGTGGATGCCAAGTGATTGGACGATGTCCTTCCTGATGACAACGATCTGGGAGCCAGTGTCATAGATCGCTGGAACATTGAGGGTGTTGCCAACTAAGACATTGAGCTCCTGCAAGGGTAAGCAGAAGGCGGGCGGGCAGTTGTTGGCAAGCAGAAGATCATTGGAGAAGTCGTTTTGTACTGCATCACAATGTGCAAGTAGCATGGGCCGTTGCAAGTCTGCCCCAGGTACTACCTTGTACTTGTTAGTCTCTACACGTCGTACCTTGAGCTTATCAATGACGTCCTTGCGAATGGCAGGGCTGGCAGCAAAAACATGAGCCAGGGTTGTGAGAGCTAACTTCCCCTGCATAAGGTAGTCTTCAAGCTTGGAAACAAGCTGCTGGTCTTCGGCATTGGACTGGTACTGGTACTGCATGTTGGGTCACAGATAGTTAGGGTTGGCGGCAGGTGCTTGAGCTACTAGAACCAGTGCTGGGACTGGGGTCTTCGGGCATGGTGTGGAGAGCTTGGAGGCCTTGTCTGGGCATTTCTTCCTCTCAGCAGTGAATACTTTGAGTATATCTTGTGAGAAATCTTCTTCATCTTGGTCTTCATCAGAGGTGACTGTGTCCCAGACCTGTAACATGTGAGCTTCAACAACCTCCTTGATTTTGGCGGAGGCATTGTGTTGTTTGAGGTGCAGTGGTGTATCACATGTGAAAATGGCTTGGGTCTGGGCTGAAGTTGAAGCGGCAGCGGTGGCAGTCTGCAAAGTCAGCCACGCATCAATACTCGCCTTGATTCCGCATCTTGAGCCATTGAAGGGTACTGGTTGCCCATTCGGAAGATGAATCCAGTCATTGATCCAGGTAGTGCATCCGGAGCAGATGTATTCGCTAGTGACAGTGCAAGTGTGGAGTCGGTGGCCGTCAGCACAACAGAAGATGCATGTCTTGGGGTGGGGTCCAAACTGGAAGAAGGGGGTTGGAGTGGTGGTATTGACAGCAGGCACAACTGGAGTCAGGATGGGTGTGGCAGCTGGCACGCTCCACATCGGCAGCAGTGGTGGCAGCACTTGATACAAGTAGGTGGTGGTGGTGTCAGCCTGATATCCTGGCCTAGGGATGCTTGTCATGTGGTTAGGAAAACGTGTGGTGCACTGCGCATATAGAAAGGCATATTTCGGATCATGCTGTGGGAGGGCATGAAGTTGGTAAATAAAGCTCTTGAGTACCTCTTCGTCCTCCTCGTGGGTGTCGTTCTGGAATCGGACAGTGCGGGTTTTGATACACAGCGACAAGTACTCACACAGACTGCTGTGCTCTGTTTGCACGCAATCGGGATGGGGGGACAGCTCCTGCAACAAGAAATTGTCATCGCCTGAGAATATAGCCCGTGCGATGTTGAAGACATCCTTGAGGTCAAAAGCTTGACCTCAGGGCATGTTGGGGTGCATCGCAATAAGGGGTTCATAGAGGGCGCACTGGTCTTTAGGGTGGAATCCGCGCCAGAAGATAGCGTTGCGTTTGCCAATGGTTATCCTACTGGTGCTGAGGAGGACCTTACTCTGATTGTTGAACTGCTGCTGGTAGTTGATGACATCGGTCTCGTCACCCATGCGCTTCCAGGTGTACTTGGCGGTGAAGTCAATGAGCTTTTGCCTTGAAAACTGCCCCTTGGGTGTGGGGCTAACATACTCATCGTGTAGCTTGTTGCAGAGGTCCAGCCAGTTACAAGTGATATACCCTGGCAAGTTTTGCCAAACATGGCGCTGAGAGCGGTTGACATACCAAATTACCGTTTCCACTTTCTGCTGACTGGTGAGGCTGCACTTGTCCACTAATTCTTCATACTCCTCCAGAAAGTCTTCAATTGGCTGGTTGATGTTGCCAGTGAAGTGAGGTGCAAGTCTGGATCGCACGGATGGCATGGCTCCGACACTGTAAGCTGACGCAAAGGTCGGGGTGGGTGTGGGTGTAGTGAAGGCTGCAGTCGTTGTAAGTGGTCACATGGGCAGTGGTTGTGGTAAGGCTCTTGAGTGCGGACGTTGCAGCGGTGGAAACCTGGCATGCGGGAGATGTCTTGGCAGCTGGGGCAGTGCTTGATATGGACGCAGAGGGAGTGGTGGTGGGAGTTGCACAAATTGCTTGTCATTGGCATAGGACAATTCGTCATCGCTTAGGTGCACGGAATGTCACAGCATGCCGAAGGATGCGTTTGGTAATTGTAGTGGCAAGGACATAGGTGGAAGTGGGTCAGATCCGAATGCGTCGAACACTGGAGTGGATATGGACAAGTTAGTCATGTCACACAGAGGTGGTACGTAGCAGATAGGGGGCGACGGAACACTTTCTGATGCAAACGGGAGGCTCAGAGGTGACTCAGAGGAGTTGGGTATCAGTGAGCTGAGATGGAGGGCTTGGGCGATATTCGAAATGAATTTGGATGCGGGAATGTCTGACACAAGTGGGGTGTGGAATGCAAGGTACAGGCGTTGGATTGTGTTGGGCTGGGTGACTTCTGGTTGTGGTGTAGCTGGTTTGTGTTCTTCTTGTTGGGGCTGGACGCTATGGATAAAATGTCCTAAGTGGTTCCTTGGCTGAGCTCTACTAGGCATACAAGGGGTTGCCAGAAGCAACCAAGCACAGAACCAAGAGATTTGATAAGTAGACTAGACAGCGAGCTTGGACAAGATCACTGTCCTACTGGGGTTGGTAAACTGATAACAAGTAAACCACCCCTTGTGGTGGGCTCCAGTTTGTAATGCAGAACGGTGCCTGCGTGCCAAGTTTGGGGATGTTCCCCAGGTGACAAGAGAGGGAGGGAGAGGGAGGAAGGCCGTGATCCCAAAGATTCGAGAACGCGCAGATGGGGACCAGGAGAAGCGTAGATGCTGGTGTGTTGACATGATGAAGTGGTGGCAATAGTGAAAGGCGATGGTGGTGATGAGCAGTGATGGCAGGAATGGACGAGGGCGAGGACAAGCAAGGGCAAGGACAAGCAAGGGCAAGGACAAGCAAGGGCAAGGACAAGCAAGGGTGAGGACAAGCAAGGGCAAGGGCAAGCAAGGGCAAAGGGGCACAAATATGAGACAAGGTGAGGAGGACTGAAAGCAGAGAATGGAAAATAGAGAAAGATGGTCGCAGCACAGCGGGCTTGCAAGTCGTTACACAGTTGGGGATCACATGGAAAGGAGGGGGATAAGGCCGCGGTTGCCTTCTATCCTCATCTGATATTGACAAGGCCAGACCAGGGTATTTATACTACAATGGCTACTCTATGCGTGAAGTAAGTAAGAAGAAAGAGAAAATAAAATGAATGTTTGAGCTGGCGACAGGCTGCGCAGCGTTGTATGGAAGTGGGAAATGATGTTGAAAATTTATGAGTTGTCACGAAGGGTGCGATGTCAAGCACAAGGCGATGGGAACAAAGAATGGTCTGGTGGTAATCGATGCCGACCTCTAAGTCTAATGGAGAAAGTAAAAAATGAAAAGAAAATGAGCTAGAATAAAGAGGGGGAGATATGCAACGGAACCCAAATCCTTCTACTCTGAATCCTTCCTGATCAGTCCAGACCTCAGGATGGTTGGCAAGGGCAGCGCACTGCGCGTGCAACGAGGGCGGTGTCGTCTTCAGGTTTTGTCATTGGCCGGTCCGATATGGGCGATCCAAGTCTTCTCAGCCGAAGAGGCTTGGTGAGTGTCGAGCGGAACGTCTTGACTATATGTGGCCTGGGTCCAATTAGCTGACAACAGCAGCAGGAGGTGAGGAAAATAGGATGCTTGAGGGGACGAGGAGGAGCAGCACGTGGGAAAGGCAAAAGGTTGACTTTGCATTGCTTGTGTCATGTCGTCGGGCTTGGGCAACTTGGGAGTCATCACATGGTCGGAAATGGCCGATTCTGAGGCCACAGCATGTGCACGCTCTACAATGCCTGCTGCTTTGAGCTTGTGATGCCTCTTTCTGAGAGTGGTGAGGAACTCTCAGACATCGCCGCCTTTCAGACAACACATGTTCAGGAAGGCCTGATGCAGGTCAGTCTTCACATACTCACTCTTCGCTGCGAAGAGGGCACTAATGACATCCCATTGTTCTTTCACAGTGGGGTATTTCTCCATGTCCATGGCCAATTTGTCCAGAAGCCGCTGGCTCAAGAGACACTGTGCAATGGTGTTGTCATAAACCCATTGCCTACCCTCTGATTTCTTGGTGTCTGTGGGGTTGTCCAGGTCCTTAGGAACGGGCCTAGTGTTGGAACCGTCAAGATAGCCCCAACAGCCAGCCAGCATCATTGCTTGACAGAAGCAGAAGGCAAAAGTCACCCAGTTGGTACCTTCTGAGTCAAGGTGGGGAATGTTGGCAGACAAGCTGGGTGAAGTGCCAATTGATGGAGTGGAAGGAGTTGCAGGGGACGAAGCAGGAGAAGCCATTTGGGGAATGAGACTTTGGGAGGGGCAGCAGGTGCAGTGGTGTTCAATGAAGACAAAGATGAGGCAGCAGTAGCAGATCTAGTGACACGGGATGATGAGGATGTGGGCACAGGGCCCATAACCTGATGCAACAATTAAGTTATGGGTTATGAGAACATGCAAGCACGTTTAGGATTGCAGTCTGTGCAAGAATGCAAGTAACAGGATACTCAGTAAATGCGCGAGTGGGCACGAATCTATATGATCTATTCACCTGTGCAAGAATGCAAGTAACAGGATACTATGTATGATAAGCACAGGTAATGAGAGTATAAAGTAACAAATGGATGCTCACCTCAGTAAACATGTGAGTGGGCACAAATCTGAGGGAGTTGCAAGGTAACTGCTGCAGTATAAATGAATGAGCACAGAGGGCTTGTGTGTGAGAAAAGAGGGTACTCAACAGAATCAAAACGAGGGTGATATGGTACTGTCAATGCTAGTGCGTTGGCACTGTAAACTAGGAGATGGTCCATGTGCTATGTGTATTCAAATGATCATATGCTTTCTGTCTATCTATGCAAAGTCCATGTGGGCACGTTGCCCAAGATCTGCTCCTCTGCAACAGATGGGTGTGAGAGGTGTGTGGCCCTGACAGAGAAACAGGGGAGAGGAGTGTAGAAAGCAAGAATGCTATAAAGCGAGGTCCGGGCCCGCGTCGGTCCTCAGAACAGTGTTGTTAATCTGGGAACCGAGGTACAAAAGTTCAACTACGGCTATATAAAGAATGGCTACATGGTCTGTAATATGAAATTCCACAAGGAACGACCAATCCATGCTGAAACATGATCTAATCGATCCATTCGCGTGCTTGATTCGCTACAAGGAGGACCTCCCCACCGGCCTAGTTCCGAGAACGGGGGGCACACGCGCACGGCGAGTTGATTGTCGTTGCGTCACGGTGACACCGCACAATACATGCTGCAACTTACAGCTTTTTTTGACAGTCAAGTACCTTGCAGCACACATATGAGAAAATTTTACCATAGTAAGCCTGTCTGAGTGTAACATAAGCTCAATAAGTAACATATTAGTTCCGAAGGCATGTTGCAAGTTGACCGTTGGCATAACTTACAAACTTACATGCCTTGCAGATCTTTTCCGTGCCAGTGACTTGTAGTAGCCTGCAAGTCCAATAGTAAGCATGCTCCTACGCGGTGGCAAGTAAAGTGCCCTTTCGCTGATGCGCCGGTCCAAGCGTCGATACAAATTAGAGTCTACGTTCCATACGGGGAATATTCAAGGCATCCTGAAGAAATGTACGAGGTGTCTTGTCTTTCTCCAGGACGCCATCAGGACCCGGGTTTGATTGATTGGCCACTGCTATATGGAGAGCGAGATACTTGAACATAAAGTTTTCATGTTGGTTCCCTCGCACGGGTCAACATAATGCTATTTCGGAAAGAAGAAACCACTTTCCGCGATACCGAGATGGCCGCGGCCGCGCGGGAATGAACTGCTTGTATGTATGGTCAGCACAACTCGACGTCTGTACAGTATTCTAGTTAATAGCAGGCGCATTGCCACCAACATAAAGTAGAGAAATGAAAAACTAGGACAACGAACAGCCATCATCGACTCGAAGATGAGTAAATCCTCAGCAATCCTCACGCTTCACGACTACAGGATGTTCGGAATGCTCACGTACGACAATGAATGGTTCTAATAGGCAATCAGCCTCAAATACAACATCCTCTGAACATTCCAACACAACGGTGTGGAGCGTGGGCAACACTTCTATAGCTTTTTCCTCCGTGAGCGCTCCCAGCATGCCTGCAACATGAGGCGTTAATACTTCTCCAGAAAGGTGCAGAGTCTAAACAGCGGTAAATGGTTTAAAAAATCCCTGCCACGGGACTTGCCACGAGTTCCACTCCACCAGAGAATCCCCGCCGAGTCGAAGCCGTTCCACATGAGAGAGGAGGGCCTGGCACTGAGCCCAACTGCGCCCCAACTGCGCAACCTGCGAAAGTAACCCGCTGCACGGGAACGACAACTCAAACGTTGCAGGACCGGTTGATGGGCGAAGATAGAGTGTAACACATCCTTTGCCGGAGGCGCCTTTTTTGCGGAAGTACACGTCGACTCCACCAAGTAACTTGAATATTTCGGTGCGATGGATGAACTGGGGAACTCGTGCGGTGTCAAAGGTGGGTTCATCGTCAAACGCCAATGCGCCGTTGTCGAGTAGAGGGGCATCAATTCGGGCCACGAAGTTCTCCAAGTACTCGTGGGGACCTCTTAATGAAAAGTAGGTGAGAACTGGGAGTACAGTGGGTGTCAACGACGTTGGACTCTGGATTGTTGGACCGGGGGATGACATCTCCTTTTTGAAGCAAATGACAAGATATTGAAGCCTATTCAACACGGACAGGCATGTGACCATCGCCTCGAGTGAAACGTCATCAATCGAGAGATACCCGAGAAAGAGATCGACAAGGTCTCTGGCAGATGAGAGAAGCTTTGGCAGAGCGGGAAATCGGATGCCACTCAAAAGAACGCTCTTGAGTCGAGGGGCAGATCCACCCAAGAATGCGTCAGAACTGACATAGCCAAGTTGCCCGTCTGTGAAAAGATGAAGAGACGACAGGACCGGAAATGACTGCTGCATCAATGCGACACATTTTTCGAATTGGGAACACGTTAGACCCACGAAATCGATACCGGCTATACGATCGCGGTTTCCCAGTGTGCCAATGATGTCATCCTCATCCGCGTAGTTCGGATAGACTGCTTGGATGCTGATAGGCAACGCTGGCCAGATATCCAGTGATGTCTTCATGTCTGTTTTGGATTTGCAAACAAGTTGCAGATTAAGGTGACCGGGGAATGCAAAGATGATATGTCGCCATCTTTCGCATATGTGTACTAACACATGCCACCACCGTGTACTGTCTATGCCCTCATATTCGCGTCGATAGGAGTCAAAGATGCCTAGGAGGACATCGTCGGAAAGCTTGTCAATTGTCAACCGGCCTAAAAGCACAACAGTCAGCGGCCGTAGCATACACCGCACACGACCTCGATATTCACCTGAATATCCTTGGTCGTTTGAGGGAATGTTGATGTCTGTGGGGTCTGGATGGCGGCAAGCAAACTTCTGGGCATGGCTGTGTGAGACTTGATCAGTCACTTTGGGACCAATGTGTTTCCGAGAACGTCTGCGGGAGCCCATGAACGAAGTTGGCCAGTAGGATTCTAACTATTGTGGTCGCGAGGTGTAGACTAACAGAGAAACAGGGGTGGACGACGTGGTCATTTTCAGGCACACCAACCAAAATAAGTTCCGGCCATGGCGCCGCGTCACTCCGGGTCCGGGTCAGGGATTTGTGGCTCAAATCATGATCCCTACCAACCTCAGGCTAGAGTGCCATGCCACCTGTATCGTGCGTTGTACTATAAATGCCCGCCTTCCAACTTCTAGGTAATGTCTTTATCGCGTCATGACTTTAGTTCTGACCGTTGATGCACAGCTCGACCGTCAGTTCGACACATTCTCAACTGACAAGTCTACATGTCCTACAAATGGCTCAGCCTAGACGTTCTATGTAGTGTTGCCGTGACTCGGCTAGAAGCCGGCCCGGCGAGCCCGAAGCTGGTCGTTTTGCGACTCAGCCTAACTGGACCGATCCTGAGAAAAGTCGCGGCTCCAGTGCTCATCGACTCGAGTCGCGACTAAATGTTGACTAGGACCGCCCGCCCGTCCGTCCCTCTGCTTCAATGACAACATCAAGACCAAGACCAGGAGAAACAACAGCAATCACAATGCCCCCCCCCCACCTCCGCCCACGGCGGTGCCAACCACACTCCAACCACACACGACAACGAGCTTGTGCTTTTTGTGGAGGTGTGAATAGCTGAGCCCCAAAATTTCCCCTCCCCCTGTTCTGTGTGCTTTGCCCACCATCCCGATGCCCGCCCTCACCTGCAAACGTGCTCACGGGGTCCACCCCATGTCACACTGGAGGTGAACGCACACGAACGGAGGGAGGAGGAAAGTTGGGCTGTGTTGGTCTATGATTGCCCCCCTTGGCCGAGGCTAGGTGGGGGGGATTATATATAAGTACGCGGATAGTTTCTATGCGCGCGACAGTGGGCGCAAGGTGACAAGAAGTGGCGACGGTCCACGGTAAGGGCTAATGTATAACAGGAAAGAGAGCAAATGTCTAAGTCAAAAGTGGATAAAAAAAACGTACAAGAGTTCTGAATGTCACGAATTACAGTAAACTGCGTATCCAGCACAGAGGAGGTTCCGAACAAGGATCCAACTTGCGAGGTTGCAAGGTGTTGAGCGCGTCGTGCGTGACATGGGTTGACACTGACTTGACAGTTATCGAGGTGGCAGGTACTTGCAGTGTCAGCCGGAGAAGGTGGGCGATCCACCTGTAATCTGCAGCGAGGTGAGAGGTGGGACAAGAGGGGAATTTGAATCGGTTGAGGACGAGGGATGGAGGTATGGTGTGCGAAGGCGAGGCTGACGAGTGGCCGACGTCGAGTCGAGTTGGCGGGCTGAGGCTGTCACGTGGTCAAAAGTGCTCATTCCGCCATTCCGATCCGATGGGCAGTTCCGTACAGTGGCCTCCATCGGTCAAAGGTCAACATACTGTATTTCGAAAAGAAGTTATTTATTACATGGGAATTTTCGATAGCGGGTGAAACGAGATTAGAACGAGTTAGTAGTGCGATCTTGACGCGCCGGAATGTGCGTAAAGGGAGTTTTTCAAACAGTTAGAGAAAATGAGAAAGTAAGGCAATGAGCAGTCATGAACCTTGTTGTCGACTATTCGGCGTCACTTGAATCCCAGCCCGACCCGTCGTCGTCCCATGGACGGCGCTTCAAGGCCACAGGATGTTCAGAGTGTTTGCGCGCGACGATGTATGGTTCTACTAAGAGCACGGCCTCGGACACCACTTCCCGCGTCCATTCCAACACAACGGTACGGAGGGCGGGCAACACTCCTGTAGCTCTTTTCTCCGCGAGTTTTCCCAGTGTGCGAGAGACACCGGGCACTATTACTGGCCCAGAAAGACGCAGAGTCTGCACGGCGGTGAATGGCTGAAGAAATTCCAGCCATGGCGCGCTGAGTGTCCAATACCGATACTCCACATCATTTTCGCTGAGTGTGAGCCGCTCTATATGAGAAAGGAGGGGCGGACATCGAGTGCAAATCTGTTCCATCAGCTCGACCTCCGTATTTAAAGCGAGGTCAGAGCCCGAGAATCCCATGGAAAACTCCTTTTCAGGACCGATCGACGAGATAACTTGAAGCCGGAATAAAACGCATTTGCGGATGTACACGTCGAGTTCACTAGGCAAATTGAACATCCCTGTGCGATGGATGAATTGGGAAATTTGTGGGTGGTCAAAGTTGGGAACATCGCAGAAATCCAATAGGCCATGTTCGAGTAGAGGCGTATCGATTCGGGTCAAGAGATCCTCCAAGTACTCATGAGGACCTCCTAACGAAAGATTGGTGAGAGCTGGGAGGACAGCGGGTGCCAGTGTGGACGGAGGTGCACGTTGGGTGGTTGGATAGGTGAACTCTGGGCGCGATCGGCGGAAGTAAATGAAGAGGGATCGAAGCTGAGTCAACGAGGACAGGCATCTGGACATCGCGTCGGGTGAAATGTGTTCTCTGCCAGAACGTGGGTAATCCCCAATATGGAGGTCAACAAGCTCACTGGCAGAAGAGAGAAGCGTTGGCAGAGCTGAAAATTGGATGCCAGCCAAAGAGAGCCTCTTGAGCCAAGGAGCGGATCCACCCAAGAACGCGTCAGTATTGACAAGTGCACATGTGGCCTTTCCTTGTTCTGTGTGGAGTTCAAGGGATGTCAGAACCGGAAATGGCTGCAGCATCACTCTGAGACATTTTTTGACTTTGGACTGGGTTAGTCCCCAGAGTCTGATCCCGACTATACGATCACGGTCTTCCAGTGCACCAACAATGTCATCCTCATCCGCGTCATCTTTGAAACTCGCATCGATGATGATGGGCAAGGCTGGCCAGATATCCAGTGCCGCTTTCAAGTCCGTCTTGGATTTGCATCCAAGTTGCAAATTGAGATGGCCGGGGCGTCCAAAGGCAAGATTTCTCCATCTCCTACATATGTGTACTAACACATGCCACCGTGACGGCCATATGTTGTTTATCCGCTCATATTCTCGTCGATACGAGTCAAATATACATAGGAGGACGTCGTCGGAAAGCTTGTCAATCTTTGAACTGCCTACACTGTAACTGTGAACAGCTGTCGCAGACGCGACACAAGATACGTACCTTGACCTGGATTTTTACCTTTCCCTGAATTTCTTGAGGAGGCTTTGCCAGTTCGGAGGCGGACAGACTTTCGGGCACGGCTGTATGGGACTCTCGGTCAGTCACTAGTCACTCAGGGACACGGACAAGTTTTCGAGAACGCACCGGCGAGGGCCCATGGGTCAGGTTGTGATGAGCGCCAGTGATAAGAGTATGCCCCTGTCAGAGAAACAGGGGAGATCCTGCTCCATCGGCTGAACTACAGTAGCTCCGAGAAAGGGGGATGCGCACGGTGATTAGTCACGGAGACGCGGCGCATCGGCAGAAGGGCACATTACCTGCTCCAGCTTTTTTTGCAACCCTTGCAGCAGCACAATAAGCGAATATGGCGCGCGGAGCGGATCGATTAGAGGTACCAGTTCCCTCATTGTTTACCACGTCATCAGGAGTTTGGGAAATACTCGTAACACAGCGCGGCCATTGGCGACTGAGATCCGGCCCGGTGCGAGATCGTGCCACACACACCACAGATGCGGATGATGTCATCTGTCGCGCTTGACCCGACCCGTAAATCAATCCCCAGCCCATTCATACGTTCTGAAAAATTTGCTATAGTGAGCCTGTCTAACTCATAAGCTTGATAAGTTTACATATAAGGCATATTGCAAGACGTTGACATAGCTTACGTGCCTGGCAGATTTTTCCCTTGTCAGCGACTTGCAGGTCCAGTAAGCACGTTCTTAGGCAGTGGCAAGTAAAGTGGCCGTTTAGCCGATGCGCCACCCCCACAAAAGTCGATACCAATTAGAGCCTACGTTCTCTACGGGGAATACTCAAGGCATGTACGAGGTGTCCCTTCTTTCTCCAGGACGCCATCAGGACCCGGGTTTGATCGATTGGCCACTGCTATATGGAGAGCGAGATACTTGAACAGAAAGGTTTCATGTTGGTTCCCTCGCATGGGTCAACGTACTACTATTTCGGAAAGAAGCCACTTTCTTCCCACTACATAAGGAATCGGGAGGGCGATACCGAGATGGCCGCGGCCGTGCGGGCATGAACTACTCGTGCGTCAGCACAACTCGACGTCAGTACAGTATTCTAGTTAATAGCAGGCGCATTGCTACCAACATAAGTAGAGAAATGAAAAACTAGGACAAAGAACAATCGTCATTGACTTGAAGATGAGTGAATCCCCACTAATCCTCATGTTTCACGACTACAGGATGTTCGGAATGCTCGCGTGCGACGATGAACGGTTCTAATAGGCAATCAGCCTCAAATACAACTGCCTCCCAACATTCCAAAACAAGGGTGTGGAACGTGGGCAATACTTCTATAGCTCCTTCCTCCATGAGCGCTCCCAGCATGCCTGTAACCTGGGGCGTTAATACTTCCCCAGAAAGATGCAGAGTCTGAATAGCGGTAAATGGTTCAAAAAATCCCTGCCACAGGGCTTGCCACGAGTTCCAATCCTCCAGAAACTCCCCGCAGAGTTGAAGCGATTCCATGTGAGAGAGGAGGGCTTGGCACTGAGTCCAAGTACGCTCCACCAATTCAACCTGCGAAGGTAACCCGCTGCACGGGAACGGCAACTCAAACTTTGCTGGACCGGTTGATGAGGGAAGATAGAGGATAACACATCCTTCGCGGAAGGCGCCTTCTTTGTGGAAGTACACGTCGACTCTAACAAAAGCAACTTGAACATTTCGGTACGATGGATGAACTGGGGAACTCGTGCGGTGTCAAAGATAGGTCCATCGCCAAACATCAACACGCCGTTGTGGAGTAGAGGGGCATCAATTCGGGCCACGAAGTTCTCCAAGTACTCGTAGGGACCTCCTAGCGTGAAGTCGGTGAGAGCTGGGAGTACAGTGGGTGTCGACGAAGTTGGACTTTGGCTCGTTGGATCGAGGGATGATACATGATATCTCATTGAAGTAAATGGTAAGGGATTGAAGCCTCGTCAACACGAACAGGCATGTGACCATCGCCCTGAGGGAAATGTCATCAATCGAGAAAGACTCGAGGTCGAGATCGACAAGGTCTCTGGCAGATGAGAGAAGCTTTGGCAGAGCGGGAAATCGGATGCCACTCAAAAGAACGCTCTTGAGTCGAGGGGCAGACCCTCCCAAGAATGCGTCAGGGATGACATTCGTAATTTCCCCGGGTGTGCTGGAAAGATGAAGAAACGACAGGACCGGAAATGATTGCTGCATCAATGCGACACATTTTTCGAGTTTGGGACGCGTTAGACCCCCGAAATCGATACCGGCTATGCGGTTAGGGTTTTCCAGTGCGCCAATGATGTCACCCTCATCCGCGCAGTTCTTATAGAAATATGCTTGAATGTTGATGGGTAACGCTGGCCAGATATCCAGTGTTGTCTCCATGTCTGTTTTGGATTTGCAAACAAGTTGCAGATTAAGATGACCGGGGCATGCAAAGATGATGCATCGCCATCTTTTGCATATGTGTACTAACACCTGCCACTGCCATGTACCATTTTTATCCTCGTCTTCACGTCGATGGGAGTCAAAGATGCGTAGGAGGACATCGTCGGAAAGCTTGTCGATTGTTAAATGGCCTAAAAGCACAACGGGCAGCGGTCGTCGCAAACGTCGTACACGACCTCGATATTCACCTGAATACCCCTGGTCATTTGAGGGAGTGCTGATGTCTGTGGGGTCTGGATGGCGGCAAGCAAACTTCTGGGCATGGCTGTGAGACTTGATCAGTCACTTTGGGACCAGTGTGTTTCCGAGAACGCACCAGCGAGAGCCCATGAGTAAGGTTGGCGAGAATTCAGTGGGAGGTTTAAGTATTTTGGTCGCGAAAGACTGACAGGGAAACAGGGGAGAGATGCCCCTATGACACAGTATGGGTTAAGAGGGCGTCGACTGCACCAGAATCTGAAATAAAAGCCCAACCCCGCGGGGGATTTGAATAGGCACTAAAGCCAGTTCGCTCTGATTTCACGGGTTCGGTTCAACTACTGGGGTAGCCACTGCATTGAATTACACACATATCAGACGCATAGCTCGCTAGGATAACAGAATGAACCAGCCGCTACGAAGCATACATTTATCTTTTACTCTCTTACGATTCTCAAGGTTGGACCTCGGCGAGAGACAGAGCGGGCCTGAAAGGGAAACAATCCTACGATACATGCTTGCAAATCGATTCTGAAGACGATCATATTTCAGTGGACTGCCAGCCTGGGTGAATACGTCTAAACTCAGAGAGCCACGACGAGCTGAACGAGAGCTTGAAGATCATTGAACGACGCCAAATCATGAGTGGTGTCATGCCACTGGATGAGCTCCTGGATCGGCCCGCCGTCATCGATTTTTTGGCCGTACTGCCAATGGGGCCCGATCGTGCCAATCCAATACACCTTGTCCTTGGCAGTTCCCGAGAAAGCGGCGTCCGTCTGCTTTGCCAAATGGAGCTTCAGAGCTTCGATCCCACTGGGCCAGTGCTGTGTATTTTTGATTTCGACGATCAGGACCGTTCGGAATGTGAGGGGCGGTGTGGATAGCTCGATGACCTCGATGATGAAGCCGGGAATGCGGTACTGGACGTCGCCATGGAGGCGCTGTTGAGGAGTGACGAGGTACCCTTGTGTAGGCGGGAAGAGGCCCGTTAAAATAGCGTTCCACAGGCCGCACCAGACGTCTTCCATGCGCGGCGGATGCGCTGTGTAATACTCCAGTACGGCGCGGGTGGTAGGGTCAAGCGGCATGATGATGAGGTGTCGGGTTCAAGTCAACGTTGATGACTAAGCGAGGTGGATTGGGCGTTACTGTAATACATACCAAGCTACCGTCGACCTTCGAACCCGGGTCCTCCCACGGGTTTTGAAAGGATTGGTTGTCAGCCTGAGGAGCGCCCTGACACCCTCGTTTGTGTCCTCAGCGCTGCTATGTGTAAGCTCCTGCAGATGGCAAGATGAATGTAAGTTCTGGAAGCCGCAAAAAGAGAAAAAGGAAACCAAAGTGAAGCATGGTAAGGATGGCGGTGATGAATATAGCTATGCACTGCGCTCATCCTCCTTCGTCGTTCCTTTGAGGAGCAGGGTCTGGGTGACCGAGCAAAGTGAGTTCGAAGATGTCTTGAAGGGGATAAGAGGCCACGGTCCCCGACTAGCGAGAGCGCGCAGGAGAAGGCGTTGGTCGAGAAGACGGCGAGAGGCGATGACGATGGCGAGAGGAGGAAAACGAGCAAAATCACAAGGGAAGAAGATCAGAAAGACGGCTGCGGCACAGCAGGCTCGCGAGGTCGTCAGATGGTGTCGGAAGCACACAAAGAGAAAAGAGGAGTAAACTGGGGCTGCAGTTGCCACCGGAAGCACGCAACGAGAAAGATGGGGAAACGGGCCGCAGTTGCCTGGCCCTCGACGAGGCCAGACGCGGGGGTATTTATACGCAGACTGAGATGATACAAGACAGAATATTCTACATGCAGAATGGTGAGCTAGCGGGAAAAGGTTGAAAGACGAACACAAGGTAAAACTACCGGCGACAGGCCGCGTGGCGTCGTATGCGATAACAGCGGTGTCCGAAAGATTGAACTTTTACTGAACTGTCGTAAAGTGTGCGACGTCGAGCGCGTGAATGAAGAGGGCGAGGAATGAAGTGGCGATGCTTGATGGGAAAGTGAAGCAGTAAAATCGAGAACGTACGAAAAGGTAACTCGGATACTCCTATATACAGCAAGGATCCTTCCAACACAGGCATGGTCCGTGACGCCTGCTATGTAGAGCAGCGGGCTTCTCGATGTGGCGCGTGGTTGTGACGTCGGCCGACGGTTTGGGGTGATCCGCGAGTCCTCAGCCATATGGCTCAGGGCGCGGCGAGGGGCGTATCTTGTTCTTAATGGGGAAAGGCACCGATTGTGTGACAAGGAGGGTGGAAAATAGGAACGAGAGGGTGAGGGCGAGTTGAGGGTGCGAGAGGAGGAGAGGGCAGATGTGCGTGGGTTCGGAAGGCGTCACGTGGTCGCAGATGGCTGATTCGCGTCGTGCCCACCTTACATTCCCGTTCACCTCCGTACAACATTGGACCACGGGATTCATCAAGGAGGGGAAGGGTGCCCACATTGTGGCTCATACACCCGCTCTAGCCCAGCTTTTATCTGCCGTGAGCTCGCATAGTTCGGCGATATGCCTAGACACGTGGTATTTCTGTCGTGTTTCCGTTGGTCATCGCTTCTCAACCTGACGCCGTCCGTATTATCTCAAAAGGTGAGGCTTGCTCTCAGCGCCAGAGGCAGGGTTAACGATTGACATGTACACAGGGTTCCAGGATCCCTCTACTCTTCTTCAAACATGAGCTGGCGTACTGCTTAGGGCAGATGAAAAACACGATAGCGCTCCCTATTCTTGAATCCGTACTGGCAAATGGGCAGGAAGACCCGTACGGCATGAGGTGAGTCGCTGTTTTTCTCTCATCATTGCATATACTCAGCCAGCGCAACGTGTTCCTATGCGTAGGCATCCGAGGCAATGGGTACCATTTCCTCGGTTTCATCTTTACCTGTACTCAAAGGATATCTGAACGACGCAAATCGTTCAGTGCGAGAGACCTGCGAGAACGCGCTAGCGAGGTTGAATGGGACCACTCTCAAGAAGTGGAACGACATCACGCGAGCACGTCCTCCGAGCCTCAGTCCGCACTGATCTCGGTCTTCTCCGCGCTTCCCTCATTGACCTTCTCTCTTCCGGACACCTCCGTCGACCCTGCGCCCCCCGAGTTCCGGCCTCCTTGCCGGCAGGGTTAGGGCTACCACGGAATCCAGCGTAGAAGAGCTGCGCTTGAAGCTGGTCGACGTGCAACTGTCGCTGTTTGAGCGTTACCGTCCCATGTTCACGCTGAGGAACATTGGCTCCCCTGTGGCGGTTGATGCCCTTGCCGCAGGTTTTTCTGACGACAGCCTGCTATTCAAGTAGGCTCATGCTCATCTCTTCTCCACAGAAGGTACTAACGGTCGTCTGGGATAGACTGCTTCGTCTTTAGTCAACTCCCGTCTTCCCATGCCGTTCCCGCGCTACTCAGGTCCCCAAGGATCGGATATGACGCGTCACGAGGCCGCTGAAGCGCTCGGAGGTATCGCCACTCAGAGGTACTTCCCTATCTCATAGAGTATATGACACGGGAGGATGCACCTGTTGTAGTACGGGAGAGCTGTCAGGTGGCATTGGACATGTCCGAGGTTGTTGTCAGGTCAGTTTCAGTACGCCAATGGATTAGATGTTTGCGATAGGGCGAACATCACACATGAGGCCTAGGTGGGGGATGGACCCAGGTCACGAGAAAAGAGTAAACTGAATTGCGCAGGACGGCCATGTGGTAGTGAGCGAGCTACATGAATCCCGTGGTCGCTATCGGGCCAACGTACTGTATTTCGAAAAGAAATCATTTATTAAATGGGGGAGTGTGTCGGACAATCAGTAGAGAAAGTGAGAAAGTAAGGCAATGAGGAGTCATGCATCTTGTCGTCGACTATTCGGTGTCACTTGAATCCGAGCCGACTTGCCATGGGCTGGTACGCTTCACGACTACAGGATGTTCAGAGTGCTTGCGCGCGACGATGAATGGTTTTACTAAGCGCGCGGCCTCGGACACATCTTCCCGTGACCAACTCAGCACGAGCGTGTGGAGGGCGGGCAACACTTCTGTAACTCTTTCCTCCGCGAGTTCTCCCAGTGTGCGAGAGACATGGAGCATTATTACTGTCCCAGAAAGATGCAGAGTCTGCACAGAGGTGAATGGCTGAAGAAATTCCAGCCATGGCGCGCTGAGTGGCCACCTATACCAAAATTCAACATCATCTCCGCCGAGTGTGAGTCGTTCTATATGAGAGAGGAGAGGCGGACACCGAGTGCAAAGCTGTTCCATCAGCTCGACCTCCGTGTATAAATCAGTATCAAAGCCCGAGAATGACATGGAAAACTTCTTTTTAGGACCGATTGACGAGGAAAGCTCGAAGAGAACGCCCTTGCGGATGTACACGTCGATTCCACTAGGCAAATTGAACATCCCTGTGCGATGGATGAACTGGGAAACTTGTGGGTGGTCAAAGTTGGGCACATCGTGGAACCAGAATAGGCCATCTTCGAGCAGAGGCGCATCGATTCGGGTCAAGGTCTCCAAGTACTCACGAGGACCTGATAACGAGACATCGGTGAGAGCTGGGAGGACAGTGTGTGCCAAGTTGGACGGATGTGGGCATTGGCTTGTTGGATTTGTGAACGATGCGTAAGGTTGGAAGCTAATGTAGAGGGATCGAAGCCGAGTTAACGAGGATAGGCATGTGATCATCGCCTCGGGTGAAATGTGCTCTCTGCCAGTAACTGGGAAATCTTCAAGATGGAGGTCAACAAGCTCACTGGCAGAAGATAGGAGCGTTGGCAGAGCTGAAAATCGGATGCCATCCAAACAGACCCTTTTGAGTTGAGGAATGGATCCACCCAAGAACGCTTGGGTACTGACACGTGCGACCTTCCCGGTTTCTGTGTAGAGGTCAAGGGAGGTCAGAACAGGAAATGGTTGCTGCATCACTCTGAGACATTTTTCGACTGTGGACTGGGTTAATCCCCAGAGAGTGATCCCGATTATGCGATCACGGTCTTCCAGTGCACCAACGATGTCATCCTCATCCACGTCATCACCGAAACTTGCATCGATGACGATTGGCAAGGCTGGCCAGATATCCAATGCCGTCTTCATGTCTGTCTTGGATTTGCATACAAGTTGCAATTTGAGATGGCCGGCGCGTCCAAAGACGAGATTTCTCCATCTCCTACATATGTGTACCAGCTCATGCCACGGCCACGTACTGTCCCTCTCCTCAGATTCTCGTCGATATGCGTCAAATATACATAGGAGAGCGTCGTCGGAAATCTTGTCAAATTTTGAACTGCCTAAACTGTAATTGTCAACAGTTGTGGCAGAGACCACACAAGAAGCGTTTGACCTTGACCATTACCTGATTTTCTTGAAGAGGCTTTGCCAATGCGGCGGCGGGCAGACTTTCGGGTAGGGCTGCATGGGACTCGGTCAGTCACTCAGAGGCACGGGGCTAACAAGTTTTAACGCACCGGCGCGAGCCCATGGGTCAGGGTTGTGGGTGGGGATTCGGTGAGAAGTGAGCAAGGAACTGTCGATAGGAGTGTGCTCCTGACAGAGAAATAGGGGAAAGGAGTCGGTCATCTCCGAGAGAGGGTCACACGGTGATTAGTCACCACAATCGCTGCGTCACCGTGACGCGACGCATCGGCAAGGCGAAAGCACATTACCTGCCGCAACTTGCAGCACAGCACAACATGTAATTCATATGAGAAAACTTTACTGTAGGAAGCTTGTGTAAGTGTGTCATAGGCTTGATTAGTTCACAAATGAGACCTCATAAGATATGTTGGAAGGAGTTGACATACCTTACAAGCCTTGCAAAGTTTTTCCTCGCCAGAGACTTACAGCAGCCTGCAAGTCCAATGAGCATGCTCTTAGTAGTGGCAAGTAAGCGTCGATACAAATCACAGCCTAAAGGCCTCGTGGGGACATGTGCGGAGTTGTCTTGTGACTCTTGTCTTTCTCCAGAACGCCATCGGGTTTTGATCGGTTGATCTCTTCATGTACCGATCACAGTACGAAAATTCAGATTAATTCCAGTACGCCAATGGATTATATGTATTGCGATAGTGCGAACGCCACACGAGAGGCCTAGGTGGAGGATGGGCCCAGGTCACGAGAAAGCCGAGTTGCTCTGGACGTGGCCATGTGGTAGTGAGCGAGTTGCATGAATTCCATTGTCTCTATCGGACCAACGTGTTGTATTTCGAAAAGAAGTTACTTATTGCATGGGAAGTTCGATAACAGGTGGCACATGAGTAGAACGAGTTAGTAGTGGGATCATGCCGAGCCACAATGTGTGGAAAGGAAGTTTGTCAATCAGCAGAGAAAATGAGAAAGCAAAGCAATGACTCGGAGCAGTCATCAATCTAGTCGACTATTTGGCGTCATGGACTGATGCGCATCACGACGACAGGATGTTCGGAGTGTTTGCGTGCGACGATGAACGGTTTGATTAAGCGCGCGACTTCCGGCACTATTTCCCGTGTGCAT